>Ga0172379_10006241_pt1 | contig 16088 bp, 7 predicted proteins | sample GrowelOW334metaG_FD_119756 | JGI IMG/M metagenome (GOLD analysis project Ga0172379, IMG submission 119756) | Groundwater microbial communities from an aquifer near a municipal landfill in Southern Ontario, Canada - Groundwater well OW334 metaG | ecosystem: Environmental > Aquatic > Deep... | reverse complement strand
CGGCCTTCAAAATTACGGTTGGATGTAGCCGCGCAACGCTGTCCGGGAGTTAACTGATCATCATTCATGGCCAGGCACATGGAACAACCCGCATGGCGCCATTCGAACCCGGCTTCAATAAACGTTTTATCCAGGCCTTCCTTCTCTGCCTGACGCTTGACTCTGCCTGAGCCTGGAACAACCATGGCCATAACATTCTGAGCCACCCGCCTGCCTTTAATAATTTTGGAAGCGGCCCGCAAATCTTCAATGCGGCCGTTCGTGCACGAACCGATAAACACAACATCAATCTTGATATCCGTCATTTTAGTGCCCGGAACAAGGTCCATATACTTCAGGGCATTTTTAGCCGCGCCCTGAGCGGAAGAATCCTTGAAACCCTCCGGCATCGGAACGATCGAATCAACGGCCGTAACCTGGCCAGGGCTGGTGCCCCAGGTAACCTGCGGCGCTATATCCTTGGCCTTAATGTCAATGACGGTATCGAAAGCGGCGCCGGCATCACTCTTTAATGTTTTCCAATAAGAAACGGCTTTCACCCAATTATCACCCTTGGGAGAGTAATCTCTGCCCTGAAGATACATGAAAGTTACTTCATCCGGTGCGATCATGCCACCGCGGGCTCCGGCTTCAATGGACATATTGCAGACAGTCATCCGCCCTTCCATCGACATCGCCTGGATCGCAGATCCCGCATATTCGATCACATAACCGGTTGCCCCGGCCGTACCAATGAGCCCGATAATGTAAAGGATCACATCCTTCGGGGTAACTCCCGCACTGATAGTGCCATCAACATTGATCAACATTGTTTTGGAAGGTTTTTGCTGAAGAGTCTGGGTTGCCAGAACATGTTCAACCTCTGATGTTCCTATGCCAAACGCCAGCGCACCAAAAGCGCCGTGCGTTGCGGTATGCGAATCTCCGCAAACGATCACCATCCCGGGTTGCGTAACCCCCAGCTCAGGGCCGATAATATGAACAACGCCCTGATCTTCATGCGTAAAATCAAAACACTTGATACCGAACTCGGTACAATTCTTCTCCAGCTGACTGATCTGAATGCGCGAAGCTTCCCCCGCCAAAGCCAGATCCTTGGATTTAGTCGGAACGTTATGATCCATGGTGGCGAATGTTTTCTGCGGACAGCGCACTTTCCGCCCCGACACACGCAAACCTTCAAAAGCCTGCGGACTCGTTACTTCATGCACCAGCTGACGGTCAACATATATAAGGGAAGCTGAACCTTTCTCCCCCTCTTTAACCAGGTGCGCATCCCATATTTTCTGATACATCGTTTTAGGCATATTTAAATCCTCTTTCCATCATTCAGTTTACTCTAATCACATACGCGTATGGAAGGACCTTCTGGTGGTGAGCCTGTCGAACCAGTGTCCTCCCGGCAAAATAACAATTATAAAAATGCAACCCGGGGATTATACCACATCCCGAACAATCCCTGGCCCGGATCTACTTCTGCAGCTTCAACAAGACCGTTTGCAGTATCCCGCCATTGCGATAATAATCGATCTCAACCGGCGTATCAAGGCGTACGATAACATTGAACTTAATAACAGATCCATCCGTTTTACGAGCCGAAACGCTTAATTCCTGACGCGGCTTGAGGTTTTCATTCAGGCCGGATATATCAAAAACTTCATCACCCTTCAGCCCAAGGCTTTGAGCATTCACCCCTGGCGTATACTGGAGCGGCATGATCCCCATTCCGGCCAGATTGCTGCGGTGGATACGCTCATAACTTTCAGCAATAACCGCATTGATCCCGAGTAAAGCTGGTCCCTTGGCGGCCCAATCCCGGCTGGATCCGGTACCGTATTCTTTTCCGGCCAGGGCGATCAGCGGCGTTGACGTCTGCTTGTATTTGAGCGAAGCATCAAAAATACTCATTTTCTCACCGCTGGGGATATGGGTCGTCCAGGAACCTTCCGTTCCCGGTGCCATCAAATTCCTTAAACGGATATTCGCAAAAGTCCCCCGGCTCATTACCCGGTCATTACCCCGCCGTGCGCCGTAACTGTTAAAATCCACCGGATCAACCCCGATAGACACCAGATACTGCCCTGCCGGGCTTTTAGCCGAAATATTACCGGCCGGAGAAATATGATCGGTCGTAATGGAATCACCCACAAAAACCAGAACGCGGGCCTCTTTAATGTCCTTGATCGCCCGCGGACCATTCCCCATGCTTTCGAAGTAAGGCGGCTCCTGTACATAAGTACTGTTTTTATTCCAGCGGAACAATTCACTCTTCACTGTTTTGATCTTTGCCCAGTGAGCATTGCCTTTGATCGCACGTGCGTAACGGCCTTTAAAAGCAGCCACCGTCACAAACTTCCTGATCGCAGCGTTAATTTCCTTCTGCGCTGGCCAAATATCTTTCAAAAAAACCTTATTTCCGGACTTATCAACGCCGATCGCTTCGGTTGAAAGATCAATATTAATACTACCGGCCAAAGCAAACGCCACCACCAGCATCGGGGAAGCCAGATAATTCGCTTTCACATACGGATTAATGCGCCCTTCAAAATTCCGGTTTCCCGAGGTGACACTGGCCACAATCAGGCTCCCCTTTTCCACCGCCGCACTCACTTCCACCGGTAAAGGCCCGCTATTACCGATACAGGTGGCGCACCCATACCCCGCATTATGAAAACCCAGGGCTTCCAGACTGGCCATCAAACCACTCTTTGTTAAATATTCATCCACCACTTGCGAACCCGGCGTTAAAGAGGTTTTGATGAATTTCTTAACCCTTAAACCTTTTGCCGCCGCATTACGCGCCAGCAAACCCGCACCAATGAGTACTGACGGATTAGACGTATTGGTGCAACTGGTAATAGCCGCCAGCACAACACTGCCATGGGTAATAGCATCACCGGTATTCGCCACAACTTCAGCTTTAGTCAATTCCTCCGCCGGTAAACCAAAACCACTATGACCGGATGCCGTGCTCAAAGCCGCAGAAAAACTGTTTTTCAATGCCGACAGTAATACCCTGTCCTGCGGGCGTTTCGGCCCGGCCAGGCATGGCTCTATGGAACCCAGATCCAACGTCAATAAATCGGTGAACTGCGGTTCTGACTTCTTGTACGGATCAAACATTCCCTGCGCTTTATAATACGCCTCTACAACTTTGGCTTCCGCACCGCGCCCGGTTAATTGATAATACTCGATGGTCTGGGCATCTACCGGGAACACCCCGATCGTCGCGCCGTATTCAGGGCACATATTGGAAATCGTCGCCCGGTCAGCCAGCGTTAAATTGGCCAGGCCGCTCCCGAAGAATTCCACAAACTTATCCACCACCCCGCGTTTGCGCAGTATTTGCACGATCGTTAACACCACATCCGTTGCGGTAATCCCTTCCTTCATGCTGCCCGTCAGGCGCACGCCAATGACTTCAGGCATGACCATGCATAAAGGCTCACCCAGCATTACCGATTCCGCTTCGATCCCGCCTACACCCCAACCCACAACCCCCAAACCATTGATCATGGTGGTATGGCTGTCTGTTCCCACCAGCGAATCCGGGTATAAAACGGTTTCCATCCCCTTACCTTTAGCTGAAAACTCTTTGTGCAACAACACACCTTTGGCCAGGAATTCCAGATTAACCTGATGAATGATCCCCGCGGCCGGCGGAATCACCCGAAAATTACTGAACGTATTCTGCCCCCATTTAAGGAACTCATAACGTTCTTTATTGCGTTTGAATTCCAGATTAACATTTGTATCCAACGCTTTACGCGAACCATAAGCATCAACCTGCAGCGAATGATCGATCACCAGATCACACTGCACTTGAGGATTGATCTTCTTGACATCCCCCCCCATACGCTTCATCTGTTCGCGCATCGCGGCCAGATCCACCACGCAGGGAACTCCCGTAAAGTCCTGCAAAATGACCCGTCCGGGTTTGAAGGCCACTTCTTTTAACTCGCTGACCGGCTTCCAGCCCGAAAGTGTTTTAATATCCTCAAGCGTCACCTGATAATCATCATAATTACGAATAGCGCTTTCCAGCAGGATCCTGATTGAGAACGGGAGCCTGGAAACATCGCCGAAACCCGCCTTTTCCATTTTTGATAGTTGAAAGATCGTGTATTCCTTTGAACCAACCTTCAATTTCTTTTTAAAAGACGTCTTGTTCAATGTCATGAGCACCTTTCTGATCAATGTGAAAACCCAATCAAGAACTGGATTATAAGGAAATGCCCCTTGAGCGTCAATAATGATTCCATACTATTCAATTGCGGAAAATGGATGATAGGCGTAGGATGACGACAATGAAAAAACTCAAATGAAGTATTGAAAAGGAGTTAAATAAGTTATAATAAATCTTATTTAATAAAACCCTTTTGGAGCTCACATGAAAGTTGCGATCCTCAACCCCACCTATGGTAATAATTTTGTCCGCGTCGCCCGCTGGTCGGCCCGTTCACGCGGCCGTGTTCAACGGCACCCGGAATACCTGCTGACAGCAGCACAGGTTCTGCTGGATAAAGGCCATGACGTCATTTTTGTCGAAGCGGCCGCCCGGAACATGTCCACCGAAGAAAGCTACCAGATTCTGAATGATTTCAAGCCGGCCTTGCTGGTTATCCACGCCACTACCCCGTCGATCTATGCTGATATAGCCCAGGCCGCGGAAGTCAAACGCCTGACACAGTGCAAGGTTGCTTTTGTCGGCCAGCATGTTACCGCCGAAGTCCAAAACACTTTTGATATCGGTTTTGGTACCGTGGATTATATCCTCCGCTCGGAATACGATCTTACCCTACGCGACCTGGCAGATGCCGTTCCTCTCGAGAGCATCCAGGGCCTTTCCTGGTTCAACGGCAACCGCGTGATCAACAATCCTAACCGGCCGCCGCTGGATGTTACATTGCTGCCCTATCCCGCGTGGCATCTCATCAAACCCGAATGGTATCCGGATGCCGGAAAAAGATTCCCCTTCCTGACGCTCATGACCGGGCGCGGCTGCAATAATGCCTGCTCCTTCTGCCGTGATCCGCAAATGATGTATGGGCATAACCTGCGTAACCGCACCGCCAAACAGGTTGTGGACGAAATGGAATACGACATCAAGCTGTTCCCCCAGATCCGCGAGATCATGTTTGAAACCGACACCTTTGCCGCGGATAACACTCATGTCAAGGAAGTATGCGAAGAGATCATCCGCCGCGGCATCCACCGGAAGATAAGCTGGTCGTGCAATATGCGGGTAAATACTGATCTCAGCCTGCTCCCCCTTATGAAGAAATCCAATTGCCGGATGCTGATGGTCGGCTTTGAATTCGGCACCAATGAAGCCTTGCGGGTGATCCGTAAAGGCGGCGTGAGCATCGAAATGGGCAAAACCTTCGCCGAAACCGCCCATAAACAGGGCTTTACCATTCACGGCTGTTTCATGGTCGGCGCTCCGGGTGAAACCCGCACCAGCGCCCGCGCCACAATCGACTATGCCAAATCACTGCCGCTCGATACCATGCAGATCACCGGCATCGCCACGTACCCCGGAACAGCCCTTTATAAATGGGCCAAAGAAAACAATCACATCCAGGCCAAAGACTGGAACGACTGGTTAACGCCAGAAGGTGAACAACGCACGCTGGTATCATATCCACAATTCTCGGCTCAGGATATCAATGAACATGTTGATATGGGGCTTAAAGAATTCTACCTTCGCCCGAAACAAATGTGGAATATGTTAATCACCATTCGCAGCGCCGGAGACTTTCTCCGGAAGATCTACGGGCTCGGCGCATTCCTGGACTATTTCTGGAAAAAACTGGTAGGACAGAAGAAAGCCCCTGATCCGTCGGTAAAGAATCATTAAACGAACCGGCCGCGTTAAAGATCCGGATCAGATTTATTTTGACATTCTTAATTTAGTCTGTTATATTTCCTCAATACTTTGACCAACGAACTCATTAACAGAAGGGATTTCCAATGGCACATGTCGTTTGTGAACCTTGTGTGAATTGCCGTAACACCAATTGCGCGGTTGTCTGCCCCGTGGAAGCGTTTCGCGAGGATTCCAATATGCTCGTGATCGATCCTGACGTTTGCATCGACTGCGGCGCCTGCGCTTCAGAATGCCCTGTTCAGGCCATTTACCCCGATGGTGATGTACCGGCCAAGTGGGTAAAATATGTAGCGCTCAATAAAGAAAAGGCGCCTTCACTTCCAATGATCAATTCGAAAAAGGATCCGCTCAAAAAATAATAAAGCGGACGGAAGATAAAAAAGGCGCTGAGGTATCAGCGCCTTTTTAGTTTACAAATAATAAGGTAATTATGTTGCGGGTAAAGAAAACTTTTTATGTGCGAAGGGGCGGACTTTATGTCCGCCCGGCGAATGACTCTTAAAAGACAGGAATCAGAATGGCAAAGAAAACAGCAAAACCATTACCCCCCATGACCGGTGCACAAGCGTTGATCAAGGGCCTCGAGGCTAACGATGTGCAGTATATCTTCGGCCTTCCGGGAGGAGCCGCGATCCCGTTATTTGACGCGCTCTATGAATCAAGGATCAAAACCATTTTAGTGCGCCATGAACAGGGCGCCACGCACATGGCCGATGGTTACGCGCGCGCTACGGGTAAAGTGGGTGTGGCTTTGGTCACTTCCGGCCCGGGAGCCACGAACACCGTGACCGGGATCATGACCGCCATGATGGATTCTATCCCGATGGTGGTGCTGTGTGGCCAAACCATATCACCGATGCTGGGTAAAGATGCTTTTCAGGAATCCGATATCTCCGGAATAACAATGCCTGTGGTGAAACACAGCTACCTGGTGAAAGACACCAATTCCATCCCCAGGATCATTAAGGAAGCTTTTTATATTGCTTCCACCGGCCGGCCAGGCCCGGTGCTGATCGACTTGCCGAAAGATATGACTTCCGGCGCTTTTACCGGCTCGCTCGAAGCTGAAATGGATCTGCCCGGTTATTCTTTCCCCGGGAAAGGGAACAAAACGGATATTCTGAAACTGGCCAAACTGTTCAAACAGTCTAAAAAACCGTTGTTACTCATCGGTCATGGCGCCGTTATTGCCGGCGCAGACAAAGTGATCAAGGCGCTGGCCGAGAAAATGAAGTGCCCGGTTACAATGACACTGCTCGGTAAAGGCGGCTTCCCTGAATCACATCCGCTTTCACTCGGCATGCTCGGCATGCACGGCACGGCTTATGCCAACAAAGCACTTACCTCCTGCGACCTTATCTGTTCTTTCGGATCCCGCTGGGACGACCGGATCAACGGCAATAACGATGAGTTCTGTATCGGCGCCAAAAAGATCCATATTGATATTGACCCGGCCGAGATCAACAAGATCGTGCGGCCGGATTTATCCATCATCGGCGATGCCAAATTGATCGCCGAAGAATTGCTCAAGCACGTGAGCGCTCTCGATACCGCAGACTGGCTTAAGGAACTGGAATTTTACAAACAGGAATTTCCCCTGCATTATTCCGACGCTGACGGCCTCACGGCTCAACGGGTTATTGATGATGTTTACAAGGTCACCAAAGGCAAAGCGATCGTGACCACCGACGTGGGCCAGCATCAAATGTGGGCAGCCCAGTTTTACAAGACCGACCGCGGTGTAGACTGGATCTCGTCCGGCGGCGCCGGCACCATGGGTTACGGCTTTCCCGCGGCCATCGGCGCCCAATTCGGCCGCCCCGGGGAACTGGTTATTGCGATTGTCGGCGACGGTGGTTTCCAGATGACCCTCTGTGAACTGGCCACGGCCGCGATCAACAAACAACCGGTCAAGATTCTCGTGATCGACAACAAATACCTGGGGATGGTGCGCCAGTGGCAGGAGTTATTTTTTGACAACCGCCTCTCCGGCGTTGACCTGGTAGGCAATCCTGACTTCGTAAAACTGGCTGAAGCCTATGGCATCAAAGGTTTTCACATTACCAGCGTTGACCATTGCCAAAAAATTCTGGCAGAAGCCATGAAGCATCCCGGCCCTGCGCTGATCCATGCAGAAGTCATCAAGGAAGGCAATGTTTTCCCGATGATCCCGGCCGGTAAATCCGCGTATCACATGATCGTGGAAGCCCCTAAAACTAAAATGGAAAAACCCTCGGGCTCAACATAAGTACACACACCCCTCCCCTTGTGGGAGGGAAAAGGGGAGGGGGGCTAATGAAGCCAATCGCACTTACTACCCCCTCCTTAATCCTCCCCACAAGGGGGAGGAAAACACATTGTAAAAAAGACTGCAAAGGACTCTACATGAAACCCAACGACATTCACACATTAAGCATTCTGGTCGCCAATAAACCCGGCGTCCTGGTTCGCGTGGCACTGGTGTTTGCCCGGCGCGCCTACAACATTGATTCACTGGTGGTTTCCCCGGTGCATAACCCGAAATTCTCCCGGATGACCATTACCGCCAAGGGCGACCCGAAAATACTGGAGCAGATCATCAAGCAGGTGAACAAACTCATTGATGTTATTCACGCCAGTGAACACGACACCACCAACTCCGTGGCGTTGGAGCTTTCACTGCTCAAGGTTAAAGTGACTCCTTCCGGCAAAGCGATCGTGCTTAAACACACCAAAGAACACCATGCTAAAGTATTAGATGACGCCGAAGGCACTCTAATCCTCGCGCACACGGGGTCCACCGAAGAACTCGACACGCTTGAAGCCCTGCTTAACAAATATGGCCTGATCGAAGTTGTCCGAACGGGAAAATTACTCATGATCAAAGGCAAAGAAACCACCTGACCCCACTCGGGCAAAGATATTTAAATTATTCTAGACTTGCACATGCATAAAAAAGCCTCTTCGAATGAAGAGGCTTTTTTATTGATCAAACTTTTACGGCTTTACATCCCAAGCACCTTCCGCAGGCCGGTGAGCGGTGTTATGCTCACAATAATGCCCCGCAAACCCGGCGCATTCGCCAGAAGCGCTTCCATCGCGCGGTCACTTACTACCCCAGGCATGAGTTCTCCACTACGATTTACCCCAATATTACGCGCATCGATACCACCTTGCCTCTGAGCTGCATCAATGGCGGCTGTCTCTGTCGCCCCCTCACCCAAACCAGAAGCCTTCAATTTAGTTTTTATCACATCCGGATTTATTAAACCTTCCTGTAAAAAATCAAAGAACGAGGTTAATATCTCATCCTTTTTCATTTCCCGTTGATTCTCCTCGCTCTCCCATGAATCAAACCACCCGATCAACTCTGATTTCAAACTGGAATAATTTGTAACCCGTTTGAACAATACCTGTTTTCCATTCTCATCCGCTAATGTGAGATTGTTGGCTTCACTTAAAAACTTAACCCTAAAGTCATCAGACCTCAGGACATCATTAAGCTTCTTTAACGAATCAGAATATTCCGAAATATTATACCCCGAAGACACAATCACATTCAACAATCTTTCCGGTGTATAGCCATCCTTAAAGTCATCCTGCCGATACTCCAGGCTTCCGGTAAAAAGATCTATAACATACTCCTTAAAATTATGCATTTCACCAAACAAAGAATGAAACCCGAACTTATCCTTGATTGCTTCGATCGTTTGTAGAAAACCGGTCAACCCGGACCCTGCCGTAATTGAAGGATCATGTTTAAAATTAAACACATAGCGTTTGTCTTCCTTGCCAGGAAGATCATTCAACGCCATTGACCTGGCTTTTTCATCAAGAAGGGCCAAAACCCTATCTGCCGTAATTAAATTTCTGGCTTTATATATTTTCCTGTCTACCAATTCCTGATTTGCCTGTCTGGCATATTCAGCGGCGGTCAACTGCCCACCCTGAATCGGGTTTAAAGTCGGCCCAAGGGCTATATTCCTGAAAAAACCCAGTTTGTCATTCTTCCACAAATCCATAAGCGGACGAAAAGCCTCATTAATAACTTTTTCCAAATTATTATATACATCATTCGGATCCAGCATGATCAGATTACCTGATCCCGGCCTTGCAAAATCGATCGGCAAAAAAGGATCGGTTGTGCCACCATCCCCATGTCCATCCCGGTGATTCAGAGCGATCATTCCCATGCCGTTAGGCAACGGGTTCTCTTCTAACACCTCGTGAGCTCCTTTGGATTTCTTATTCATCATCCAATACCAATGCCCCATACCTAACGCGGCAATTTTAATTTTCTCAGGAAAATGGCTCACAAAAAAGAATCGGCCAGGGTAAGGATCAGGCATACCCATCGCTAAAGCCGCTTTCCGGTCTTTGTTAATTTTCTTTTCGATACTGGCAAAGGCTTTTACCAGATCTTTACTGGAATCACTACTCTGCTCATTCCCACCAAATACCACGTTAAAACCCAAAGCCACCACTCTCTGGATCAGATCAAAATTAAAAGCATTCTTCTCATACACCCCACGCCTGAAAGCCACTATCGTCGGCGCGTTCGGGTCAACATTAACAACAAAACCATTTACCAATTCATCCCTGGATTGGATCGTCATATCATGCGTGGTATTCGCCCAGGAAATTATTTCATCTTTTTGGTCATCACTTAATTCACCCAATGTTTTACCAAAACGAGCCTTGGCTTCATTTACCAATTTCTCCCCATTTGCTGTTACCACTCGCATGTCATTGAACATGCGCGCAGCTTCCGCCTTAACGAGTATTTCCTGCTCCGGGCTCAAATTCTCCACCGTAACACCTTCATGTATCTGATTGCGCGCTTGAACATTGGCCAAAGCCTGCCGATGAAAAGAGGATATGACCACAGGATCATCTCCATTCGTGATCCCCTGCAAACGCCGATTATACCATTTTGACATGTCATCCGCATGCGACCAGCTAACGCCGTTTGCCACATCAGCGATTGTTATCATCCCGGCTGTATATTGAACATATGGTCCTTTGTACTCAACCGTTCCACTTTCACTGAAATAAGTATCCATCACATACGCCGGTGTCCAGCGGGGCGTAATGCCCATCATATCAGTCAAAACCCCTTTTACATTCGAAATAGGACCTTCGCCAACATTAGCAATGGTGTGTGTTGTTGCCACATATACGGACTCTCTTAACCCAGGATGATTCCGCGATTTAATTACACCGGCAGTAGGTCCCGCCTGGCCATCCTGTAAAGCCACAACGATCGGTTGGTATTCATTTTCCGGCGAAGCGGCTTTTTTCTCATCCTGATAAATTTCCATCCATTGTGCCGACGCCTGACTGAAGAAGGCCATCGATTCTTCAATCGTCACCAATCCATCAGGATTTTCCCAAGTTTTATACCCATAGGTGCGGTTAGCATATTTAGAGCTACCGTCCGCTTGCACATCCCTGATATAGTTATTGGTTACACCATCCCTGTTAACACCTTCCCAAACTTCAGCATTAACCAACTCCTCACCAATTTTTACAATCATTTTATGAACCAAATGCAAACCAGTAACCCCAAGGTCTCGGGCATAATCAACTGGAGCCCCACCTGGAACCCCGGTATCAAAACGCAATTGATACAGTGGTTGTATCGCCCTGACCGCCACCCCTAAATGACTGAGAAATTTAGTATGTGTACCATTCACCGGCCCCAAACCGCCGATCTTCAAATCCAGTTCCATCGTAAGAAAGAAATAGGTCGCCTTGACCAATTCTGAAACGTTTTCAGCCACCCAGTTTTTATCATACGCCCCTTCCAGCAACAATATATCCGCCATCAACTTTGTCCGGTCTTGAGGCAAGATATTCTGGATCCATTTAACAACGTACTTTCTTTGCTTGGAAGGTAAAAAAACGAATGCTTTTGTGATCGTCCACACGGATTGAACAGGGTTCCCTTTCCTTTTTTCAATATCGATCTGTTTAGAATATTTCTTGAAGAAAGCAACTAAGCGATTATCCGGGTTCTCTTCGTTAAGTATTTCTTTCATTTCGAGTAAAATATTTCCCGAACGACTAAACACTCTCCAGTCTAACGAAGCCTCCGCAGCATCAACTTCCGCCTGTTTGATATCAACCCTTACTACGCTCATCGCCTCATCAAAACCAGAGGCAGAAGAAAGTGGGGCCTGCACCCGTGATATCTCTGCACCTTGAAACCCGCCAGAAAAATACTTCTTCGGCATTATCTCGTTCGAAACCCGGTCATTTTCTTCCTTGATATAGTTAAAGACTCCAGTTTTATAAGCGGCCATGTACTGATCATAAATGAGTTGCTTATTTTTAGGATCACTCAAGTCGATCCCGGCCATCTTGCTTTTCCCAGAATAAGTCTTATTGATCACGCCTTCTTTTAGAACATCCTGATACCATTGTGCCAAGATCATAGAATATACCACCTGACGCAAGCGGGCGAAGTTCGCCCCTTCATTCACTTCTTTCTCAATAGCAGGAAGCAGCACTTCACGTAAAATCTGTTTAGTCATTTCGCCAACAGCAGGTTGGTTTGAGTGATTTATGGTCTTTAGATCCGTGGTTAAACCCTGCGCCTGATGATCGGCATCAAGCTGAACTTTCATATGCGCCTTGGCGATATAAACGGTATTGCCCTTTTCAAAGACAGAAGCCGTTTCGGGGATAATCCATACCTTATTAAAGACGTCTACAGGAACATCGGTTACGCCAAACTTTTTATAGGCTTCAGCATAGATCCTCTGCCAAAACCCCTGACCCAACTGGTCTTCCGGGTAAATAAGAGAGGCTGTAAGCTGTTTGAGCATGTAATCCTGAGCCAGCAGATCCCGGCCCAACTCGGTTCTAATGAGCGTATCCGGAACAATGCGGTCTTTTTCAACCGGAGACAAGTTAACCCAAAGGTCCTGCTGGGGAATGGTCAAAGCGGCCAGAAAATAGTTAACCATGCGCTGGGATTCATTGCGTAAAACCTGATCTGTGACCGTTTGAGCGCCGGGATCCACAATAAAATCAAATTTGAGCGGCTGATCGGGGAAAATCGTGACCCCACGCAACAGAACCGGCTGCATCGGAGAGGAAAAACCTACCATCTGGCCGGCAGGCGGCAAATTGATGCCCCCGGGTAAAACACTTGCATGAACGACAGCCGGCTGAACAACAAGAGTAAGGGACAAAAAGACTGCAAGTGCTTTTTTCATGAAACCCCTTTCAAAGGTAAAGACTGTTAAAGATCATAATGGTTACCAAAGAGTAACATATGCTTTTTTGCTTTTCAAGACAGAACACTCATTTTCTTTCGCCATTCTTCAGGGATAGGAGTTTTTTGCTCGGTTACCTTATCCATTGCCACACTCACCGTCCGGGCGGTGGCAGCCAGTACTCCATTATTCTTTAAAAATGTGAAAGCAAAAATAACAGACGTTTCACCCACTTTTTCAATTTTCACATTTATAATTATCTTATCCCCGATCTTAAGCACCGATTTAAAATCAGCCTCTGCATGAACAAACGGAAATGAAACCTGCGGATGGGCAAGGATTTCAGCGATCGGCAGACCCAACCGTTCAAGGAATTCTTCCTTCGCTTCCCCGATCAACAGAAACAAATTGGCGTAAAAGAACCGTCCTGCGGCATCCGTATGATGAAGAAAAATCTGTGTTTTGTATTCGAACACTGAAAGCCCCCTCCCCTGGCCCCTCCCACCGGGGGAGGGGGAACGACTTAAAGAAATAACCTTGTAAAGCTAAAATGAAATTATTGTCAAATTACAGGGTGGACACTGGTTCGACAAGCTCACCACCAGAAGGTCCTTTCCTACGCAAAAAATGATTTTCCCCGGGACAAGTTACGCGGATTACCCAGAGAGATAAAACACCATACACCTTGGTAATTATAACTTACGGCAGGCGCCGCGGTAACAATCTTCTGGTTTTTCTCCTTTTAACTGGATCGTGTTTACCGGCACGATTTGCCAGGGCAATTTTACAGGCGCTTTGATCAAATGGAACGAGCCGTTACGCACAAGAACGGCAATATTTAAGGCGTCATGATGAACCGGTTGAACATAGGCCATTGTTCCCAGCGGTGTTCCGGTCAAGACCGCTGCCCGCGCCAGAGCCAATTCTGCCAGCGCAACACTTGACGGCACCGGATGATCAAACGACCCAGCCATCACCGGGCAAAGATCGGTCAAAGACGCTTCTTCCCACCCGTCATTGCGGCGAAATGACTCAAGGTAGCTTTTGAAAACAGACATGCTGTCCGCATACTCCACCGTCTCTTCCTGAAGGAAAGTCAACAAGAGCAGCAGCGCGGCGGCATCCTCACAAAAAGCGCCCTGCGATACAATCCCGTCAATGGAGCAACGGGCAAGCCGTACACCGTCATAGTGTTTAGCCAGTAGTGCTTTTGCAATGGACTCCGCCCGCTGAAGATAAACAGCATCACCCAAATAACGGAAAGCCTGAACATACGCGATGCCCGTTAACGCATTCCAGGCGGTCATCAATTTATTATCTGCAAAAGGCTGAACACGCGCTCGCCGGATAGCCAGTAATTTATTCTCGATCGCCTCAAGCGATACCAGCTCTTTTTTGATCAAATGATTATGCTGCTCGAAGTTGCCTTCCGGACTCACCAAATACAGATCCGTAAAAGCCTTGAACTCCTCCGGTGTCAGAACCCGGCTCAGCTCTTTAGAATCCCACACATAAGTGGCCCCTTCTTCGTGTTCTGTATCCGCATCAAAACCGGCGCGATAAAGGCCGTCAAGAGCGAAAGTCTCTTCCAGGCAACGAATAACCTTAAGTGCCGCCAGCTTATAAACCTCATTCCCGAGTACCCGATAACCCAGGCACAATACCCAGAGTAACAAGGCCTGGTCATAAAGCATTTTTTCAAAATGCGGGATCGTCCAGGAACGGTCAACACAATAACGATAAAACCCGCCCTGAAGATGATCACTCAACCCGCCTTTAAGCATCTCATTCAGGGTTACTTCAAGCATTTCATGCTGACGCGGGTCTTTGCCTTCAGCAAAATACAAAAGGAATAGCAGCGTGCAATGCGGCGGAAATTTCGGCCCTTCACCAAAACCGCCTGAAATCCGGTCAAAACGGGAATAACATTTTTCAATAAGTTCCATCTCAAGTCCCGGTAACGGAGAAACTTCATTCATGACAAATGGCTCAAAACGGCCTTTCTTGGTCTGGTAATAATCACGGACCTTATTGAGAATATAAAGGAATCCCGGCTGCTGAACCGACCCTAACGGGGCATAGGTGAACGCATACACCGGATCAAGTCGCGGCGTCAGGAAGGCATTCAAAGGCCAACCGCCGGACCCGGTAAGTGCGATGAGATACCGCATCAGGAATGTATCAATGTCCGGTCTTTCTTCCCTGTCCACCTTGATACTTACAAAATCTTCATTTAAATACTGAGCCGCCGACGCATCAGAAAACGCTTCTCCGGCCATTACATGACACCAGTGACAGGTGGAATACCCTACCGACACAAAAAGAAGCTTTTCCGTCTGGCGAGCATATTCGATCACCTCTGAAGACCATTCCTGCCACCAGACCGGATTATCCGCATGCTGACGAAGATAAGGAGAAAGCGCACCTTCAAGATTATTTCTCTGGAAATTGATACCCGGCATTGACGATGATCTCTTTCGGTATTTGAAAAGGTAAAAGGATTTTCTTTAATTCTGACTTCAACGTTAGGTCGTCAATAACCGCATTAACTTTCAATTTTATGACTGCGACCGCCACTTTCCCGAAATGAGGATGGTTTTGCGGCTCAACCCTGGCACACAACACCGGTTCCAGGCTCAGCAGCGCTTTTTCGATGATCTCCGGATAGATATTCTCACCACCCGAAATAAACATGCGGTCACGCCGGCCATTAACGGTAAAAGAGACCCCGGTTGAGTCCGGCAAAGATTCGAGTATGGCCCCGCAGTCTCCCGTATGAAACCAGCCATTACTATCAAGCGGCAGCGCTAAAACATTACGCTGGATATACCCCTGGAACAGAACATCCCCCCGGACACAGATCTCATCATTAATAATACTCACTTCCCGCCGGGGAAGCACTGTCACACGCTGGGGCGATACCCCGCTCAAGGCGCTGGTCGCCACCTGTGACGCTGTTTCGGTCATGCCGTATGAAACAAAAACAGGCAAATGAT
>Ga0172379_10006240_pt1 | contig 16089 bp, 13 predicted proteins | sample GrowelOW334metaG_FD_119756 | JGI IMG/M metagenome (GOLD analysis project Ga0172379, IMG submission 119756) | Groundwater microbial communities from an aquifer near a municipal landfill in Southern Ontario, Canada - Groundwater well OW334 metaG | ecosystem: Environmental > Aquatic > Deep... | reverse complement strand
GACGGCTGACTATCTGCATACCATATTTGCACTGCCATTCGGCAGCTTGTTCACGGTTTCGGCAATTGACGTTTATAATTATATAGCGCAAAAATATATCCCCAAGGAGAAACAGCTGCCGATCGATATCACTACAGACGATCTGGCGGCATTACTTTTCCATGAGCATGGACTAGTGTTGTAATAATTTTGATACGATTATGGCATATAAAAATTTTTAAATGACCAAGATAGGGTGGAGGTTCATGTAACTACCGGTGTAGTTCGGAAAACAGGGTGAAGTTATGGGAAGTGTCCTGCATCACTGAAGGGTACAGGGCAATCATGAACCCTTTGGTGGTTCACGTTTGACGCAACCAAGGGGATTGTGAGAAAGTTATGACTACTTTAACGTTAAGTAAAGATAATATGGAATGGGTAAAGACCGGGCAAAAAGGAAAAAACGTAGAAATATTGACCATCGACCTTTTTCTGACGCAAGGATTCCGCCACTTCCATCAGCGTAAGTACCGATTGCCCGGGGCGCTTCAGGCCACACGTTTCCGCCAATATAACGGCGCCCGATGGTTGATCCAAAAAGATATCAGCCAGTATCTTAAACTGGTGAAAGTAGGCGAAGCCCGCGATAAAACGTACCTTTTAAAAAGCTTCCAGCGCTATGAACGCGCGTTGACGCAACTGAAAAAAACCAGTGACCGGTTTACGGCCATGCGGCCAACTTCGTTCACTAATACTCAGATCATCAGATTGGTTGATTCGATAATAAGGCGAGTAGTCTTTATTGTCCCGTATGTCTACAATTATATTGTCCTCAATTCTATATTGCCGGTCCGTCTGACAGACGCCATCGCTCGTAGGGAAAAAGATATACACCGGCAGGCAGAGTATTTCGAAATATTATCTTCAGCCAAAGAGCTTTCACAATTTCGTCTCAGCCAGAAACTGATCCTGCACATTGCCGAAATCAAACGCCACCCGGCACGTGCATCAAAAGAGCGCGTGAGGCTATTGGTGCGCAAATGGTTGCGTCTGTTCGGTTTCTTCGGATTCTTTTACATGTACGGCCGTCCGTTCACCGAACGCGACGTCCTTGCCAGGATAAAGGATTTTGGCGTGAAAGCCATACGGCAGGAATTGGCAGTGATCAGAAAACAGCAACAATTCACCGCCTATGCGGAAAAACTGATGAACCAATTGCATTTTACTGCATCTGAAAAGGCATTGGTGAAAACGTTGCGGCAGATCACGTATTGCACAAACACTTTTGACGAAACTTGCCACTACGCCGCGTGGCGGATGCATGATTTTTGGCAAGAAGTGAGCCGCCGCATCGGCGTTACCTATGATCAGATGAACTGGCTGCTGGTGAGTGAAATTGTCGGGCTGTTGCGGAGAGGTTCAAAAGCGGGCCCATCGATGTTGCATTCTATCCATATGCGGCAGAATAATCACGTTTTGCTATGGGAACAAGGGAGGTTGTCGTTGCTTATCGGCCGGCAGGCGGAGTATTACCATCGTCGCCAGCCTCATGAGCGGATAAACCAACGTCAAAAGTCGCTGATCGGACAATCAGCGAGTCCCGGGCATGTTCGCGGTACCGTAAAAGTTGTCATGAGCATTGCCGAACTGCATAAGGTTAAACGAGGTGATGTTCTGGTGGCGGCCAGTACCACTCCAGCTCATGTCCCGGCCATGGAAAAAGCAGCTGCCATCGTCACTGATGAGGGAGGCCTTTTGTGCCATGCGGCTATTGTTTCAAGAGAATTACGGATCCCCTGTGTCATCGGTACAAAAATCGCTACAAAAGTCTTTAAAGATGGGGATAGGGTTGAAGTTGACGCCATTAAAGGTATTGTGAGAAAGTTATAGTATGGCAAAGGAAAAAACATCACAAGACGTCTGGATGACCGCTGCGGAGATCCCCCGGAATACGCTTTTTATGATGAGCGAGCCGATAAAGTTTTTTGTCCAGACATGGCCCAAGCTGGGGTTAGGCGGTAAGGTCAGCCGGTATTATTCATATTTTGACGGGGATTTCTGCCAGATGAAATATATTCGGCGAGAGTTTGATGCGCAAGCCGATTATTTGTCTCGCAAGATGTTGCGACAACCACGTTGGGCAATCCAATGGATAGCCAGGGTAGAGCGTTGGTCTGCTATTTTTATGCATCACTCCAAACGCATAGTACGGAGTGATCTGAATAAGCTGAGTAATCGCCGACTCATCACCCTCTTCCATTCAAGTTTGAAATTCCAGGTGCGTTCGCACGGCGTCGGCGCGTCTGTCAGCTGGCATGCTGATGCGGAGAAGGAGCGGGTGACCAAGGGGATTTGGCGGGCTCTTGAGAATCATTTGCAGAAGATCGGCAGCCAATATGACGTCGTGGAGATTTTCGGAACGCTGACCACCCCACCACAGACTAGTTATGTTTCAAAAGAAGAGGTGAGTTTTTTACGAACAGCGGCATTTATTGCCGGACGAAAGCAGGCCCGAAGCGTTTTTTTGAAACATTCCATAGATAGGATCCCGGAAAAATTGCGGGTCGCTGACCGCGTCGCGTACAGCCGCGTGTTGCGGCATTACCGATCATTCCGCTGGCTGAATTATCAATACAAAGGGCCGGCCACGGCACTTTCGGAATATCTAGGCAGATGGCAGGAACTGCTGAAAAGCAAATCATCCCCAGTCCTGATGCTGGAAAATAATTTGCAGACAAGGCGCGCTGTGATGAAACGCCAGCGAACCATCGTCCGGCAATTGCGCCTGACGCCGTATGTTAAAAATCTCATCATGCTGGCCCAGCGCATGGTATTTATAAAAGATTTCCGTAAGGATGCACTGTTCTACGGCATGCACAGCTATGACCCATTGCTCCGGGAAATCGGAAAACGTGTGGGGCTGACCATACATCAAATTTGGGCCATGAACACTTGGGAGCTCGCCCCGGCCCTATTGCATAACAAGTTTGACATTGATGAACTGAATGCCCGACAAAAAGAGGCGGTTGCCTATGCCGACCGCAAACGGTATATTGTGTATTCCGGCGAGAAGGCAAAGAACTTTTTAAAAAATATACGCCATGAGAAGACGAATTATAGTGCAAAGAAAGAGCTGTCCGGCACGCCCGCTTGTACAGGCAAGGTAGTCGGAACGGTAAAGATTATCAATCTTCCTGAGGAAATGTCCAAAATGAAGGCGGGAGACGTGATGGTGGCGCATAATACAAATCCAAATTTAGTCCCGGCCATGAAGAAAGCCGGAGCGCTCGTAAGCGAAGCCGGTGGACTGACCTGTCATACAGCAATTGTGGCCCGTGAGCTGCAAACTCCGTGCATAGTCGGAGTGGCAGGCGTGACACATGTGTTGAAAGACGGAGATAGGGTTGAGGTGGATGCCACACGAGGCGTTATAAAAAAACTTAAATAATTGTTATGACCCAACCATTTGCGCTCCCCTTTTCCAGGCTCGGCAAGAAAAATGTCGACATTGCCGGCGGTAAAGGCGCCAGTTTGGGCGAAATGACACAAGCCGGTATTCCAGTCCCGCCCGGCTGCGTCGTGCTGGCCAGTTCATTTGACCAATTCATCAAGGAGACTGGCATTGATAAGAAAATTGAGGCCGAACTGAAGAAGGTCAATCCGAAAAATATCAAGTCAGTCGACACAGCATCAGCCAATCTGCGTAAGCTGATTAAAGGTGCAAAGTTCCCTAAAGACATTGGAGATGAGGTTATGAAGGAGTTTTTGAAATTGAAATCACCATTCGTTGCAGTCCGTTCTTCTGCCACGGCAGAAGACTCTTCGGCTGCCTCATGGGCTGGTGAATTAGAAAGTTATTTGTTTGTCACCCGGCAAAAATTATTAGAGAATGTCAAAACCTGTTGGTCGTCACTTTTTACTCCTCGGGCGATTTTTTATCGGATTGAAAAAAAATTGCATAAACAAAGAGTATCTGTCGCGGTCGTCATCCAGAAAATGGTCAATTCTGAAATCGCCGGCATCGCTTTTACCGCCCATCCGGTCACAAAAAATAGGAATCATATCGTCATTGAGGCAGGCTGGGGCCAGGGTGAGTCAGTCGTTTCTGGACGCGTGACACCGGATACCTACGTCTATGACAAGAAAACAAGTGGTATTGTTGAGGTGAATGTCGGCAGCCAACGTGACATGATTATTCAGAAAACAGGTGGCGGTTCAAAAACTGTGACCATACCGCCGGCCAACCAAGATAAACAAAAGTTAACTGGCAGGCAGATAGTGGAGATTGCGAATATATGCGAACGCATCGAAAAGCACTACAAATATCCCCAGGATATCGAGTGGGCGCTGGAAAAGGGCAAGTTTTATATAGTGCAATCCAGGCCAATCACTACATTATAGGTTCTGTTTGGCATATAACATGTAGAAATTCCTGCTCAATGTGCAAGGGATTGAAATTATGTTAAAATTGTGATATAATAAAGCCACTCAAACAGTTAATTTCATTAACCAGCGAAAAGCATTAGTTTGGCTAATTTATGGATAATTTGAACATGAATAGCTCAGACCAGGATTCCGACTTGCCCGCTGGTTTTTTAATTAAGGACAAGAATGGCCGGTTTAAAAAAATTGAGGATGACGAAATTACTGATTTTGCAGTAAAAAAACAGCCGGTACCTGAGTCGATCCAACCCGCCCGTTCACCTATCGCGCCTCCGTCACTAGCAGTACCGGTCAGACAGGCGTTGCCAGTCAAGCCGCCACCGCCCATTTCCTCATCTCCGACAGCCAGCACGTTCATGGCTCCGGATGATGAGCTGGAAATACGGGCTGAACAGAAAAAACTTGAAACCATAATGGCTTCGCCGGCCGGCCATTCGGTTTTATCTGTGGAAGAAATCGTGAATAAAGTGATCGGCGATTTCCGCCTGAGTTTCAGCGATGATGTCATGCAAAAACGTTTTTCCAAGGTGATCGAATCCCGGTTGCGTGATTTGCGCGATTCAGTGGAAACGAAAGAAGTGCTCACCCGGTCAAAAAAAATCGGCGGTTTGGAGATCCTGCCGGACCAGGCCGAGCGCATACTCAGCTTTGTCGATAAACACATCAGTGAAAAGCCGAATATCAAACCCATCGAGCCGGTAGCGGCCAGTAAGCCAAATCGTGATATTCCTCCGGCTTTTATCCCGCGCCCCCAGCCAAAAAAACCACCACTGACAGAAATTCCGCCCAAACCCATAACGGCAGACGAAGATATGGGTCAGCTGGCCGAGGAAATAAAAAAAGAAATGCAGGTACCCGTGCCCTCGCCAAAAATTATTCCCTCGAATCCAGTTGCTTCGGCAGTAGAGCAAAAACCCCGGCCGGTCATGCCATCAGCGCCGGCGCCGGTCTCAACTCCGGAAATGTACACCCGGCCAGCAGATGAAATGCCGCGTATTGTCCAGGTCCGTATGCCGGAACAGGAAAGGCCCCAGGTGAATGATATCAGGCAGCCAGCCAAGGTGATGGGTCCAGTCGAAGAATTAGCTGACATCGACCTGGATGAATTCAGGCGCCAGGGAACAAACCCAACTGAAGCGGCTGACCGGATTTTGGAAAAAATCGACCTGCTTGAGCATGATTCGTGGACCATGAAGATTGAAGCCATTAAAGCCTGGAGACGGTCGTCAGCAAATCAGCTCTATATTCAGATCGGCCGAGAAAGCATGGACACGAACCAGAGTGTCGCCGAAGTCATACGAAAGCGCATGCAGAATAACCAGTCCTACCTCTTGTTGGACGAATTTTTAGCTATCAATAGCCTTAATAGCCGTCTGGCCATATAACCATGCAGCAATTTGTCGTTCCACAATTTCTTGATGTCGAAGCCAAAATCATTGGCCCATTGACGGTTCGGCAGTTTTTGACTTTCCTGGTAGGTTCCGGCCTGATATTTATTGTTTTCAAGCTGGCGAATTTTTGGGCGGCAGCTATCGAGGGTATCCTGATTTTCGCCCTGACTGGCATGTTTGCTTTCTTGAAAATCAATGGACGCCCATTTCATTTTTTCTTATTGAACATGGTGCAGACACTGCGTCGTCCCACCCTGAAAGTCTGGAACAAGGAAAGCGGTCCGGTCAAGATCAAGAAGGAAAAAGAGGCTGCGCCTCCGCCCGTCCGGCCGACCAAGCAACGAGTCACTGCGTCGCGTCTTTCGGAGCTTTCGTTGGTAGTCGATACCGGCGGGTCATTCCGCGAAGGAGATGAGCAGTTGTAGTACTAACCTCATATGCCACAAAAGAAGGACAAGCAAGCTACCAGAAAAGTAACCATGCCATCGACGCAGATGTTCCTGAATATCCTGGAGATCAAGGATGACGCCGTCATCCTGAAGGACGGGACATTGCGTGCGGTCATCTTGGTATCCTCAGTGAATTTTTCCCTCAAATCCGAAGATGAGCAGAACGCCGTGATCATGGGGTATGTGCAATTTTTAAATTCTTTGGATTTTCCTCTGCAGATTGTTATCCAATCCAGAAAGCTGAATATTGACGAATATCTGGAGCGCCTGAAAAAAATCGAGAAAGAACAGACAAATGAACTTTTAAAGATGCAGACACGGGAATACCGTCAGTACATCGCCGAGCTGGTTTCGTTGGCAGACATCATGAGCAAACGTTTTTATATCGTCGTCCCTTATTCTACCGGCTCAATCAAGTCAAAAGGGTTCATCTCGCGGCTCAAAGAAGCGGTGTCGCCGACCACGGTAATCAGTATCAAGCAAAAGAAATTTGAGAAGAACCGTATCGAATTGTCCAAGCGGGTCGAATACATTATTGACGGGTTGAGCTCGATCGGGCTGAAGGCCACTCCACTCGACACCCAAAGTCTGATCGAACTATTCTACAATACTTACAATCCTGATACGTATGACCAGCAGAAACTGGTCGATATCTCTAAGCTTAATATCGAATAAGCCATGGTAGAGCTGTACCGAAAAACCCAAACTGTCCCGACCGAGGCGCCGCCCCAACTGACACCGGAGGAGCAGCAGCGTCTTGTTTCTGAACAAGTCGAGGAAAAGAAGGAGCTGCTCGAATCCGAAAAAGTATACCGACGGGGGGTTGTGACGGTCCGGGACCTGATTGCGCCGGCTTCCATGAAAACTGAGTCACGGTATCTGGAGTTGGGCGCCCAGTATTTACGGACACTTTTTGTCGTGACCTATCCGCGGTATATCCGGGTGGGCTGGTTCGCGCCGGTCATCAACCTGAACGTGCCGTTGGACATTTCCATGTTTTTCTACCCCATCGGTTCCGAGGTCATTCTGAAGCAGTTGCGGAACAAGGTCGGTACGCTCGAAGCGCAGATTTTGGGCGATGCGGAAAAGGGCGCCCCACGCGACCCGATCCGTGAAACGGCCCTGCGTGACATCGAAAAGCTCCGCGACGATCTGACACAGGGAGTCGAAAAATTTTTCCAGTTTGCGCTGTACATCACCGTGTACGCGAAAAGCCAGGATGAGCTTGATAAAATTACCGAAAAAGTTGAGTCCATGTTCGGTTCGCGGCTAGTGTATACCAAGCGAGTTTTTTACCAGGCAGAACAGGGCTTCAATTCAACTTTGCCGCTCGGGGATGATGAGCTGGCTATTTCATTCAATATGAGTTCGTCGCCATGTGCTTCTTCATTTCCGTTCATTTCCTCGGAACTGACCAGTGATAACGGCATCCTGTACGGCATCAACCGGCACAATAATAGCCTGATCTTGTTCGACCGGTTCAGCCTGCAGAACGCCAACTCGGTTGTGTTTGCCACTTCGGGTGCCGGGAAAAGCTATGCGGTAAAATTGGAAATATTGCGGAGCATGATGCTGGGCACTGACGTGATCGTCATCGACCCGGAAATGGAATATAAATTTCTTTCCGACGCGGTCGGCGGAACGTATATCAACATTTCCCTGTCATCCGACAGCAAGTTGAATCCTTTTGATTTGCCGCGCCCGACCCGTAAGGACGAGAAAACTTCTGATATCATCCGCTCGGCCATTATTACGTTGAAAGGGTTGCTGCGATTGATGCTTGGTCAGTTTACACATGCGGAAGACTCCCTGATCGATCGCGCTTTGATTGAGACCTATGCCAAGAAGGATATTACCGCCGATGCGGATCTGGCGCACGTGGAGTCGCCGCTGTTCAAGGATTTTGAGGAGGTCTTGGAGGGCATGGTCGGTGCAGAGGACCTGGTGGTCCGCATGAAGAAATATACGGAAGGGACATTCTCAGGATTGCTGAACAACCCGACCAATATCCAGATGAACAACCAGTTGGTTGTCTTCTCGGTCCGGGACCTGGAGGATGAATTGAAGCCGATCGGCATTTCCCTGATTGTTTCCTATGTATGGAATACTGTCCGTTCGCAGATGAAAAAACGCATCCTGGTCATTGACGAAGGCTGGTGGCTGATGCAGCAGGAAGACTCCGCAAAGTTTATCTATGCATTGGTCAAGCGTTGCCGGAAATATTATCTCGGCGTGACGACCATCACCCAGGATGTGAATGATTTCCTGCGGTCTCCCTACGGCCAGGCGATCGTCACGAACTCTTCGCTCCAGCTCCTGATGAAGCAGTCGCCGGCCGCCATCGACCTGATCGCCCGGACCTTTTTGCTGACCGACGGGGAAAAATACTTATTATTGGAATGCGGAGTCGGTGAAGGCATCTTTTTCGCCGGTGCCAAGCACGCCGCCATCAAAGTCGTAGCATCATATACTGAGGATCATATCATTACGTCGGATCCGCGGCAGCTGCTGGAGATTGAAGCGGCCAAGAAAGAGTTTGAGGATGCCCAGGACGAAGCGGGTACTCCGGCCTAACGCGTAAGATACTAATTACCCATACCACTATGGACATGAACCCACAAACAAGAAGAAATATTATGATCGGCGCGGCTGTTTTGGTCGTCCTGTTTATCGGCGCGGTGGTCTGGTGGCTCGTCACCCGACAAAATGCCCCGGTCATCAATCAGGCCAATACCAACACAGTTACGCAGAACGCTGACGTCGTCATCATCAATACCGTCACAAACCAGGCGGCCGTTACCAATGCCGCCGTGACCGATGAGGTGGCCCTGGTCAGGCTGGCGAATCTTTTTACGGAAAGGTATGGCAGCTATTCCACCGAAGCCAGTTTCAAGAACATTACGGACCTCAAAGTATACATGACCAAAAAAATGCAGGTAGTTTCGGACAGTTTTGTAACGGCGCAAAAATCCCAGTCATCGACCGGATCGTTTTTAGCCACCACGACCAGCGCGTTATCGACCAGAGTCGACGCTTTGACTGCGGCAAAAGCAACGATCTCAGTAAGCACTCAGCGCCGTGAAACCGGTACGAATATCAACGGTACCAATACCTATTACCAGGTGTTAATTTTGGATTTTGCCAAAGAAGGAGGCGCGTGGCTGATTGACAACGCCACCTGGCAGGCAAAAGGCAGTCTATAATATATATTGATGGCGAGGCAAAAGAATTTTACATTTCTATTTGGAATCGGCGCCTGTCTGGCAATGGCAGTCGGTTTTTTTGCTATCAGCCTGGTACGGCCGGCCATGGCCCAATCTACCGGAGGATCGGCCCAGGTCAGCGACCAATGCCATGTCACCAGCCGCTGTAAAATCACGGGCGTCACATGTACAGCCGATACGGATTGCAAAACCAGCGGAGACAAGTGCGCATTTACCGCTGTCCGGATGAACTACCATATTCCCGGTGTGACAGAGCTAATTTCAGATGCGTCTGGAGTTAAACATCCATATGTACAGAGCATGGCCTGCTTTATCGCTGATATCTATCGGTACCTTTCCGGAGTCGCCGGCATCTTGGCCGTGACTATGATGATTTATGGCGGGATCAAATATACCGTTTCATTCGGCAACCCCTCGAAACTGCAGGATGCACGGGACACTATCACCTCGGCCATGATCGGGCTGGCACTGGTGTTGGGTACCTACGTGATTTTGAATTTCATTAACCCCGGCCTGACTTCACTGAAAGTCACGGGCCTGGACCCAATTATTGGCAAGGATTACAGCGGATATAAGGTGACAAAGATGTGCGACGCGTCGAGGGTAAACGAACGAAATGCAGACGGCACGCCGATCGAATGCGGCAAAAAGAAGCCGATGTATCCGGACGACCCGGATGAGGCCAAGAGTAATCAAGTCTGTCTGGGGTTTTATTGCAACCGCGAACTGCTCGGTGAATTTACCTACTGCAGTCTGTGGGGGGAGACAGAGGAATCAGCCTTGGTTTCTACTGATGGGAAATGCATGACTGATGAAAAACTTCAGGGTGTCCATGAGGAAGAGCAAAACAATCCTGATGCAAAAAAAGAGGTGATATCCACGAGTGGGGATGGGGATTTGGTTATGGTTAATATTGCCTCGTGCGGCACGCTGACAAAAGCCATAGACCTTTTGCATGATACTGGTTTGGATTATTATTTGGGGACCAACTGTGATGACGACGAAACCTGCGTCGGTATTAATATCAATCCCGTAATTATTGTCGATCCGGGTCCACTGGCATTCGCGCATGATGACGCTGAAAATTTCTTCTGCAAAAATACAAAGGAAGAGTGGTAGCATCTAACATAATTATCTATGCAAAATAAACGCATCCTGCTCATCATCGGTTTTGTCCTGCTGGTTATCGTACTTGGCGTCCTGATCTATTTTGTGTTTATCAGAGACCTGGTCAGTCCGGGAAATACCAATGAAAACATCAACGGAGTGACAAACCAAAATATCAACGGCGGCTTGCCGATTACCAACGGTACGGTAAATGTGAACCGGGTAGTGACGAATGTGAATCAGGGGGTCAATATCAACCGTCAGCAGGTGAACATCAACGGCGTGAAGGTGGATGACGTCGCCCGAGGAGGCCAGACGTACGCTAAGGCGGAAGTCGACCAGAAAGCCGAAGCGGTCAGCCTGACTTCTGACGGCGCGACATTGCGGTACTATGACCCGGCACAGGGCAAGTTCTACAAATTAGATTCACTAGGCAAGCCCCAGGAATTGTCTGATAAGATATTTCCTGAGGCAAAAAAGATTACCTGGTCGCCAAAGGGCAACAAGGCAGTCGTATCATTCCCTGATCAGAGTAAAATTGTCTATGACTTCGACTCAAAACAGCAGGTGACGCTGCCGAAGGAATGGGATAGCGTCCAGTTTTCACCTGCGGGAGACCAGCTCGGTTTCCTGAATATCAGCGACCAGGAGAGCGCCCGTTGGCTGGCTGTTTCAAATGCCGACGCATCAGAAGTCAAACTGATTGAGCCGCTTGGCGACAATGCCAGCAAAGTGGACGTGAATTGGTCGCCTAACAGCCAGGTGGTGGCATTGTTCCGGGATTCAGCAAATGCATCGGGACTGACTATCCTGCCGATCGGATTGAACCAGGAAAATTTCAAGTCGTTTGACGTGCTGGGCCGCGGGTTCCAGGGCATCTGGTCGCCCAAAGGCGATCAAATACTGTATTCAGTGTATTCTGATGATTCACGGTACAATCCTGTCATCCATGTGGTTGACGCTTCAGGCGATACGACCGGGAACAATGACCTGAATCTGCAGCTGCAGACCTGGGCCAGCAAGTGCACATATGATTCCGGAAGTTTTGCATATTGTGCCGTGCCGCAGTACCTGCCTACAGGGAGCGCATTGGAACCGGCACTGGCTGGTTATACGAATGATAGCGTGTATAAAATTGACGTTAATACCGGGATTGCTAGCGTCATTGCCTTGCCTTCGTACCTCAACAGCCAGAAAAACTATGTCATCAATGAGTTGTTTGTCGGACAGAACGATTCTATCCTGTATTTTACTGAAAACCTCACCGGCAAGGTATTCTCGATTAAATTGAAGTAGGGTTATGTTCACGCGCTTATGACGACGACGAGGCATCATAGTAGATCAGGAACGGGTTCCGTTCGTCATGTGTGGATCCTGTTTTGCATTGGTATTTTTGCCAGCACGCTTTTTTTGCCGGGTCAGTCGCTGGCCGCCGAATGCAGTGAGGTGGGCGGCAATTATTCTGCCGGCAGCTGTTCCTCCTCGGGCCGGTGTGGTTCGACCACTTTTTGCATGTGCAATACGACTGGCGGACCGATCGAAACGTTGTGTTGCAAGGACTCCGCAACAAGCGTGGACAATTGCTTCATAAAAAATTCATCGACAAATACGTGGTCACTCTTGACGGACCCAGACAGCCAGGCAGCCCCTGATGCGACCTATGTCACTCCCAATTTGAGCGGGGCACTCTCTACGGAAAAAAAATCAAGTCCCGTGTTTTTTACCCCAAATTTTACACTACCTTTATCAGAATTTGTTGCCGGAGAGAAAGTCCTTGTAGACGGGAGCACCTTAGGGGATTACATTTCTGCGTTGTACGTTTTTTTTGTGAGTGCGGCCGGCATTTTGGCGGTGACTATGATGATTTATGGAGGTATCAAATATACCGTATCATTCGGCAATCCCTCGAAACTGCAGGATGCCCGAGATACCATCACCTCGGCTATGATCGGTTTGGCGATCGCACTCGGGTCCTATGTCATCTTATTGACTGTCAGTCCCCGTCTAGTGACGTTCCAGGGGCTCCAGGAGCTGGGTACCGGTGTCGGTCCGCCCTCGGAGTGGGAGGAATCCCTGGAGTCAAGTCCGAAATACGGAGTTTCGTATAAGTCAGTTTCCGGAAACGTCTCTACGTATGACGCTATGCTTTTGGAGGCTGCCGGAAATGACAAATATTTCGCCAGCTGGCTCAAGGCGATCATGCTGGTCGAGTCCAGCGGCAATCCTCAGGCGGAGTCCAAGGATAAGAACGGTGATACTCTGGCGTGCGGCCTGATGCAATTATTGCCATCAACGGCAGGGGTGAACTGTACGGAGCTAAAAAACAATCCAAGGTTGAATATCCAAAAAGGGACTGAGTATTTCCAGAGTTTGATTAACAAAACATGCCCCCAGACAGCCAGGTACAAAAGCGGCAAAACCGCGCAATGCATCCCGACCTGTCCAACCTGCCTGCCCAAAAAAACCCAGTGCGAAAACGGCAAGATCCATTACGCTATTGCCGCGTACAACGGCGGCTTGGGAGCGAATTGCGGCAGCGTTGATTGTCCGGGTTCTACCTGGTGGGAGTGTGAAGCAAATCCAGGATATCAGGAGACCAGAAATTACGTGGCTAAAGTTGAAGATACGTTTAATAAAATTCAGAATGATCCCGCTTTTGCCTGGAGTCTGTAGGGCGGCTGTAGGCTGGAATACCGCTGCTTTCCTGAGCGTTTTTTTGCTAGTATAAAGATGAATTTATGCCTAAACACCCATCGACAATTTTTGTCTGCAGTAAGTGCGACGCGCAATACCCCAAATGGATGGGGCGCTGTACCGAGTGCGGAAATTGGTCGACACTGGTCGAGCAGACGAGGCAAAAAAGCAAGAAATCAAGCCCGGGCATGGTCGGCGCTGTTGAAATACTAGCGACATTCCAAACAGAATCACAGCTCCGCCTGAAAAGCGGAATGAATGAGTTTGACCGGGTATTGGGCGGCGGATTGGTGCCGGGCAGCGTGACGCTCCTCGGTGGCGATCCGGGCATCGGCAAGTCAACGCTTGTGTTGCAGGTCGGCGGCCTTTTGGCTGCGGCTGGTCGCCCGGTACTGTATGTATCCGGCGAGGAATCGACCGCTCAGGTAAAGATTCGTTTTGAACGGCTAGGCCTGAAATCACATAACCTGAAATTTTTGGGGGAAACGGATGTCGATACCATTATCGCCACGGTCGAACAGCATCAGCCGGCGCTTGTTTTGCTGGATTCCATCCAGACGATGCGTTGTGCGGATGTTGACAGCGAGCCGGGGAGCGTCGCACAGGTACGGGCAGTCACCGGAAAATTAGTAGAAGCGGCAAAAGACAGCCAGACGCCGGTGATTATTGTCGGGCATGTCACCAAGCAGGGCAATGTAGCCGGCCCACGTACCCTTGAACATTTGGTGGATGTCGTCCTGTACCTTGAGGGTGATGATCGCCATCTTTTCCGAGTACTGCGTGGGGTCAAAAACAGATTCGGCGCGACCAGCGAAGTCGGGGTTTTCGACATGGAGCGCGCCGGACTAAAAGAGGTTCCAAATCCATCGGCAATTTTCCTTTCGGAACGCCAGCATACAAATCCCGGCTCGGTCGTCACGGCAATCGTCGAGGGGAGCCGTTCGTTTTTAGTCGAGGTGCAAGCGCTGGTGTCACGTTCGAATTTTGGGTATCCTCAGCGCCGGGCGTCTGGGTTTGATCTGAACCGTCTGCAGCTTCTGATCGCAGTATTGATGAAGAAAGCCGGCCTGTATCTTTCAAACCAGGATATCCATCTCAATGTGGCCGGGGGTTGGCGCGTAAATGAGCCGGCCGTGGATGCGGCTGTCTGTTTGGCCATTGCATCTGCTACCCGTGGCAGGCCGGTGCCGGCTGATACGGCCGTATTCGGCGAGGTCGGGCTGGGCGGGGAAATGCGGGCAGTCAGCCAAACGGAAAAACGCCTGGAGGAGATAAAAAAAATGGGTTTCAAATATTGTGTATTGCCGGAAACAAAAGTCCAGACGACTCCACATGGGCTCAAGCTGATTACCACCGTGACGATCAACGACGCTATCAAGGATATAGTGTAGCTATCTGCCTCTATTCCTGAAGGTAAAAAAATAGGCGGTCCGCAGATGTGGACCGCCATGGTGTACGTAGAAAAAACGAAATGTCAGCGTCTCGTTACAGGTTTACCATGCCCTTCTTTGGTTGTTTGGCACTGAGCACAGCGATAGGCCTTCGGTATTGCATCCCGACGAAGCTTTGGGATTTTTTTACGGCAGGCCAGCGGCTGCTTCTTCTGGAGGCGTGTGATCGCCTCGGTACAGCTGATCGGACCGATGCATCGCTCGCCATCCCAACCGGCATCTAAGAGTGTGGCATGGTTACATTCCAGATTGTCTCCCTCGGCCATCACGCGAAGCTGTGTCTTTGCGACATCTGCCCCGGCAATGGTCATATCGGCAAATGAACCTGAATGTGATTTTTCTTCACTCGGTCTGAGTTCTCTTACGAGATCTCGTTTTCTGTCTGACATTGGCGATCGCTCCTCGAGTAGGTTGAATTGTGAGGTTGATGTTCATGGAATTACATGAACGGTTTACTATTAGATTGATAGAAAACCTCCTTCCTTGGAATCGTCTTTGGTAAGTTGCTATTTGAATGCCTGGAGGGCTATAAGTTGATTTCATTTTTATCAGTGAAGGGGGCGGACGCACTGGAGCGATCGCCAAATCTCTACAGCGTTCACGCCCCTTTCAACTGAATGATTTATTCTATATTTTTCTAATAGAAAAGTCAACCCCGACTAAATGAAGGGTGCTCAAGTGAGCATAAAGTTTATTCCAAATGTAAATTTTGGGAAAAACGTGAAAGTTTTTCGCGAAGCAGCGGCCAGGCAGCCAGCTGGCCATCTTGGCCGAAAAGATGCTGACTTGCTGTCCGTGTCTGCGAGATGATATCGTGATCTGTGAGTTTTGCCAGCCGAAGCTCTGGAAATCCGGATTGGCGCAATCCGTATATTTCGCCCGGTCCGCGGAATTCCAAGTCCTTCTCCGCCAGCTCGAATCCATTTTTTGCCGAGACCAGCGCATCTAGGCGGTTTTTGGTTTTTTCGCTGTCCGAGTCTGTAAAGACGAAACAATACGACTGGTGTTCCGCACGTCCGACCCGGCCGCGGAATTGGTGGAGTTGGGATAGGCCGAACCGTTCGGCTCCCTCGATCATCATGACAGAAGCATTCGGGACGTCGATGCCGACTTCCACCACGGCCGTGGCCACGAGAATGGAGGTGTGATGGGACTTGAAATCCTGCATGACGCTCTCTTTTTCGTCCGATTTCATTTTTCCGTGCAGCAATCCGATGCGGAGCTGAGGAAATATGTTTTTTTGCAGCTGTTGGTATTCTGCCGTAGCCGCCTTGACCCCCAGTTTGTCTGATTCTTCGATCAAGGGGCAGACGACAAACGCCTGGCGGCCTTTGCCGATTTCTTTCAGGAT
>Ga0172379_10006239_pt1 | contig 16093 bp, 17 predicted proteins | sample GrowelOW334metaG_FD_119756 | JGI IMG/M metagenome (GOLD analysis project Ga0172379, IMG submission 119756) | Groundwater microbial communities from an aquifer near a municipal landfill in Southern Ontario, Canada - Groundwater well OW334 metaG | ecosystem: Environmental > Aquatic > Deep... | reverse complement strand
GAAATCCAATCATTGGATTCTCTTCATCACTCTCGTACGCATTTCCACCAACCATATACTTATACTCATTGGTTTTAAAATCACTGGTGCGAACAATGACGGGTCTAGGATAAAATGCAGCAGCAATCATCCCAACCCCCTCGGCGATCTTATGAATAAAAAACTTCTTGGGATCATCGTATCCCTTCATCGCCACACATACAGCTTTATATTCTTCAATCTCTTTGCCGTGATAAAGTTCCACCAATGCCATCGGATGGGCTTTGACAGTATTGGAGATAATAAACTCCATCCGTGCTAGTCCTACACCGTCATTAGGGAGTTTTGCTACTTTAAACGCACTATCAGGATTACCGACATTCATATAGAGCTTCGTACGTGTTGGGGTAAGATTGCCTAAATCAATACGGCTGATTTCATACGCTAACAACCCCTCATAAATTTGACCACTTTCCCCTTCGGTACAACTCACCGTCACTTCATCGCCATCGTGGAGAATCTCAGTTGCGTTCACCGTCCCTACAATAGCAGGAACACCAATCTCACGCGCAACAATCGCCGCATGACAGGTTCTTCCTCCACGGTTGGTAATAACCGCCGATGCTTTTTTCATAATCGGTTCCCAGTCAGGATCGGTAATATCTGCAACCAGAACATCCCCCGCTACAAATTTCTCACCTTCATGGGGGGAATGGATGATTTTGACCCGACCCGACCCGATTTTCTCCCCTATGGCTTTACCGCTTAGGAGTATTTTGGCTTCAACACCCTCTTTGAGATGATATTGCTCCAACGCGTTATCCGCTATTTTACGACTTTGCACCGTCTCAGGGCGAGATTGGACAATAAAGAGCTCTCCACTCTGGCCATCTTTTGCCCACTCTATATCCATGGGACGATATTCCCCTGCAAGTGCGGTGTAATGTTCTTCTATGGTGAGCGCATAGCGTGCTAATGTCGCTACCTCTTCATCCGTGATCGAGAAAGCTTCTTGAGCTTCTTGGGTGGTTGAGAGATTGATCGTATGGTGACGTTCATCGTAGCACATCGTGAGGGCTTTGGAACCTAGTTGCCGTTTGAGGATGGAAACCTTCCCCTTTTTGAGTGTTGGTTTAAAGACATAAAACTCATCAGGATTCACCCGTCCGCCGACGATATTTTCACCTAGTCCCCATATTGAATTAATAAGGATCAGATTTTCCGAACCGTTTTCGGTATCAATAGTAAACATCACCCCACTACTTGCTAGATCACTGCGTACCATTTTTTGCACCCCTACAGAAAGGGCAACGGCAAAATGATCATATCCACGACTGTTACGGTAACTAATCGCACGGTCAGTAAAAAGTGAAGAAAAACAACGCTTGACGTGCTCTATGAGCATTACTTCACCACGAACATTGAGATAGCTCTCTTGTTGTCCTGCGAAGCTCGCATCGGGCAAATCTTCCGCCGTCGCAGAGGAACGTACCGCTACATCCACCGATCCCATTTTGTACTTTTCTTCCATAACACGGTAACTTTGCGCAATTTCGATTTTTAACGCCTCAGGCATATCACCCGTGAGCATTAAAGAACGTATTGATTCTCCACAATGATTGAGCGCTTCAATATTACTTAAATCAACATTGGCAAAGAATTGACGAATTTTGGGCTCGAAATCATTATAGGCAATAAAAGCACGATAGCCATCTGCCGTTACCGCAAACCCCTCAGGAACTTTTACCCCAAGAGATTTGAGAGACCCAATCATCTCTCCTAAAGAAGCATTTTTACCCCCAACTAAAGCAATGTCTTTTAATCTAAGTGAATCTAATGGTCGGATATAACGCATAACTTTCCCCTTTTGCTTCAAATATCTTGATAATGCCAAAAGTATAGCATAGTGAGATGTGTTATAATAAAAGTAGAGTTTTCAAAAGAAAAAAGTAGCTATATAAGGATTAAAATGCAAGCAGATGAACACAAACCACGGATAAAACCTATTATTGAGGGGGCGGAATCGCTTTCTCTTGGTATTTCGATGGTCGTGGCGGTTTTAATCGGGGTAGCGATAGGATTGGGGCTTAAAAAGCTTACAGGTATAGGTTGGTTGCTATGGGTTGGTGTTGGTATCGGTATTCTTGCGGCGTTTATGAATGTTTATAAAGCGTATAGTAAGCAGTACAAAGAGTTTGAAGAGTTAGCCAAAGATCCCCGTTACAATATGGGGCAAACAATTGGTAAGGATGAGGATGAAGATTAAAAAAGTTCTTTTGGCTCTTATCGCGCTTCAAGCTGTTGTTTCTCTTTTATTATACCTATCAAAAGCGGCTTTTGCTAGTTTTGAAATAGCATTGATCTCTGGCGCAATGATTACAAGTGGATCATTATACGCCTATCGAAATATGATTCGTACCCGTGCGAGTGTGGCTGATCTTGAGGATAACAAAGACATTATTGATACAATGGATGATCCCTACGATTTGTACGACGAAGAGCGTGAGAATGAAATTACGGACATTAAAGCGATGATAAAAGAGGAAAAAGCGCGTCAAAAACAACATCTCGTCGAAAATACCGTTAAAAACAGTTCGGCTTGGGTTTCGGCGTATCGTTTGATTCCGTACGCTTTTTTAATTCTTGGCTTTATTGGGCTTCAAAATAATCATTTAATGCAATTGCTCCCGTATATGACGGGGCTGGCTTTTGGCATCGTCTCGGGTTATTTCATGGCTAGAGAGCTTTTAGTGTAAGGACAAAACACGCCCCATCTTTTTCATTATGCCATGTAAGCGTTCCATCGAAATTTCTTTCGATGATGCTTCTCGCTATGTGTAGACCCAATCCCGTACCCTTGAACCCTTTCGTTGTAAAATAAGGTTCACTGATTTTGTTCATAATCTCCTCAGGTATTCCACCCCCATTATCACATACGGAAACTATGACACCATCTGGACAATCATTGGTCGTAATTATGATAGTAGGGGAGGGTGTTTTATGTATTAGAAGGGTTTCTTTCGCATTATTGATAAGATTTATCAACACCTGTATTAGTTGGTTTTTATAGAGAGGTAACGCTTTTTTTGTAGTACTTCTTTGGATTAGCGAAATACTATTATTTTCCAAACTTTTTCCGATGATATCCAAGGTGCTCTTCAAGATACTTTCTACGCTTAGTTCTTCTTTGGGCTGATTAGGTTGGAAGAAATTTCTAAAATCATCAATCGTTTCCGACATAAACGTGATGTTATTAGTAATAAGTTCGATTTTTTTGTCAAATTCGGTATCCGTTAAAGCTTTGAGTGCTCGTTTCATTTCGATATTACTGATAGCTAGCCCCATAATATTAAGTGGCTGTCTCCATTGATGGGCTATCATCGAGATCATTTCCCCCATAGCGGCTTGTCGTGATTGTATTAGTAATATCTCTTCATTCGTCTTCAGCTTTTCTTCCATCGCTTTGTTTTTGGTAATATCATTGATTACCACATTAAAAGAGCGTATTCCATCACTATTTGTTTCTACTTGACAGGACATACACACCCAAATTGTAGTACCACCTTTTAGCATACGAAGTTCACAAAGAGAAGGCCCGTTGAACGCTAGAAGATTTTTATGAAAGAGGTAATATTGATCTTGATCTTCTCGTGCTATAAAACGGGTAAAGGGTTGATTCGTAAGAGCATAAGGAGGGTGCTCCAAGAGCGTGTGGGCAGTTAAGTTGGCGTGAAGGATAATATTCTGGTCATCAAGGGTGAAATAGCCTACAGGGGCACTATTATACAGTTTGCAATAGCGGTCTCTTGATTGATTTAACTGCTCTTGCATCTCTATTAATTCGTTATTTTGCATTTCCAGTTCGATTTGATGCACCTCTAAATTATGAAATACCTCTGTAATATCTTCAGGGGTCATTTTCTGTAAAAGTTCCACCGATAAAGTAGCCCTTGTATTGGCAACTGCCTTGGCTCGTTCTGATATAGATAACACAGATCCCTCTTTTTGACAATTATTTGCTAGTTCCATTTTTTGCCTCTATGTGCGAATTCGGAAAGGATAAATATTTTTTGAAGGGCATCTCTCTTCTCATCTCTGCTACTTTTCACCCTTGAACCACCAACTTTGAGATATAAAGTTTAATTCTAACATTATTTATATCAATTCTATATTGAACAAATATAAATGCTTCTTTAAATCTTGATCATTGGGATATTAATGGTTATTTTTGACTCTTTTATTTCTACAAAAAGATGATTTTCTTCGGCAAGAAAGGTAAGTTCTGAAGCATATTTACGATTCAGTAGTGGTGCAGAGATAGAAATAGCAAAAAGGGAGTACTTTTTATCCTCAAACTTGACATGTTCCCCAACTCGGAAAAAAAGATGGGTTACAATAGCGTCATTTTCACTAAATGACTGATAAATTTTATTGAGGAGTTTAATAAAAAGTCCCGTATTAAGACGTATTTCGGGGAGGGTAGGGTCAAGCTCTTTGGTATATTTTATGGATGAACCGATGGAATTAGAACTAATACACAAATCAATCAAGGTATAAATATTAACCAATTGTCCATCAGGTTTTTGCTTAGAGAAATTAAAGGTAGGGAGTTGATACAGACGAATACCAATTTGCTCTTCATTTTCGTATCCAACGGTAATCCCAAAAAATTTAAACCGTCCAAATTCAAGATCCAAAAAGGTAGTTTTAAATCCAAAAGAAGAACTAGCATACGTAGTGGCTATTTTATACAAATGAGAGGTTTCAGCAGCTCCTAAGAGATACTGAGCTTCAGTATTGAGAGAAATAATTCTCCCCTGAGCACTAAAGAGGATAAAAGGGTTAAAATCGTATTCAATCCACTGCTGATCGAACGTCATTAATCCTCGATATAATTTTTGAGCTTGCGACCCACTTTTGGGTGTTTAAGTTTTTTGATCGCACTGCTCTCGATTTGACGAACGCGCTCACGAGTTACATTGAGTTCTTTACCGATCTCTTCTAGCGTGCGGTCAGATTCATCATCCATGATCCCAAAACGCATTTTGATAACGGCTTTTTCACGTTCATTGAGTTGCTCAAGGACCCCTTCTATTTGCACTTTCAAATCGTCTTTCAAAACAGCATCGGAAGGTGAGATGGACATTTTGTCTTCGATGAAATCTCCGAATCGCCCATCCTCTTCATTTCCGATAGGAGCTTCAAGTGAGATAGGTTCTTTCGTGATTTTAATCACGTTTTTGACCTTCTCAACGGATAAACCTACCTCTTCTGCGATGGTTTCAACATCTGGCTCTTTCCCATGCTCTTGGAGGTGCTTACGCATAATTTTGTTAATACGGTTAATCGTCTCGATCATATGGATCGGAATACGGATGGTACGTGCTTGGTCAGCAATCGCACGGCTAATAGCTTGACGAATCCACCATGTTGCATAGGTTGAGAATTTATACCCTTTTTGGTATTCAAATTTATCAACCGCTTTCATCAACCCGATATTGCCCTCTTGAATCAAATCAAGGAAAGGGAGACCACGATTGGTATAACGTTTGGCAATCGAAACAACAAGACGGAGATTTGATTTTGCCATACGGGTTTTAGAGACTTCCGAGATATTTTTACCTCGCTTGATCTGTTCCAAAATATCGGCAAGTTTCTCAGGCTCCATATTGAAGCCCCCTTTGGAAGCTTCTTTGGTTTGAATGAGCTTTTTGATCTCCATGTAGGTACTGACCATCGTCGCTTCCGGTACTTTGGATGCAATCTCTTCTTTCGTTAGCTCACAAATCTTCGCCAAGATAAGGACATGATTCTTTTTGAGCTGTTCATTAAAGAGGGGAAGCTTATACTCAAGACGTTTGAGCTCACGATCAAACCCTTCATCACTTCGTAACGCAGTTTCCATCGAACGAACGAGTTCATTGATGAGTTTTGAGGTAGGCCCAAGATCAAGAAGTGCTTCTTTGAGAGTCTTTTTCTTGAAACTAACGGTGAGGAAAAATAAGACATAATCTGCATCCATCTCTTCAAAAGGACGCTCATCTAACATTTTTTCCGTAGCTTTTGCCCACTCTTTTTTTGCTTTATCCAAAGCTTTAAATGAGACAACAACTTTTTCTATCCGTTTTTTATCTTTGGCAGAGGGCGCTTTCTCATTTTTTTCTTCCTCATCCTCCTCTTCCTCTACTTCAACATCGCTCTCTTCATCATCTCCCTCTTCAAAACTTTTGAAAAGTTCTTTAACACGACGCTCACGGTTAATAAGTGGATCTTTGTAATCGAGAATAAAATCAATTAAATAGGGAACAGAACAAATAGCATCAATGATGATTTCCTCTCCCATCTCCATTCGTTTGGAAATTTCGACTTCTTCATCTTTGGTTAAGAGGGGAATTTGCCCCATTTCACGTAAATACATACGGACAGGGGAATCAGAGCGAGACCATTCTAGTAATTCATGTTGTTTGAGAATATCAAACTGATCATGACTAGCCTCTTCGATATATTTTAGTTGCGCAACTCTCTTGGCTTCTGCTTCTTGTTGATTAAGAATTTTGGCATGTTCAGAGGAAGTGAAAAGACAAATTTTGTACTTTTCGGCAAGTTTAAAAATATTTTTGGCTTGCGCAAGGGTAGGTTGCTTATCGTAGGCTTCGACAATTACCTCGTAGGTAAGACAATTTTTCGATTTGTGTTCGGAAAACAGGGTTTCGAGGTGTTTGTTTAAATCTTTGACGCTCATACGTGGGGACTCCCTTGGGGTTAAAAAAGAATTTGGATTATACCCAAACTTTCTTAATAGTTTCTTCTAGTAGAATGGAATAGCGAGAGAAATAAGTTGGAATAGTAATTGCTTTATAAGAACATATTTCAGCGTCAAGGACAGCGAATGCAAACGGGATATTATGCAGCAACAGCGGGTATGGTTACACAATTTAGCCGTATGGATGCTATTGCCGCCAATTTGGCGAACGTAAACACCAGTGGTTACAAGAAAGAGCAATTTATTACAGGTGATTTTGCCCGTTTGTACAAAGAAGCACGAGACGAGCTTCCATTGCAAAATAATACGACTGAAGCTGCCCAATATTTAAACCGTTCATTGAGTCGTGTTCCTCAAATTTCGGATGCCTATACTGACTTTTCACAAGGGACACTCCAATCAACGGAAAATACGTTTGATTTGGCATTGGGAAAAGAGAATCAGTTTTTTGCGGTTAATACTCCTCATGGGATCCGCTTGACACGTGATGGCTCCTTTACTCTCAATGATGCAGGGACGTTGGTAAATAAGCAAGGGTATGAAGTGCTCCCAAGTGACTATTTCCAATCCAAGGGTTCTATTAAGCTCAATCCGCAAGATTCGATTGTGACCATCAGCAAAGATGGGCAAATCAGCAGCAATATCGCGGGATCAACGCAGATGGTTAACGGGAAAAAATTGATGGTCATTGAGCCACAAAATATGAATATGCTTCGTAAAGAGGGGGACAACCTCTATATCCCTGATCCCGCTGATCCTTTGACCCCAATTGATCAAAGTGGGGGAGTTATGCAAGGGTATGTTGAAAAAAGTAATGTTAATGCGGTTAATGAAATGATCGCCCTTGTCGAAGCCAATCGCCTTGCAGGAATGTACCAAAAAGCGATGGATGTCCAAATGAATGATATGAATACCGATGCTATTCAAAAAATAGCCGCTAAAAACTAATAGGAGACTAAAGCCATGATGCAATCACTCTATACCAGTTCAACGGGGATGCTAGCTATGCAGACCCAAATCGATACGACTGCGAATAATATTGCCAACGTTAATACAATGGGTTACAAAAAATCACGCGCTGAATTTGCCGATTTGATGTACAAAGTAATGACGTATGCAGGGACATCGACGAGTGATACGACCAAATCACCTACAGGGATCGAAGTGGGGCTTGGGGTACGTCCGACGGCTATTAATAAAATTTTCTCTGAGGGAAGTTTAAAACAAACCGATAATCCTCTTGATCTAGCCGTTACCGGCAAAGGGTTTATTAAGATGCAACTTCCTAATGGTACGGAAGTCTATAGCCGTAATGGTTCATTGAAAATTGATCAAAATGGGACTCTAGTAAATTCAGATGGATACACCGTTATTCCTGAAGTGGTTATTCCAACCGATGCCACTAATATCACCATCGGAACCGATGGTATTGTAAGTGTTACCCAAGCAGGTCAGGCGCAAGCGACGCAAGTGGGACAAATTTCACTTACCAATTTTATCAATCCAGCAGGACTTCACGCGATGGGAGATAATCTTTTTGTCGAAACAGACAGTTCAGGTCAGCCCGTAGAGGGGACTCCAGGTGATAATGGATTGGGTTCTATTCGTCAAGGGTTCGTGGAGTTATCGAATGTTCAGTTGGTTGTTGAGCTTACCGATTTGATTACAGGACAACGGGCATACGATGCCAATTCAAAAGTCATCACCACCAGTGATGAGATGCTAGCTACAGCGAATGGCATTAAACGCTAATAGCTTATAACATCGTTACTTGAGAGTTTTCTGACTCTTTAAGTGCCTTTTCTGCTCGTCTGATTATGTCGTTGATTTCCTCTTTTTCTCTTTGAGCGGTTGTTCCTAATCGTATACTTATATTTTTAAGGTGTTGAAAAGGCTCTTCTTTCATAATATCAAAAAGTTTTTGATTAAAATTGAGTGCATTTTCAGGGTTGTTAATTAAATATGCAAGTAAGAAAACTTTTTTCCCCCAACGTATCAACATATCACTTTGACGGATGCTACTTTTAATACTGAGAGTGAAATCGCGTAAATATTTTTCGGCTTCACTCTCAGAGGTCATAAGCTCAATCATCGTAATGCCGATGGCTTTTTCGTTAAATTCAGCGGCATCATTAAAACTTTTTGATGTATGTAAAAAATAATCTTTGTTATAAGCGCCACTTTCATGGTCAATACTTGCATCATTTTCAATCATGATTCGCTTGATTAAGTCTTGAGAAATATCAGTAAATGAGAGTATGGCATAGTCGTTTATGGGTGTATCAACGGTAACCGAAAACGCATACGGTTCACCACGTCCACTGATCATACTAACGACTCTGTCTTGCTCGCAAAGAGAGGCAAGAGAGGGTATCCACTCATCAGGATCTGCTATTTTCCCTGTATGGAAGTAAGAATCATGAGGGACAAAGCGGTTGGGAATGGAGCCAAATTCACGCAAGAATTCCCTAATGGATGAGACATTAGCAAAATTTTTGAAAGCTTTATTGAACAAAGTAGGGGCATTCTTATGGAGGACAACAATCAAGTTCTTTTGAGTGTTAATAACCGATTCTAAAAGAAGGGAACAATCATTCTCTCCATCTACTAGGACAACTTCTAGTTCACTCATAAATCTTCCTCCTCATGCTTATGAATGCAATGATAACATAAATTACAATTATAATCATGGGAAGATATTGATAATTTTAACGCCAAACACCTGCAATTGATGTGCCACAATAGGGGCAACTGTTTTTGTCTATTAAGTTGTTCGTTACATACTGCCCGATATGTCCATGCCGATCAATTGCTATATCACCACATCGAGGGCAATACGTCGATTCACGTGTTTCATCGTCAATATTCCCCACGTAGACATATTTCAATCCGACATCTTTACCGATTTGATAGGCACGTTCAAGTGTCTTGGTGGATGTTCTCGGAATATTTAACATTTTATACATCGGATGAAAGGCGCTGATATGCCACGGCATATTTGGATCAAGATTAGCTTGAAATTGTGCAATAGAACGAATCTCATCCTCCGAATCATTGACTCCCGGAATCAGAAGGGTTGTTGTTTCGATCCATATTCCTTTTTTATGGGCATATTCAATCGTATCCAAGACAGGTTTAAGTGAAGCACCGCAAACATCTTTATAAAATGACTGGCTAAACCCTTTAATATCAATATTCATCCCATCCAAATAGGGAGCAATAGTATCAATAGCCTTGTGGGTTTCATAGCCACTGGTGACATAAATATTTTTAAGCCCCGCTTCATGTGCGAGTTTAGCGGTATCGTAGCTATACTCGAAAAAGACAACGGGCTCATTGTAGGTATACGCAATGCTCTTACAGCCATACTCAAGCGCCAACGATACAGCCCTTTGGGGAGAAAGATTTTGCCCGATGATTGAATGATTGTGCTCTTTTGGATATTGAGAAATATCGGCATTTTGACAAAATTTACATGAAAAATTGCACCCAACCGTTCCAAATGAAAAGACTTTTGATCCAGGTAAAAAATGGTATATAGGCTTTTTTTCAACGGGATCAACATTGATTGCCGCAGCAAGCGCATAGGTAAGAAGACGAAGTTCTCCATCCTCCACCTTGCGCACACCACAAATGCCGTACTCCCCTTCGTTTAGTTTACAATGCTGATTACACGCTTCACACGCAATGCAACCGTTCTCCAATTTTTTAGAAAGCCAAGCTATAGATGACATAAAAACCTCTTACTCTATATTATTAGAGTTAATTAATAAAATTTATAAATAACTAAAACAGACTACAAGACAACACCTTAAAAAAACATAATTGAAAACAGTAATAATTTCACTGAGGTGGTTTCAAACTTTCAACTCTTCTTGGTTATAATCACTTCAATATTATTTATAGGATATTTCGATGCAAAAGATTGAAGGGAAAGTCTGGAATTTCGGTAAAGATATCGATACCGACCTCATTATTGCCGCCCGTTACCTTAATACTTCTAACCCACAAGAGTTAGCAAAACACGTGATGGAAGATGCAGATCCAACATTTGTGACCAAAATGAGTGCTGGTGATATTATTGTCGCTGATGAAAATTTCGGATGCGGTTCATCTCGTGAACACGCTCCTATAGCCCTAAAAGCTGCTGGTGTAGCTGCTATTATTGCCCCGACGTTTGCCCGTATTTTTTATCGCAATGCGTTTAATATGGGACTTCCTATTTTTGAACTTCCTGAAAGTATGGAAATTAAAGAGGGTGAATCGGTCAGCATTGATATGGATGCAGGGACGATTACCAATACGAGCAATGGTAAAGTTTATAGTTTTATCCCGATCCCTCCCTTTATGCAAGAACTTATTGCTGCAGGTGGATTAATGAATTTTGCTACTGCTGAAATTGCCGAAAAAGGAAACTAATTGATGAAAAAATACAATATTGCCCTTATCAAAGGGGATGGAATCGGTCCTGAGATTATTGATGAAGCGACGAAAGTTCTTGATGCCGTTGCCGTGTATGGAGACGTTGAATTTAATTATCAAGAAGTGTTAATGGGGGGATGCGCGTATGATGTTACAGGCGATCCTCTTCCACAAGAGACAATTGACGTAGCCCTTGCTAGTGATGCTGTCCTTTTTGGAGCTATTGGCGGTGAAAAATGGGACACTCTTCCAAGAGAAAAACGTCCTGAGAGTGGATTACTTCGTTTCCGTAAAGAATTAGGGGTATTTGCCAATCTTCGACCTGCCAATGTCTACGATGAATTAATCAATGCCAGTTCTCTTAAGCCTGAAATCGTTAAGGGTGTTGATTTGATGGTGGTTCGTGAACTTATTGGCGGTATTTATTTCGGTGAACCAAAAGGGCGCGATGAAAACAAGGGTTGGAACACGATGGTTTACACCCGTGATGAGGTAATACGCATTGCTCATGTAGCTTTCAAAATCGCAATGGAACGTTCTAAAAAAGTGTGTTCGGTGGATAAAGCCAATGTCCTTGATGTCAGTCAGTTGTGGCGTGAAGTGGTGATTGGAGTTTCAAAAGAATATCCAGAAGTGGAACTTTCACACATGTACGTCGATAATGCAGCAATGCAGTTAATTCGTGATCCGAAACAGTTTGACGTTATTTTGACCGGAAATATTTTCGGAGATATTTTGAGTGATGAGGCAAGTATGCTCTCCGGTTCTATCGGGTTGCTTCCATCCGCTTCCGTTGGAGCAGCTATTGGTGTGTATGAGCCAATTCACGGTTCAGCACCTGATATTGCAGGGCAGGGGATTGCTAATCCTATCGCGACTATTGCCAGTGCAGCCATGATGCTTCGTTATGCTTTGGGTGAAAATGCGATGGCAGATCGTATTGATTATGGGATCAAGCAAGCGTTAGCGCAAGGGTATCGCACTCGTGATATTGCAGCTTTTGATGCGAAAGAGATCTGTTCTACAAGCGAAATGGGTTCCATTATCGCAACTTTAGCGGCGCAATGCAAACTCTAACGCTCGCCAATATTTATGAACTTCAAGGGCTAAAAGAAGAAGCTCTTGAAATTTACAAAGAAATTCTAAAAAAAGAACCCTCGAATGGGGATGCAAAAATAGCAATCCGACGGCTCTCTGGAATGCGTAAGAAATTTTTGCGTGTTAACAGTGAGATGAAAGACTTTTTTGTTCAAATGGATGAGAAAGCAGAGTTTATTCAGTTTGAAAGGTGGTTGATGAAAGCATGGAACTAAAAGATGTCATTTTATCAACGTTAGCGGAATTGGAAGAGTCTGTCCAGCAAACTAGTGTTATGCTTGTTCAAGAATCTATTGTATCGTACAAGTCTCCAGTTGTAGAAGAGGTGTCTGAGCCTATTAAGTTGCATCCAAAAATCTTTTCGGATAGTTTAATATCGGCAGTGTCATCAGCTAGACATGAAGATGAAGAACGACTTCTCGAAGGTGTCCGTGAGCGTCTTTTGGTCTTATTCGAGGGATTTCAATCTCCTAATAATGTTCAAATTGAAGCAAAAGTGGATTTGACTCTCAATTTTTTAGAATATTTGCTCGCCACCATTGACAACCGTTTAGAGTCATTTAAAGAAAATAAATAAAGGTTTTTAAGAAAATGACAGAGCAGTACCGTATTTTGATCCAATGTAATGATGAAAAAGGGCTAGTGTACAAAGTGTCCAGTATTTTTTATCATAGAAATTTGAATATTTTATCCAATAATGAATTTGTAGACAAAAATTACAACAAATTTTTTATGCGAAGTGTTGTCACTGGTGAAGCGGATATGGAGGCTCTCAAAAGTGAACTGATAGAAGCGCTTCCAACCGATGCACGTCTTGATGTAATTGCGCCACGTAAAAAACGTATTGTATTGATGGTTACCAAAGAATCTCATGCCCTTGGCGATATTTTGATCCGTTATGAAGCGGGTGAACTGGATGCAGTTATTGTAGGTGTTGTATCCAACTATGATGTACTTGAACCATTAGTTTCCAAATTTGACATCCCTTTTTATACTGTTTCGCATGAAGGGCTAGAGAGAGATATTCATGAGCAAAAAGTGTTGGAGTGCTTGAGCTCCTTTGGTGACATTGATTATATTGTTTTAGCCAAATATATGCGTATATTGACTCCTCGTTTTGTCAACGCATACGCGGATAAAATTATCAATATTCACCACTCATTCCTTCCTGCTTTTATCGGGGCAAATCCGTACAAACAAGCATACGAGCGTGGAGTGAAAATTATCGGTGCAACGGCTCATTTCGTTAATAACGATTTGGATGAGGGGCCGATTATCGCACAAGATGTTATCCATGTCAATCACGCGTACGGATGGGAAGATATGCAGCGTTCAGGTCGTGATGGTGAAAAAATCGTCCTCTCTCGTGCTCTTAAGCTAGCATTAGAAGATCGTGTTTTTGTTCACAGCAATCGAACGGTAATATTTTAATGTTTAACATCGTATTAGTAACGCCACAAATTCCAAATAATACGGGTGCAATTGGGCGACTGTGTGTCAATACTGGTTCGACGCTTCATTTAATCAAACCTCTAGGATTTGATATTGATGAAAAAGCAGTTAGACGCGCTGGATTGGATTATTGGAATAAGCTTGATTTGAAAGTATGGGAGAGTATTGAAGCGTTTTTCACAGCTTATCCCGCCAATGACCGTTTTTTCTTTGCTACTACCAAAACCAATCAGCCTTATTTTAACCATACCTTTCAAGAAGGTGATTTTTTATTCTTTGGTAGTGAAATAACAGGAATTCCTTCTGAAATTCTTGAAAAATATTCCAATCAATGTATGACAATCCCTATGACCAAAGAGGGGCGAAGCCTTAATCTTGCGATTAGTACGGGTATTATTTTGTATGAGGCGATTAAACAAAATTTTACCGCCTATGAAGAGGGGATGTAATGCTGTTTCAAATTTTCGATAACTTGGTGATGCTTTTATTTGTCCTCTTTATTATTTATATCTTCCGTGGATACCATCTCTCCAAGAGACAAAAAGAGCATGATGAAAATAGAGGTGACGAAGTTTCATAAATATTGCAATATGACATATTTTTAGACTATATAGGGCATAATTTCCGTACTGGTTTAAAGAAAAAGGTGTTTGAATATGAAAAGTTTTTTTGACATTGTGGAAACGATCAAAGATGTCGTTTCAGCTGAATTCCCCAATAAAAAAGTGTTTGATAAAGATGTTGCTGATCTTCTGGATATTTCACAGATGAATTTTGCAACCATGAAAAAGCGCAATAAAATCCCTTTTAATGAACTTCTTGATTTTTGTGCCAAACGTTCTATTGCGATAAATTGGCTCCTTTATAATCAATCCCCCGAGAGTTTGATAGAACCCACCAACCGTTTTTATCGGGTGCCCTATTTTTCGTCTGTGAATGCATCAGCGGGCGGTGGAGCTTGCAACGATGAGCTCGAATCACACCCATTACTATTAGAAGAGACGTTTATTACCTCTCTTGGCGGTGAGAAAGAGTTACGTCATATCGAAGCGATCAATGTTTCGGGAGATTCAATGGAACCCTCCTTTGGAAATAATGATATTGTTTTCCTTAATCGTTCTAAAATGGATGTGGAGCGTGGGGGGATTTTTACGATACGGACTGAATACGGACTTTTTATCAAACGGTTGCAAATGCGTATTGATGGATTTGTTGATATTATTTCAGATAATAAAGAGTATCCAATCTCGATTATTAGGCGAGATGAAATAGAGATTGTTGGGCGTGTTGTTGGTCGTTTTGGTTGCGTTGAATAGTATACTTGAGAGAGGTTTTTATGATTATTAAAGTTTTGAGTCTTAGTTTGGTTATTATTTTAGGTGGGTGTAGCACAGCTCGTCCTCTCATGCCATCAGCACCTATTTGTACGGATCAAAATATTACTCTTGATCCAGAAGAGCCAATTTTTGTCGATCAAAGTGGCTCAGAGCTTTCTAGTATGAGAGATAGAGTAAGTGATCTACTGCGCTTTCCGCAAGAAATTACTCCGTATGTAGAGCGAAACGTAGTCGATAGAAACTCTTTATATGAGATTCAGCAACACTTCAATGAGCGTTATTATCGACCATGGAGTTATACCGTGGCTCCTATTTGCGCAAAAGAAGCTGCATGGGCAACAAATGCGTTTAGACGTGGTTATGGTAGTAATCTTAAGCCGTACGAGAGCTCTTGGTTCGCCAAAATGGAAGTGGAGAGCAATTTCCAAGCTTTTTCAACCCTGAATCAGCGTGCAATTACAACACGATGGATGAGTCTTCGTGTATTCCCCACCTCAAAACCTCTCTACAAAGATCCTGCAAAAGCAGGGGATGGGTATCCGTTTGATTTGTTACAAAATAGCAGTGTAGCCTTTAATGAACCTATTTTTATCTCACATACGTCCAAAGATGGGGCGTGGAGCTATATTTTTACCAATAATGCGTCGGGGTGGGTTGAAACGAACGCCGTTGCCACGCTCTCAAGTGATCAAATTGAGTTGCTAAAAGGAAAAGACAAGCTCTTTATTACAGAAGATGGCTCTCCCTTGCGTGATGAAAAAAACCGTTTTGTTACGTATTCACGCATTGGGATGGTTCTCCCGTACAGGGATGAAAATAATGAGAGTTATAAAGCTCTTTGGGTCGATTCAAACAGTAATATAAAGGAACTTTTAATCCAAAAAAGTTCTGCGAATATTGGAATTAGTGTAATGAATAAGGGTGATTTAACCAAAATTGGAACAAATTTATTGCGTAATACCTACGGATGGGGTGGGATGTTTGAAGAGCGTGATTGTTCTTCTATGATTCGGGACTACTTGACCCCTTTTGGAATTTGGCT
>Ga0172379_10006238_pt1 | contig 16095 bp, 12 predicted proteins | sample GrowelOW334metaG_FD_119756 | JGI IMG/M metagenome (GOLD analysis project Ga0172379, IMG submission 119756) | Groundwater microbial communities from an aquifer near a municipal landfill in Southern Ontario, Canada - Groundwater well OW334 metaG | ecosystem: Environmental > Aquatic > Deep... | reverse complement strand
GGGGGTCTTGTACTCTTTTAAAATCTCCTCCAGAATCTCGTCTCTGATTGCCATGTGCAGTCCTCCTATATAAATGGTTTCTATCTCATCTCAAACCATTTACACAAAATTATCTACACCCCCATTAATAAAGATACCAGATTATGTATGGGCGTCCGAAACAGATGGTTCGGACGCTGCCCTCTTCTCTTTCCTCAAACCTGGTATTGAGATATGGACTCCCCAGTCGATCGACATGGTCATCTCCGCATACCCAGTGCGTAACGCCAAATAGAATATTTGATCCTTCGATAAATGTCTCCATTCAGTTCCATGACAGATCACTGTCCACCGCTTAATATAGAATCCCGGTTTAGAGGACATTTATCATCCCCCAGCATGATCGCCTATCCGGCACACATCACCAGACACAATCTCGATGACCATCCCGGAACATATCATCAGAAAGCATCCCTCCCCATCATACATCCAACCAAAGTTCTTTCACTCTGGACGACTCAGGAAGGTTCAGGTGGCTGTTATTAAGGCAGCTCAATAGGTCATGGAACCAATGCCATCACAAAAATAATCCCGACACGGATCGCCATCAACAATCTCCGATGACCCATGCCGGGAATCTTCCCGATTTGCCTTTATCTTCATTACGACGCTGATCTGAAATTCGTTAACACCTTAGCGGTAGTGTCAATAGCCATTCCTACTCCACGGCCGCCAGCAGCTCCATAATATTACCAATACTGAAGTTGTTATCAATCATAAATCGTAACCGCTTGAAACGGTCTCTATATGCTGCAAGGAGAAGGTCTTTATCCTTAATATCCCTTTCATCCTCTTTCATCATCGAGCTTAAGGAGTCTATCTGCCGATTTTTTTCAGCAACTTCTTCCCTAAGCTGCTGATTCTCAATTCTCAATGATTCCAGTTCCTTTGAATATTCTTGAGTGATCTTATCATTGCTGCCTTTCTGGTCGTCGTGATTTTCAGCCGGGATAGATTCATCTTGAATGATCTCAGGAGCAGCAATAACCGGCTTCTCTGCAACCTGCTCTGGAATGAGGGATACGGTAATCTCTGTCGAAGGCACATTTAATTGCTCAGGCTTCTCGACATTCAGTGCTTCGGATCCATTATTTCGCTGGGCAGATCTTGATTTTCCTCTCTTTTCAGCAGGGCTCTTGAAACTTATGATCGCCTTATGAAAAGCACTAATATCATTTACACTTTCATAGACCTTGATCAGAACGTCAGGATTAACACTCAGATTCTGAAGAATGCCATTCCATGAAAGGGCAAATTTTCCTTTGATCAGTGTCTTAATATGTTCCAGCGTATATTCCTTGGCGAATTTAATCATTTTATGAAGACTGTCTTTACCTATGCCTGTCTGCTGCGATATTTTCTCAAGCTCACGATCGCCATGCTTCCCCTTATAGAAGCTATTGATAGACCTGCCTATCTCCCATTTGACAAAGATAGTGGCCACTTCCAATTTGTTATTCTGGCTGACAATATAATCAATAAGCGCTTCTTCAGTTTCTGGCTGATAATTGCTATCCTGGATTTCCGGCAGCTTTATCGGGAGAATGGATGCTTCCGAAGCGATTATCCCGGTGGTCAGGTCATCTTTCTTATCCGGCATGGTGTCATTTTGGTCGAAATCGGCATACTCGAATGCGTCATGGGGTTTTTGTTGAATCATTTCCTGCAAATTATTTGTCATCATTTGATTATCTCTCCTAAAAATAGCAAGGCCGCCTGGATGATTAGATTTCCAAGCGGCCTTTGCTGATTGATATTACTCTTGAATCTTTTCCTGTTTATTCTTCTCCAGTTCAGCCAGCTTTTTTCCCTTTTCTGGCCGAAGCTCCTCTTCATCGCAACCTAAACAAACATCAACCGCCCCAGTGACATATTCTGATAGGCTCAAGTTATTGCCTGTGACGAATAGCCAATCTGCTATATACGCATTGAGTCTGATAAACAGCTCTTTCGGTATTTCGACAATGATCGCTTGAGTATCTGGTCTCTGCTGCATATCTATGACTGCCTTGGCCAGGGTCCTGATTTCCTGTTTGAGTTGATTGATGGCCTTTTCCTGATCGGCGCCTGTCTTGGTCGCAATAGGTTTAGTGGTAACAGGCTTTGCCTTACTTTTATCTGCTGGTTTCTTCGTTATGGGTGTATTCATTATCTTGATCCTCCTTCAATTGGATTACATTGTTTTGTTTGTCGATCTGGTCCAGCCTGATCTTGATGCCTTCTCGAATAAGTTTGGACATGCTGGTCTTTTTCAATGTGGCTGTCATTTTCAGCCGTTGATAGAGTCCCGGCTGTATCAGTAAATTTACCGAGGTATGTAGAGTTCTTTTTCTCATGGTTATTCCTCCTGCTTGATAATTATGGTTTCTCCTGCCATTTTTTCCTGAATTGCGAACCTGATATAATCCGATACGCTGATCTCTTTCTGGTCTGTGAGTTCCGATACCTGCTGATACATCTCTTGTGAGAGCATTACACAGATTGGCCTGGTAAGGATTTTCTTCTTCATAAACGTCACCTCCCTTCTGATTCTGATAAGATCTTGAATTTTATTTGATCAATATTTAGTTCTCATTTTGTATCAAGGTCAGTGGTGACGATATTAAGGGGACACGGCGAGTGTGGAACTAAGGCCGAAAAATGGCCTTGAGTGAAGGACTGGGGATGTCAGGTCGGTTGCTTGGTAAGGGGGATTCATTTTTATTTGAAGATCGGAAATATTGATGGACATGAGGGAGGAAAATGCCTATAAAATATTAAGGGGCGAGGTTGAGAAGAACTTCCTTGTCAATAAACGTCTACCTTGAGAAAAATGCTTGCTTTCGACTGGAAATAGAGGATTTTTTTCAAAAGGTCGGTACAGCGACGTGTGGACAGCTTCCTGAAAGAAATAATAGACATCTCTATCGGATTCATGTAGGTTTCTTTGCGAAAGAGTGATTTAATCAGCCTATGCTGAGAGGAGCAAAATCTGACATGAAGGCTTTTCTTTCCCACAAATCAACAAACAAAGAATTTGTCCTTGCAGTGGCAAAGGAGCTTGGCCGCCAATATTGTGTTGTTGATGCTCAATCATTCGAAACCGGGAAAGATTTTCGGCGTTCAATAGAAGAGCATCTTGATAAATCTTCGGTATTTGCACTTTTTGCGACACGAGAAGCAATCGATTCAGCATGGATTAATTTTGAAGTAGATGAAGCATGGTCACGGCTCATGCAAGGCATTATTAAACGCACTCTTGTGTATCTTATTGATAACACTATTGAGATTCACGAGCTACCTCTTTGGCTTCAGAAAGCACGTGTGAAGAGGGTAACGTCAGCAAAACAAATTGCAAGAGAAATTAGATATCATGTCGACGAATATCTACGAGGAATCGAAGCTAAATATTTCATCGGGCGATCAAAGGACTCTGAAAATTTACAAAACCTTCTCATGCCAACGGATGGCTCTTCTGTACCTCATGCATTCGTTGTTTTTGGCTTACCTGGTATCGGGAGAAAGTCGCTAATACGTCATGTCACGAATGATCTCTTGGATCTCCGTCGCACAGTTGAAATTAAGATTGAAGAATCAGCAACCATTAGTGACATTGCGATTGAATTAGAAAGCAAGGTCACGCCTTTCAGCACTATAGAGGGTTTTCAAAAAGCGGTCGCTGAAATCAGAAACTTAACCCGGGAAAATCAGACCGCACGTGCTCTTTACAATGTTCGTGCTATACTGAAAGGCAGCGAATTACCGATCTTTGTTGACGCAGGCGGAATAATAGACGAGTATACCGGCCACTTTACAACGCCGATTAATTCGCTATTAAGAGGAATCGCTCCTAACGACGAAGCTTATCTAGCGATTGTGACAACACGCAAGGTTGATGAAGATATAATTCCATGGCTGCGTGTTGATCCCTTGCCCCAAAGTGAGATCAAACGACTATTGAGTGTCGTTGCTCATAGCATGGATCTCAATTTAAGCACAAGCCAGCTTTGCGAGTTATCCGATTATGTCCGCGGATATCCCCCCTCTGTAAACTATGCGGTCAGGATGGCGAAGGAATATGGAATAGATTTAGTTATTTCTGACAAAAGCCGCCTAGTATCATTTCGTACCAGCGTATTTGTAGAACATATACAAAAAATCGGGTTGAGCTTGCCGCAACAGAATATTTTAAAACTGTTGACGACTTATAGTCCGTTACCACTGAGAGTTATTGGTGATGCCCTGAAGACAACAGCCGAAGAACTCTCTGATGCTTTGCTATGGCTAATGGATCGCGCATTAATAACTATTAATGAAGACAATTACTATCTGATTTCTGATCCAGTCAGTGAAGCGATAAATAGAATTATTGGCTTTTCTTCAGAGACAGAAGCTAAGGGTGTAATTGAAAGTCTTAATGAGATATTGAAAGATGTAGAAGAGCCGCGTATTCCCCAACCCTCAGTGCTACGGGTATTGTTTAGAGCGTACGCCTTCATAGGTGACGAATCTTATAAAGCACAATTTCATTTCGGATCGGACATCATTAAACTTTGCAAAGAATATTATGATCGCAGAGAGTATCCAAAGGCTATTGAATATTCACGAATTGCTGTGGCGGAACTACCGGAAAGTCAGTCGGCGCGAAGCTATTTAATACGTTCACTAATTCAAGATGATAAATGGGAAGATGCGTATAAGGCTATTGAAGACGCACGTCCTATATTACCTATTAGAGAAATTCATTATCTGCGGGGCTTCTATTACCGAAAAAATGGTACTGCTGCAAAAGCTATTATTGAATATGAAAATAGTAAAAAGCACGGGCATAAAGGAGCCAACTTACATCGAGAGATGGCGCAATGTTATATAGAAGTTAACGATCTCAACAAAGCTAAACACCATATTGAAGAAGCCCTCAAATTACGTCCGGACAATCGCTTTGTCGTTGATTTATGGATCGTTATATCCTGCAGGAGAGCGGATGAGGCTGAAGCTCGGAACGGCTTAGCACGACTTCAACGCATTGAATCAGAGCCGTTCTTCAACCATCGCCTAGCAACAGTAGAGTTACGCTTTGGCACTCCGGAAGCCGCTTATCAAGCTGCTATAAGTGCTATCACGAACTTACCGAGGCCAACATTTGAAATGAGAGTCCAGTATGTCGGCTGTGCAATTAAAACGCATAGACTAGATGAAGCATTAGAACATCTTCAGATTTTGAAGAGGTCAACTAAAAGGAAAGACGTCATTCTGGGGCTCCAGTGCCGTTGGTTGATAGCATCTGGCAAGCACAAAGAAGCTCTAAGGGTTTGGGAAGGCTTAAAGGATAAGAATAAACTGGTGTCTTTATCATTGAAGCAGGACGCTATAGAGGGCGAACTTGCGACATCTGTCCTCAATGACCAAAAACGTCAAGAGTTACAAAAAGAACTGGATGCTCTCAAAAAAAGGATACAAGCAGTTAATGGAGATCCCGTGATATTATTAATAGACGAGTTAACAGAGCAGTGATGGCGAAGAGTGTTCATCAGATATTTGAGCCACATCAGTAAGTGACCTTTAATTAAAAGATGTTACAATTATTTGTATATTTCGGTCCCTTCCTAAATACGATATTATTTAGCTTCCTATCATCAGAATCGGATAGTAATATTCTGGTAGTGGCTGCCGCCGCATATTATCATCGGTAATCGATAGTTCTTAATGCCTTGGTTTCATTTGTTTGTAGGTGTAACACCTGCCATCAGCCTTTATTATCTTGCTATTATTCAAGCCACCAATACGCCATCTGTCCATTTTATCTCCCGATGGCCACATTCAAAAATATGCAGCATCCTGCGCTTCCTGAAAATCCCACTCCCATTCATCACCCTCATATACCGTTCCAGGAGCCATCACCCCAATGTCCGACTATTCATAGATCTCACTCTCAAGCGGCTTCAGGGGTGCTCAAGTGGCTGTTGTCCAGGTATGAGCACAGATGTTGTAACGGCCGTAATGAAAACCTTTTCCCCCTTTCCCCATAAAAAGAAAAAAATATTACTAATAAAGCTTCCGCCCAATTCTCGACCATTGCTTGAGCATTTGCCGGAGATCGAATGAGATGATGCCCAATTATTGCTTCGAGAGTGACAATAATTGAAATTCATGAATATTACTATGGAGATAAAGCGAAAATTATCAAATTAACGTAGTTCTCCAACCTTTTCTAAATATTATAAAAAGGATTTCTTTTATTATAAATATATTCTTACTTTTAAAAAATTTAAGTTGTCGTTTTTACGTTAATTTGATAATCCCAGAGGCTAAAGCAATAGTTTTATTGGGGAATAGAGATTATCGATCTTTCCCTTTCGATAATTTGCTCCATCATCTCAGGCCATAGATCCTGATGCTAATAGTAATATTTTTTCTTTTTTATGGGGGAAAGGGAAAAGATCTCGATAAAATCTCAATGTAACTGCTTTTATTTATTAAGTTTTACTTCGAAAATAAACACCTGATTGTTATCCTTACTAGACGCGGTAATTGTATATTTAGCGTCCTTCAATATTTTCCCGAAGGCATTCTTGCTGAACCAATTTTTTATGCCCTTGATCTCGCAAGAGACAACATAAAGATCATAGGCATCACTGAATTTCACCTTGTCATGGTCTGAGCCAGTCGTGAGATGTTCAGAAGCAAAACTCAACACGCTGTTATCGTTCTTATGCTTCTGCTTGGAAGTTTCCATGGATTCCACTTCCTCAAAGCGGAAATTCTTGTTGCGTAATCGCTTATAGCCTTCGATTGCCCAATTGAAAATTCCCGACAATTCAGCGGTTAATTTGTCCGTCAGGTGCACATCCATCTCCTTTTTCGAGAAGGTCTTGGGGAATTCGACGATATAAATTCTTCGCCACATCCCATGAGATGAATCTTCAATTACCGGGATCTCATTCATGGCCAGGTAATGTTTCGCATAGGGCCGGAACTTCGTTGGCTGCTTGTATGGAATCCTGCCTGTTACCCAGTCTCCTGCAACCACGGCCTTTATCATGTCCGTGTTTATCTGGCGCTTCTGGGGAGTTTCGCTGGAAATGTTGATCATCTTCCCATAGAGGCCAAGGAGATAATACTCATTGGACAGGGCGCTGAAGCTGATGCTGCATGTGTTTTCCTCTCCGTAGAGATTGGTGATGGTGTTGATGAAAACGGATTTGCCGTTACTGCCATTTCCGGTAAGAAAAAAGATGGCGGGCATGGGGATGGATTTGTGAAAACCGTAGCCGACTGCCTCCTGTATAAATGTGACGAGTTGTTCCTTATTTTCAAAGATCTCATGAAGATACTGGATGAATCTTGGACATTGAGCGTCCGGATCATATTTGTAAGGCAAGAGGTTTGTTGTGAAAAATTTTGGCGAATGCGGAATGAGCATCTCTTCATTCAAGCTATAAAGTCCGTTTTGCAGGGTCAGATAGTTGACCTGGTCACCACGGACCTTTTCGCTATCCATCATTGCCTCACCTTTCGCGTAGTGGATAAAGTCCTTGTAAAGACCCTTAGTGAAGAGTTTTCGATAGCCGGATAATTCTTTCTGGCAGAGGCAATTCAAGGCGTCATCATGGCATACTTCATAACACTGGCCATTATAACGGAAGAAATTGCTCTCAAATATGCTGAGTTTGTATTTCTTGACCATGTATTCCTGAAATCTCACTATATCAAGGTGATAGCGGTTTTCATTCTTTAGAATCGCATTGTTTATGAACAAAGGATTCTGCATTTCTTCTTCCGTGAGGTTTGATCTTTCCTTTGCCTTGACGATGGTGTGGTTTAAATATTGATCAGGATCGGGAAGACCCCTGTATTTGTCCCCAATGGGTTGCGATTGGAAGATCTGCTTGATCTGGCTTTCACTCACCCCTTTATTTACAAGGATTGTGATGACAGCCATATCTGCCTCACTTCTGGATCTGTAAGCGCCCATATTCCCCTGTTTGATAAGGTTCTTCATTTTCTCGGAGACAGGCAGGTTATCAATGGCTATCACCGGAGACAAGGAAGCATTGGTGGGGGTGACGCCGCTATTCTGTTTGGCGTGAGCAGTTTTTGGGGTAGATGGTGATTCGGGAAGAAGTGCGGCAAAATCCTTATAGTCATATCTCCGGTGGCTGTTTGACACCAGGACGACTTCTCTCGCATGATCAGGGATCTTGAAGTTGAACGTCCCTGGTATTCTGAGAACACGGGAAATATCATGTGTCCCGATATCACCGCCAAGCTTTATACAAAGGCATTTATTGATACCTTCAATAACTGATACGCCAATATCATCGACATTAATGGGGTCACTCAATACCCAATAGCAGTGAAAGCCGCCGCCGCTATGAATGATAATGGTAGGTTCAAGAGCAAAAGCGGATATGGCCTTAAGTGCCTGTTCATAGGTTTCATGGGTTGATTCTTTGTTATGGCCGATCTCTCCGTAATCAATCTCGGCATGAAAGGCACCGACATAATGGACATTCTCCTTTTTGCCCCTATTGCCGATCCTGGGATTGATCCCGAAATAAACATCGACTCCCTGATTGCAGAGGTCATAAGCTCTTTTAGCAGCCTCTGCCTCTGAATTGAAAAAGGCTTGGGTTGCTGGTTCAAAGGTCCTGATTTCAATTTTGCCGCATACACCGTTAAACGTAGGCTCGAACATATCGATGAAAAAATCAGTGGCTGTGGTGATGAAACGTTCTTTGTCTTTGATTAGGTTTTTGGTTGTCATTGTTAGTTTTCTCCTTCTAAATTTTTATTTTTTTCTTCCGTTAATGCCTTTTCGGCAACTTCTCTGACCCATTGAGCCATGGATATCCGCTTCTCATCTGTGATTTCCTTGATCTGCCTGAAAACCTCTTCGGGCAGGGCTACGGTCAGTGGTCTGGTAAAGCATGCTTCTCTCATTGATTTGTCTCCTTTCATGAACATTGAATTTGATGAGAATTATCTTCATCATCCTTTTTGTTCTCGAAACGGATGGATGTTAGTTGGATATTGGGTGAGTTTGCTACTGGCGTAGCTGGATAAAAAAACCAAGACGGATGAGTGACAAGGCTGTTTCTGGCGTAGATGGATAGACGATAGGGTGGGTGTGTGAAGATAAAAAAAGGGCCACCCCCGATTGAGAGAATGGCCCTGCTTAAAATTCGCGGTTTCCTGCGATTTCCCCGCCCTTAGGAAATAAAACCCCTTTTCCTGTGTTCGGCTGTTATCCGCTTTTCCAATTCGACATAATGATGCATGTTGACGATTTGGATATTACAATATCCGGTTTTTTCGAGCAGTAGATCATGGTATGTGAAGTTGAATGTCTTTTCCAAATATTCCTCAAGCTGCCTTTTGCACCAGTAGGTTACAAAATGGTGCTTTGGCGGTTGATCGAGATGATAATAGCCGCGAACGTAGATATATTCTGTTTTATCTGTTTCCTCACTTTCCGGATTCCAATAGGCGATCTTCCCGTATTTTCCCTGAGTTCCCCAACTCGATGAGTCAACTGAATAGGCGGGAATCTCAATCAGGTTATCGTAATTCGTTGTTCCGAAGATGTGTATCTTGACGTCCGGCTTCTTTTCAAATTTCTCGAAAACGAATTTTAAAGCATCCAGCCTTGTTGCATAAGAAGAGCCGAGGGCAACGATGGGGTAATCCCGCTCGAGATAATATTCGATTTCTCCGGTATAGAGGCTGTGAATGACCGGGACTGGCTTCAATCCTCTCTTTTCCATTTTTAGCAGATTCGCCAGGTTGACGCCTGAAAAGACATCCTCTGAAAAATCCTGGTCCAGGTTAATGTAAAAATCGAAATACTTCGCGGCCCTCCCGAGGTATTCGATATACTCGTCAATGTCTGTTGGGAATGGGCTTCTCTGATCCGTCCATGAGCCGGAATCGAGAATGAGACTGATCAATTTGTCTCTGTGTGTATGCGCCATATCAAACGTATCGTTCCCGAGAATGGCATAGGACAGAAGGGCGCTGACCCGCTGCCCTATTATCCGGTAATAACAATTCAATATTCCTGAATCCAAGCTGGATTGGTAAATCAGCATTTTTTGTTCCTCCTGAAGCATGATTTTAAAAAGCTTCCCGCCACGGAAGGGACAGACGATGCCTATCCGTCGCGGGATACTTTGCATTATTGAATATTGGCCAGTTTCTTGAGCTCCGTCAGCTTTTCCTCAAGTTCTGTAATTACTTCTGTATCAAGGGTTTCAATGGTGTCTTCATTGCTGATCATGTAGTTTATGATCTGAATCATCATTTTCCCCGATGTGTTGAAATCCTTGACAGCCTTGTGGCCGTCAAAGGGGTTCTTTTCCTTCCCCTTGTTTAAAATGAGCTTTTCAAAATGGTGGTTGACATCGCCATTGGAGTCGGCAATCGCCTTCGCGGTGAGAATCAAATTATTGTCCATGCATGGTATGTATTGCGTCAGGGTTTTTATTGTCTGAACATCCGTTGTGACGCCGACCTTTTCAAGACGATCTGCATTGAGGGCGGCATCCACGGCCAGTTTGAATTCCTTGATTTTGCTAGACTGGGGATCAAAGGTTATCCCATGCTTTTTTAGAAATTCCCCGATCGGATCGGCTACCTTATGACCCTCTGTTGCGCGAACCAGCATCAACAAACGCTCGCTGCCCAGGAAGTAATAGCCGTGACAATCGGTTCGAAAGGCAAGCCGCATATTGTCGATCCGAGTCCGCTGGGAAATATAGGGGACATGAATAGTTGCCCACACGTCCCATGATTGCCCAGCCTTCTTTACGAGCTGCTTCAACTTCAGAAGGAGCTGTCCCCTCCTGATGACGTGCTTTGATAAGACGGCGTCAACACCGTTTTCGGCCCTGTTTATTTCACTATTGTATTCGTTTAAAAGGGCCAGGCCGGCCTGGATCAGATCACCTTTCTCCGATTCCTCTCGCGGTACGGGCATACCGACGAAATTCTCGATATGATCAAGAATATCCGAGTCATTCACAAGGTCATGTTTCCCCACGAACTGAATCACTTCCATGACGCTTGTTGAGTCGGAGATCATCAAAAGATCGTAGGTCTCCGTCAGCGGGGTTACATTAGCCGTGGGATCGACTTGTAGATTTTTTATTACATTTTCTTCTGAATCGTTCATTTTCATTCTCCTTTGTTCATTAATCTTCCTGGGTCAAATTCCCCGTCGTTTGCGATGAAGCAGAGAGTGTTTCTGCTCAATCAATAGAATTTTTTTTACGAACTGATACAACGTGATTGTTTAGGCGGGACCGCCCAGGTAATTAATTCGGTGAGTTCAAAGGTAAAGCTAATTTCATAATATATTCAGTAATTAATATTTTTCGTAATTCGTCTTTTGGAGATCCCTATGGTTTCTTTATTTCGCCTCCTTTCCGTTTTGGTTTATAATAATCTCTGTGATATTTATTGAATGCCGCCCTATCTGCTTCTCTCTTCTTCCGTTCTCCGGTTCTTGCGGCGCAATTGACATTGCAATATTCCTTTCGGCGTTTCGTGGTCAGAAAAATAAATTTCCCGCAATCCTTGTCGGCGCATTTTTTAAACTGCTCCGGCTTCAATCCCTGTATTAGATCCATCAGGAGACGAATGGCTTCCAGGCTGCTGCTGAAAAAATAAATGCCATCCCCAAAGCTTATGTGGATATTGACATATTGCCCCAGATCGACCTTAATAAGATTTTCGCTTAATAAGGGATCATCGCCGTATCTATCATTATACGCGAGCATGCCCGCCTTGAATTTTTCCCAGAAGCCCTTTTTCAAGAACTCATGGAAGGAAACGATGATTTTGGCTCCCGTATCAATTTCATCCTGATGAATGGCATCTGCATCCAGCTCAGGAACATCCATAAGGCATTCATCGCTTTCAAACTGCCAGTCGGGATCATGGGGACCAATGTTGCCCAGCCACAAGTTCTTTTCCAGCATGTCCTTTATTCGATAGATCTCCTCTGGATGTTCCTTCAGATAATCATCTGTAATCTCCCGTTCCAGAAACTCATGAATCAGTATGGCCAGGCGCTTCGTCTTTTCTTTTATCGAATTTCTGTCTTTTTTCAGTGTCTTTCTTTTCATAAAAGCCCTTTGCCATCAGATTTTATAATTAAGCATTAATGTCTTATAAGGCGTGATTTTAATATAGTGCTTTAATTAAAGATTGTCAAGGGCAAATCCCCCGAAAGGGCTGTAACAAAAAAGCGTATTGACCAGACAGAATGTCGGCCCATTCCGATCGGCAATATTTTAATTTACGATAGCATGTAAAAATATATCACAATCAAAAATTATATAAATAGTTGATGTTCTTGATTTATAGTCCTTGACATTCCCCGCTATGGTCTATACATTCGTGCCAGTGACAGCACCGTTAACGTCAATTATGTTTTGTCTCCGGTTTTTAGTGCTGACAGTGCTGACAGTGCGTCAGCGGAAGGAAATAAGGGCAGATGCCTGCATGAGGGGAGGTGAAAATAATGGAAGAAAATCTTGGAGTTATGGTTAAACAGGCGATTCCAGATCAAGAGGATGAAAGCCAAGGCCAGACTGAGGAAGACCAGCCAGATGAGGAAAATGAAGCGTCAGCAGTAGGGGCGGTAGATTCCTATATAGTCGTTGATGGTCAATTATTTAAGTTGGTGGGTGAAGAGTTTCAGAAGATTGCTAATTTTTACATGATGATCACGTCGCGGATTACCATGATTGATGAGAAAACAATTATCAACCAGATGCTTGATATCGAGGTTAACTTCAGAGCCCGTAGAAGTAAAATACGTGTTACGGTCAGGGAATTCCTCTCTGGACATTTCATGCCGAAGATCGTGGCAGAGGTCGGTCCGGGGGCCATTCTGTACGGCTCACGGAAGGACCTTGTTATTGCGACCCAGGAACTATCTGGGACTGAAGTTCCGGTAAGGCAGGTGCTGACATGTGGAGGGTTTTATGCTGACGGGTGTTATTACTCGCCTGGGCTAAAGATAACGCCGGATGGAATTGTTCCGCTTGAAGACATTGAGGTCGATATTTCAAAGGGAAATTTTTCCCGCAGGATCGGTTTCTCATACAATGATGCGTTCCATATCAAAGATGTGGCAACGCATATCTTTGAAGACTTTTTAAACCTCAAACGGCATGACGTTACGTATCCGGTGATGGGGCACATTTGTCTATCGCCCTTCAGTTCGTTTGTATCCGGAATCATGGGCAAGAAGAAATCGGCGCTCCACCTTGAAGGTCCTTCGGGCGGCGGCAAATCAATGCTTGCATCTTTGGCTATGTCGTTTTTCGGCGATTTCCAGGATCATTTTATGTCCTGGACATCCACAGCGAATGCCATAGAAGGGGAAGGCTATTTTTTCCGTGACAGTCTATTCCTCATTGATGATCTCAAGACCTCTGTCGTGGCCCCGGAAACGGTGATACGGGTATTGCAGAATTACGTGGACGGTAGCGGTAGGGCACGCCTAAAATCCAATGCCAGTTTGCAGGAACCATATTATATCCGTGGCTTACTGCTGTCAACCGGCGAAGACTTTGTGGATAACATCGCGTCAATCAATGGACGAACTATTGTAATTGATGTGGAGCCTGCAAAAAACATGGAAGCGGGAAGGCGTTGCTTGGGGAATTGCCATCTCTACCGGAGCATCATGCCGGCCATCATTCATGCAGTCATCCGTGATCCGGATTGGCAGCAGAAATTAATGGCTATTGTGGATGCGAAGGTGAATGAATTCTCCGCATGCACGGGTGACTTGCCAAATGGGCTCCGCATTTCCTTGAATTGGGCTCTTAATTATGCAGGATTTTGTTTTTTCGTAAGTTTTATTAGAATGTTAGACGTCGTTGATGACGATAAAGCAAATGCTCTTTTGGCGGAATATATGGAAATAGCCGCTCGACATATCCAGCATCAAACGGAATCGCTGGTTCATGATGATCCTGTTGCGGTAATGTTTCGTATCCTGCAGCAAAAGATTCAAGCCAGACAAGTATCCATTTTGAATCTAAATAGCTCATCACCTTGCAGGGGCAGGGTTGTGGGAACGGTGAAGGAGACGGACATAGTCCATCTGCATCCTGACCTCGTGATGGAGGTGCTCAAGGGACATTTTCACAAAATTCCCTTTTCAAAAAAGGCGCTGACAACCGCCCTAGCCCAGCAAGGTTTTATTGCTCGTTCTGAAAATGGCCGCTGGACCCGGCAGGTGCGGGATCAGATTGGAGAGTTAACTCGTTATAATGTTTGGGAAATTGAGTTAAGTAGGTTTAAGGAGAACTGCGGCATTGGCGGCAGTTAATTATGAACACAGGGGCTTCGGCAATACTCGAAACAATTACCGCCGAAGCCCCTATTTCCCCTATCTCCAGATGGGGAGGTAAGAAGCGGCAAGCACGTGGTTCAAAGCATTGACCTTGTGGGAACATACGGAAACAATATATTTTTTAGGGATTTCATACAAACCGATTATTTTACTTTTTGGATCCACGGCGCATAGCCGCCGACGGGGTCCGCGATGATGTTACCTTTCTGAAATCCGGAAAGGTAAAGAGACAGTGTATCAGAATTTAGATGAAAAACTGGGTAAAGTCCTTAAGCCGAAGGATCTGGCAGGTTACATGGGACTTGACGAAAAAACGATTAGGCAATACTATCAGGAACTAGGTGGAATACGCTTGGGTGGCCGGATATTGTTCTTTGAAAAGGAGGTTATAAATGCCGTACAAAAGAGGTCAAAAGTGGGTAGCCCAAGTGAGAGTAAGCGGAAAGAGGAAGGAAAAAATCTTCCTGAACAAGAAGGATGCAAAATCCTGGGAAAGCGAAAGCCGGACAAATCCAGAGGAGATATGGCCAGAGAAGACAAACACGGTGTCCTTGTTTGATTGGTCGCAAGCATATCTGAACGTTGCCCAGATCCAGTTCGCCAAGGTAACCTATGATGAGAAGAGACTTGCGTTCAGAAGGTTCCTTAAAGAATTGGACCCCAATCTTCCGGTTACCGAACTGACATCTGGTCATGTTGAGGCCTATATGACGAAGCAGATGGATGAGAGGTCTGGTTATGCATCCAATAAGGACAGGAAAAATCTGGTCGCTGCATGGAACTGGGGCATGGAATATATGGCCCCCAAGCTACCAGAACCAAATCCTTGCCAGATTAAAAAAAAGGCAGAGATCAGGAGCCCGCGTTATGTACCGCCAGAAAGCGATTTCTGGAAGATATATAAATTGGCAAGCGATCAGGACAGAGTGATGCTCCTATCTTTCCTTCATCTGGCAGCGAGGCGCGGAGAGATTTTCAGAATGACGTGGGCAGATGTTGATTTTAACGATAACCAAGTTCGATTATGGACAAGGAAACGGTTGGGCGGTAACCTTGAGTTTGATTGGATACCAATGACTAAAATGCTGAAAGAGGCCCTCCTGTGGTGGCAAGAAAACAGACCAATCAAGGATGTTGCACACGTTTTTCTATGTCTTGAAGAGAAAAACTTTTGCCAGGAAAGCTATGGCAAACCGTTCAAATACCGGCAACATTTCATGGGGAATCTGTGTGAACGGGCGAAGGTAAAATCTTTCGGGTTCCATGCAATCCGGCATCTGACGGCATCGACTCTGTATAGGTTGGGGTATGTCGTTGCAGATATTCAGTCTGTCTTGAGGCATGAGAGTGCAAATACCACGGCAAAATACATCAAGTCATTGGGACTTGAAAAATTGCGTCCGGCACTGGAAGCTTTTTCTCAACAAAAAGGTAACGTTTTGGTCTTCGAACCAAGGGAAGCAACTGAAGGTGAAAATGCTTCAGAAAAAGAAAAAGCCGTCTCAGGAGCCGTTAACTTCTGAAAAAGCTTTTCTTTGCGTGTGTCGAAATTTCTATGTTGTTGAAAATGGGTAGTTTATTTGGCGTCCCCACGGGGAGTCGAACCCCGGTTACAGGCGTGAAAGGCCCGTGTCCTAGGCCACTAGACGATGGGGACGTCTTTGGTCTGTTGTCAAGAATTGAGGTCTATATCCTTTAGCTTC
>Ga0172379_10006237_pt1 | contig 16097 bp, 14 predicted proteins | sample GrowelOW334metaG_FD_119756 | JGI IMG/M metagenome (GOLD analysis project Ga0172379, IMG submission 119756) | Groundwater microbial communities from an aquifer near a municipal landfill in Southern Ontario, Canada - Groundwater well OW334 metaG | ecosystem: Environmental > Aquatic > Deep... | reverse complement strand
GCCAAATTTGATCTAAAAAGACTTGATTTAAGGCTTGTTTGTGGGGAAAGAAAGATCACATTTCTTTTAGATAACATTTTTCGCAATACACGATTTCGGGGCGGGAAGGGGCGTAGGTACTTTTGATTTCCGCATTGCATTTATTGCAAGTGCGTTTAAATAATTCATAAGGATTGCGGCTTTGAAATCGTCGTCGATGTCGACATTCGGGACATTCGTGAGGGAACGGGAGATTTTCTTTTCGATAAAAACGAAGCTCTTGAGGGATGAGACGGTAATTTTTTTTGCAGATTTCACAGGCAAGAATTTCTTTTACAATGTCGTCTTTTACATCTTTTATATTATCGGGGAGTGCAGGCAAAGTGCTGGGCTTGAATTCCCTTCGATCTTCTTCGCGCCAACGATAGCCGAGTTCCAGAGCCTTTTCTTTTGGAAGCGGGAAGTAATCTTGTGCTCCTGTTTCATTGTAAGCAAAAGGAGATAATTCAGGCGGGAAATAACATCCCCATTCTCCGAATTTTTTCATGTGATCGATGATTTTTTTTGAAATTTTTTCGTATTCCGTTTGAGTGTATTGTTTGTTGAAAATGCAGTATTTTTTGTGGCGCAATCCGATGCAGCCCAAACAATTTTCACACGAGACACAGCTGTCACAATAACGCAGGTTGTTGCAAAACCAGGAGTAATAACAAAAAGCGAGATTTTGGCATCCCCTGGAGACAACGGAATTGTAGATTAGCTCGCATCGCGGCCATCCGGCGGAATAGATGCTGTGCAGATCTTTTCCGTCTGCAAATGAAACGGAATGGGTGACATCCTCGGAGTTAAAACCATCGTAGCAATTTTCGCAATTTTTTGAATGGTAAAGGTGATCGCCGGTGCAATGTTCGCAATTCAATGTGTGTGCATAACGATGAGGTGTTTTTGATTTTATGAATTGATAGTGATTTTTTGCTTTTTCCCATTCCTTCCAGGAGCCACACAGGATTTTATTTTTTAGAGTTTCGAATTCTTCTTTGGTGCATGGCTTGTTGGCGATGCAATAACTTTGGTTGGCGAGATTTGCGCAAAAAATGCAGTGGTCGCACCCGCGCAATTGAAAACCAAAATAACAATGATTGCAGTCTTTGGATTCTTCTAAAAAAATACATTCATAGCCGTTATTTACTTCATGACATTCGTAACAAAGCGTGCTTTCGTTCGTGCATAGGGAGTCCATAATATCTTTGTCTTTCACGGTCCAATAGGAATAATAAACATCTTCGCATTGGGCTATGAGAGAATTGAGGTAGCAATTTTTGGATTGGCGAATGTGCCCGTTGTATTCGCAGTTTTCGGAGTTGAAAACAGACGTGCCTTCGCGCGGGACCACGCGTTGTAAGGCGGCGAATTGATCGAAGAATGGCTTTGAAAAATCAAAGTCACGACTGTATTGCGTGGCATCCCATGAGTCTCCCCACCAAATTTCGTTGGAATAAATAGTGAAAGGACTGTCGGCGGAGTAAGCACTTAAAATGTTTTTGCCGGTGGAGTCACATTTTCGCGGATACAATTTCCATTCGTTGCGAAACGCCATGAGTTGCCGCATGCGTTCTTTAAAGCAGAGGTCCGGGAGCGGGAGATCCATTCGTTTGAAAAAATCCAATTCCAAGTCCGTGATTTCGAAGGGCTTTTTTGTGAGGCGACAATGGGCTGTTTTTGGCATGCTTTAAATATAAAGAGGAAAGGAGGGGAACTCAAGGTTGTTATTATAAAAAGGCAATCGGGAAGGAAGAATTTTTGTTCACATGGGAGTCGGACACTCGGATACATGATCCTCGCGTCCTCTTCCTTGAAAATGTTCACAAAAATTTTCCTTTCCCTCTTGCCTAAAAATATCCTCAAAAATCCTCGCACTTCCCTTCCTTTAAGTTTTATTGCGCTATCGGTTGTTCTTCCACTGACCTCTCGAGCCCTTCAAAAAGAATAGGTGAGGGTTCGGGCTGAGTGATTAAATCTTTGGCCAAAGGAATGATGACGGTTTTATTCCAGAATGCGTTTTCCGTATCATTGAGAATCGGGAAGGAATAGGCCGGGACGTAAAGGTCGGTGGAAGTCCATGTGCTTTCATCCATTTGAGATACGATCGCGTAAATTAATGTTGGCGTGCCAAGTTGGAGCTCGTGCGTTTCAGTGGGATTTTCCCATGCATAATTATTGTTTCCTCCATTTTTTGTGGCCGTTAAAATTTCGTCTACTGTCGCGGATTGGTACGTGGAGCTTTCAAATTGATTGGAAGTGAAAAGACTGTAAAGATTTGTGACTTTTTCGCGATTTACATCCACGGTCACCATCATGCCTGCGTCGTTTCCCCAGACATAATTTACAATTTTGCCGTTGATTTCGTATGGATAAACCACGGTGAGCATGTAGCCGATGTCTCCATACGTTCCCAAATTTTCCATGTCGAGAATATACGGAGCCCCAAAATTTTCGGTTGAAATATCGTGGTCTTGTAAGAATTGATTCGCCGTGGTGATGGTTTTTTCCACGGGAATATTGTCGGCGATTATGGAAGTCGTGTCCCAGTTTGAGCACCAACCCCATGGGCAATCCTCGGTTGGGGAGGTGTATTCATATAAAGAAATTTGGCCGTAGGTATAATCATAGGACATGGAATACCCTTCGGATCCGATGGGATTTAAATTGACATACGTTGGTTGAAAGCCTCCAAAAGAATTCAAATCGATAACATCACTGGAGACGTTTTGTTTGGGAGCATTCGGGATGATGCGGTGCAGGACTTCGATAGCGGAATCGCTTAATGTTAACGGATCGCCAATGTAGGTGAATTCATAATTGATGCGTTCTTCGGGGAGCCATATTTCAGACTCTTGGGCTAATAATACGTCTTGTGTTTCGGTTATGTTTGTTAATTCTCCTCCCGCGCCCAGTCCTCCCATTTCGCCTCGACTTCCGGGAACGGCAGCATCTGTGGAAGTTAGGGCTCCAAATTTTTCTTCTCCAACAGGAACCACTTTAAATGTGTTTGGATTGGGTTGCGTTAAAATTCCGGCAACTACTAATGTAATGGCGGCGACTCCGGAAAAGGCATACGAGAAATTTTTCCAAAAACCGAATGGGGAGGCGGCAGGAGCTTCCTCTGCGTTTTCTTCGAGACGTGATTGGATCATGGCTTTTAATTGTTCATAGAAAGCCGGGTCCATTGTGGCATCGGGTTTGGCTAACAAGAGCTCGGAGAGCACTTGCTTTAATGTCGACTCATGGGCTTTGAGGCCGGGGTCGAGGAGGTACAACTCTTGTAAAAGTTTTTCTATGTTTTTCATAAAAATGGGGGTTAAAAATGGGTGAAAATGAAAAAGGCAAGCAACGCAGTCATGACAATGAGTTGCTTTTGTAAATCAATTAAAGCGCGCTTGAAAGCCATTTTGAGAGAGGCTTCGGTCTTTCCTAAAACGATCGAAATTTCTTTGTAGGGCAAGTCGTCCCATACGCGCATGAGCACGACTTCACGCTGAGCTTGAGTCAGTGCGGAAAGTGCTTTTTTGACGCGCTCAGCTACTTCTTCTTTTTTTAATTCATCGATGAAATTTTTTTCATCCGCCAAGTCAAAAACATTTTCAATATTGTCTTGGGGTTTAAGTTCGCGATAATGATCGCAAATCGTATTGCGTGCGATTTTGTAAATCCAGGATTTGAAAGAGCCTTTGTCCAAGTCGAAGGATTCCCATTTTTCCAATGCTTTTAAAAACGTTTGGCTGGTGAGATCTTCGGCCGTGGCCCTGTCTTGCGTTCGATAATAAATGAACGCGTAGATTTTTTGAACAAACTCTTCGTAGAGTTTTGTGAAGGTTTGGGAATCGGACATAAGGATGAATTAATGGATCCATACAAGAATACGGAAAATTGGGGGAAAAGTAACGAAGTCTAGAAAATTATAATAAGCGGGAGGAAAGAATTTTTTGCACGGGGGGCGAAGCTTTTTTCGGATATGCCCATCAAATCGTTCGCGCTAACATGTACGCGCTTCACGACAAATGGAGGATCATGATCCTCCATTTGGATGGGAAATATCCTCAAAAATCCTCGCGCCCCCGTGCTTTTTAATACCCCATCCCTTATTAAAGATTTTGCAACGAAAGGTTGCGCAAAATCGATAACTATTATAGTAATAGAGCTCGACTGGCTTTGTTCACAATTCAGATTTTTTATTCAAAATTAAACATTTATGGCCAAAAATTTTGTCATTGTAGAGTCTCCGGCTAAGGCAAAAACCATTGAGCGTTTTTTGGGGAAAGATTATGAAGTCATGGCTTCCATGGGCCATGTGCGCGATTTGCCGAAATCGAAATTGGGCATTGATACCGAAGGTGATTTTGAACCCACTTATATTGTGCCGCAGGATAAACGAAAGACCATTACGTCGCTCAAAAGTCATATTCATTCCGACACTACGGTATGGATCGCAACCGATCAAGACCGCGAAGGAGAAGCTATTGGTTGGCATTTGGTGCAGGCGCTTAAATTGGGCAGCGGCAAGCAAAAAGTGCATCGTATTGTTTTTCATGAAATTACAAAATCCGCAATTTTGGAGGCTGTGGCTGCTCCGCGCGAACTCGATGAAAATTTGATCAATGCGCAACAAGCGCGTCGTGTGTTGGATCGTTTGGTGGGTTATGAATTATCTCCGCTGTTGTGGAAAAAAGTGCGTTATGGATTGTCGGCCGGCCGCGTGCAAAGTGTGGCCGTGCGTTTGGTGGTGGATCGTGAGCGTGAACGTCGTGCCTTTAAGGCCGAGGAATATTGGGAAATTTCGGCCGAGTTTTCTCCTGAAAAAGATAAAAAAGTAAAATTCACCGCTAAATTAAATAAAAAAGATGGAAAAACATTTGATCTTTCCAATGAAAAAGATTCCAAGCAGGTCTTAAAAGACCTTGAAGGAGCCAAATATCAAGTGCTTTCCGTGGAAGAAAAAGAAGTGCGAAAAAATCCTTCGCCTCCGTTTACGACCTCTACGTTGCAACAAGAGGCGGCGCGAAAATTGCACATGTCGGTGAAGAAAACCATGGTCGTGGCTCAGCAACTTTATGAAGGAGTGGATGTGGGAAATGGACCGCATGGTTTGATCACCTACATGCGTACGGATTCCGTGAATTTGTCACAACAAGCGTTGGGCGCGATTAAGAATTTTATTACCAAAGAATTTGGCAAGGAATATGCGCTGGCCGAGCCGCGTTTTTATAAGAGCAAAAAAGGCGCGCAAGAGGCGCATGAAGCCATTCGCCCCGTAGATGTTACTCTGACGCCGGAACAAGTGAAGCCTCATTTGGATCGAGACCAATATCGTTTGTATGAATTGATTTGGAAGCGCACGATCGCGTGCCAAATGGAGGCTGCGGTTTTTGATCGCATGACCATTGATATTCAGGATCAAACGAATCATTACGAATTCCGTGCCACCGGACAACGCGTTCGTTTTTCCGGATTTATTCGTGTTTATGTGGAGGGCCGCGATGAACCGTCGGTGGACGATAATAACGATGAAGCGATTCTTCCCGCACTCAAGCAAGGCGATGGGATTTTGTTGCATGAATTGATTCCCACTCAACATTTTACCGAACCGCCGCCGCGTTATACGGAAGCCAGTTTGGTGAAAAAATTGGAAGCTGAAGGGATTGGTCGTCCGAGTACCTATGCACCAACCATCACCACGATTTTGAGTCGTGAATATGTGAAAAAAGAGGCCACAGCCTTGGTCCCAACCGATGTGGGTGAGGTGGTGACCGATGTTTTGGTGAAAAATTTTCCTGAAATTGTGGATATTGGGTTCACGGCAAAAATGGAGGAAGGCCTCGATCGTATTGCGGAAGAAGGGGAAAATTGGAGGGAGTTTTTGAAGGCGTTTTATAAGCCGTTTCATTTGAATATTGTAGAAAAAACCGAAAGCTTGAAAAAAGAAGACGTGGTTACGGAAAAAACCGAAGAAGTGTGCGATAAATGTGGCAAACCCATGGTGGTGAAGTTGGGGCGCTTTGGGAAGTTTTTGTCCTGTAGTAATTATCCCAAGTGTAAAAATGCAAAACCCATGGCCGAGGATAAGGAAAAAACCAAAGCATTCGAGGAACTTCAGAAAAAATTGGGAGGCAAGGAATGTCCCAAATGCGGCAGTCCGATGGAAGTGAAACGTGGGAAATATGGGGAATTTTTAGGGTGCACCGGATATCCCAAGTGTCACCACATGCAATCCATTGTTAAATTTGCCGGAGTTCATTGTCCGGAATGTAAAGACGGACAACTCGCGGAACGACGCACGCGTAAGGGAGGCAAGCTTTTTTACGGGTGCAACAAGTTTCCCAAATGCAAATTTGCAACATGGGACAAGCCGGTTGAGCAAAAATGTGAAAAATGCGGAGGCTTGATGGTGCAAAAAGGAGAAAACATCACGTGTGTGTCGTGCAAATCTTAGAGTTTAAGATGGGCACTGTATGGTTCGAGGTAGAAAGAATGCGGGGATAGGACACTCCGCTTCGCTGCGTGTCTGCTCCCCATGACAGCGCAACCGAGCTAAAAGCATTGCACTTTTAACCTTAAAAGGGTATACTTAGGGGAAGGTTTTACAAAACTTAAACAAAAATATATGGCTAAAAAGCTTTTTCTTCTGGCGTCCGGCATTCTTTTGAGTGTTGTTTTTACGTGGAGTTTTCCGTCTTCTCAAGGAGTGCTTCCCGTTCGTGCCGATTCTCCTTGTAATTTGCTTTCCGGGGTTTCCGGGTATGCATCCTATCCGGATTCAGGGGTTATGGATTTTGATTATGCGGATTATGTTGAAGGGGAAACTCGAGATGTTGATGGAGCATTGATTCCGGATGATTATAAAACGTGCGTAAATTATACCGATCAAACCGTGAGCGGTTATGCTTGGAATAATAATTGGGGATGGTTGCAAATGGATTGGACGGTTACGCCCGGAGGATCGGGCCAGCCCGAACTTGATGCGGAAAGCGGTTTTTGGAAAGGATATGCCTGGAGCGATCACATTGGTTGGGTTTGGTTTGATTGGTCTTGTGATGGTGTTCCGGGTGCCTGTGATGATTCTTTGCATGTCCATGTTGATGAAACCGAGAATTTAACCGGTTATGCTTGGAACGATAGCGTTGGATGGATTGATTTTGGGCATGGTAGCGTGACCGTTGTGCCTGACGATATTACGGTTGCTCTTTTTGTTGAATTGACCCCGAATCCTTTGAAAGCTACCAAATATGGGGAGAATGGAGTAAAGGCGCCTCTCGCCTCAGGGAAAGACGGAGACGAATATGTGGTGAAAGTGTCTTTGGCGGATCCTGATGGTAATGATTTGGATGATACAAATTATGGAGTAGAGATTGAGGTTACGGCCACGGAGGATTCCATGATGTGTTTTGAGCAATTGAAAAATGATTGCGTAGATGATCCCACAGAAGCTGTTGTTTTTTCCGATGTTGCCGTTTACAACTCCGAAACTCATGCATGGGAACTTCGAATTCGTTCTTTTGTGCCCACCTCTAACATGAACGGGTATGATCAAAATGGAGACGGAGTGATTGATTATTATTTTGACGTGGATCCAGCGGACCCCACAGGGCTAACGCCTTCGGATTCGGTGAATCAATTTGTTTTGGAATCCATCTTTTTGACGGTGACGCCAAAACCGGGAAATGCGGAAGTGATTATTCCCGAGAATGGTACGCTTTTTAATTTAACCGATAGCTTGGACGGAGCTCCGTATGCTCTTAAATTTGCTCCGGCCATTGAGGTGACCAACTTGGAGCGGGTTCAAACAGATGGGTCTTATATCCCTTATCTTTTAAGTGCGCCAACGATTGAGCAAAATTTTCAAGGGTTGGTGGTGCAATGGAGAGATTTTCTTTCGGCACAGTTGCCTGAATTTAAAGTGATTGCGCAGTTGAGCGTGGAGGCCATAGATATTGAAGGAGTTTTTATGAATTCTTTTTTATTTGATCGAGACGATGACGGGAAATATGAAGATCCCGCGGTCGTAATGGGTTCGACTTCCAATGACAGCAAGCAAGTTGTTAATGAGTATTCTATCGTGGACCATACCAATAATTGTGGAAATTTGGATGGGTTTGAATCTCATGCTTTTCGTGAAGTTCCCGTGAAATGCGTGGTCGGAAATTGGTTTTTCTTATTGGGGGAAGGCGCTCCGGATGATATGACAGAGAAAGGATATGCCATTGAACATGGGATGATCACTCCTCCTCCCGTCGGTGAGGATGGCGGTGCTTTGGAAACGACTCCGACTTCTCCTTCGTATACCACTTCCATTCAATATACCATTTTTAAAAATGGAAGTCCTGTTGTTGTGAACTATCGATCGAATTATTTACCGCAACCTTCTTCTCTTACGGATTATCAAGAAAATTTGGGAATTTCCGGGTCTGTGACGAGTATGACCGGAGAAGTGACCGGAGCTTCCGCGGATACCGATGTGGTTGTGATCGGAGACATTGCCACGATTACGGTTCGCAATGAACTTTTTAGGCGGTTTTCCGAATACACCAAAGGCGTCACTCCTCCCTGGAGTGGTGGCGGCAAAGCCATTGTTAAAGGAAATTTTGAAGATGATTCAGGGAAAGGCGTGGAACTTTTGGATGGAAAAATGCTTTATTATAAAGACGTGGATGAAGTGAAGATTCAAGCCGATGGATCGACTGAAAAAACCATTGTGGTCTATGGCGGGAATATTTTTATTGAAACGGATTTGACGGATGTAGGGCTCGTGGCATTTAAAGATAATGAAGGTTATGGCGGAAATATTTATATTCAAAATAATGTGATCAATCTTGAAAATATTCATATTTTTGCCGAAGGAAGTGTGTTTTCGTCTGCGGGAGGTTATGGATTTGAGGATGACCAATATACAAATTGGGGAACCTTGGATACGCGAAAAGATCTTTTGAAAAATCAATTGTATTTTAAAGGATCATTGGTTTCTCATAATACGATTTTTGGGTATCAGCCCGGAGGTACATCGATTCTTCCCAATGGAGTTGAAACAGTCGAAGATTCGGTTGCGCTTGAATATGATTTGAATCAATTGCGTGAATTCACTCAATGTTGGAAACAACTTGATCTTTCGGGTGCTCCCATAGATGACGATGAGGATGGAAGCGCATGGGATACCTATCCCACGATTCCCGATCCGGATGATGTTGAAAATTGTCCCGGAGCGCTTCGTTCGGAAAATATTCCCATGGATTCCGATTATGCGAATGTGCCGGTGTATTTTGAATACACTCCACCTCCCTCGAGTTTATCGCTTTTGGGCGAGTCGCAAGCCGGGAGTTTGAATGTTTTTGATTAAACTTGTCCCAGGCTGAGAAACAAAATAAGCGTTGCTATTAAGATTACAACACTGCTTATGATGTACACCCAAGTGAAACGCTTGAGGCTGGGATTGATTGAATAAAAACGTCGCACTTGCATGATGGCAAGCGCGCTCATCACGGTATGGGTCGTGAGAGCGATAATCAAAATGATGAGAAGAGTGAGATTCATGTGATTAAGATTTTATTTTTTAAACCATGTTTGGTCGGCTTCCGGGTATTTGGAAAAGGCGTCGGCCACGATTTTCATGACTTCTTTAAGGCGTTTTTCCGTGAGCGCCTCAAAGCGCATGGTGATGTTGGGGGTGGTGTTGGAACAACGAATAATTCCCCAAGTGTTTTCATCAAAAATAATGCGCACGCCATCGATGGTGATGCAGTCGTAGTGTTTTATGAATTCGTCGCGTAACGCATCCACAACTTGAAATTTGCGATTGTCCGGGCAAGGAACTTTTATTTCCGGGGTGGTGAAGGTGGGCGGAATTTTTTTGAAATAATCGGAAAGGGTTTTGTCGGTCGGGCCTTTTGAAAGGATAGATAAGGTTCGTAAGGCTGCGACAAACGCATCGTCGAATCCATAATAATCTTCCCCAAAAAAGAGGTGGCCACTGACTTCTCCGGCAAGGAGTGCACCGGTTTCGTGCATTTTTTGTTCAATGAAAGAGTGGCCGGTTTTGGTCATAATGGGTTCGCCGTTGTATTCTCGAATGAGGTTGGGGACAACTTGAGAGGCTTTAACATCAAAAACAATTTTGGATCCCGGGTGACGGGAGAGTAGATCTTGGGCCAAAAGAAGTAAATGCAAGTCCGCGGCGTAATGGTGCCCTTTTTCATCCACAATTCCGACTCGGTCTCCATCGCCATCGAAACCCAGACCAATGTCGTATTTTCCGGTTTTCATTTTTTCAATAAGAACTTCTAGGTTTTCTACGTCTTCCGGGTTGGCCGGATGATTGGGAAAATTTCCGTCGAGATCGCAAAACAATTCGGTTACCTCGCAGCCAAAAGCGCGAAGCAAGGCGGGTGCGTATTTCCCGGTGATGCCGTTTCCCGCGTCCACAATGACTTTGAGTGGTCGATCAATGGTGACCATTTTTTTCATATCTTCGATATATAAATCAAAAATATCGTCGCGGCTTTCAAGTTTTCCAGTTCCTCGTTTAAACGAGTTTTCTTCGATGATTTGAATGAGAAGTTGGAGTTCGTCTCCACACACGGCATGGGCATTTTTTCGGACCAATTTGATGCCGTTGTATTCTTTGGGATTGTGACTTGCGGTGATGGCAATGCCTCCATCCAAGTCGAGCTTGCACACTGCGTAATAAAGCATGGGAGAAGTGACGAGACCAATGTCTGTGATGTTACAGCCCGTGCTCAGCAGTCCTTTAATAAAAGCTTCTTTGAGTTCCGGAGTGCTTAGGCGATTGTCTCCTCCCACGGCCAGATTTTTTCCATAGTGAGTGAGGTAATAGGTACCGGTGGCTTTGCCGATGATTTCCGCGGTTTCGGGGGTGAGGTCTACGGGTTTATCAGAGGCGGGTTTGTGTGCGATGCCTCGGATGTCGTAGGCGCGAAAGATGAGAGGATTTACAAACATGAGAAAAATTAAATTATATTATGCACGGTTTAATATAGCGCATCTCTATGAAGAAACTCTAAACATTTTTTACGTTTTTTTGTAAAAATTTTGCTACCGCAGGAGGAAGAAACGATTGCCATTTTTTATTTTTTTCGAGCGCGTTTCGGACTTGAGTGGCGGTGATGCCTTTGAGTATTTTTACGGGTATAATTTTGTATTTTTTATGTTTTTTAAAAAGTTTTTTTACGAGGGGAGAGCCGGTGTAAATGCAGTCAAAGGGAGGGACAAGATTCTCGACGTGCTTTACCCAATGGCCGGGATTGTTGATGTCGCGAATGGGGATGAGAGTGTATTTTTTACGGGGGATTTTTTCAGCGTCGAGGGTGGAGGAGATCATGCTCCAGCGTTCACTTGCAGTGAAGGGATTTTGCGAAGTTCGGCTTTCTTCCGCGCTTCCAATGCCGATGATTAAAAAATCATGGTTTTGAAGAATGGTTTTAACCACGCTCAAATGTCCGAGATGAAAGGGTTGGAATCGGCCGATGAAAAGGGCGGTGGACATATAAAAATTTATAAATTTAGGCAAGGAGGCATTTCTCGTTTGTGTGCGTTGGCCTTGATGCGTTTGATGATTTGTTCAATGAGCGCGCGGGGGTATCCGGCTTCAATCAATTCTTCGGGTTTGTTTTTGCGTTGAAGTTTTTTGAGAATTTCATCGAGGACGCGGTAGGTGGCCCCGAGTTCCCCTTCGTCGGTTTGACCGGTTTCAAGTTCGGCGGTGGGCTTTTTTTCAATGATGGCTTGGGGGATACCGAGATATTCGGCGAGAGCGTAGACTTGGGTTTTATAAAGATTTCCGATGACCTCAATGTCTGCGGCAAGATCTCCGTATTTGGTTCCATATCCCAGCAAGATTTCACTTTTATTCGAAGTGCCGAGCACAAGCGCATTGTGCGTGTTGGCGAAATTGTAGAGAAAAATTGCACGAATACGTGCTTTGGTGTTCATTTTTGCGAGGCGAGTGGGTTTCCATGGGGCAATATTGAAATCTATAAATGTTGAGTTGATGGGTTGATAATAATATTTAACTTCAAGGGTTTCGGCGAGGCGTTTGGCGTGAATGATGTTTTCTTCGGAGCTGAGGCCCAATTCAGGCAAGATAAGGCCTGTTACATTGGCGGAACCCAGCGCGTCCACCGCTAGTTTTAAGGTGACGGCGGAGTCGATCCCTCCACTCAGCCCAACCACGGCTTTGTGAAATCCGGCCTTTTTAAAATAACTGCGCAGGCCTTTGATGAGATTTTTATAGGTTTTTTCCATGTTATCTAGTTTTAAATTGATGCCTGGTACTGCGGTCGAGTTCGCGTTTTTTGATACTTTCGCGTTTGTCGAATTTTTTCTTTCCTCGGCAGAGTCCGATCACGATTTTGATGCGATGATCCTTAACAATGGCCTTGAGTGGGATCACTGTCATCCCGGCTTCCTCCGACTGGTTGATTATTTTAAGGATTTGTTTTTTTTGAAGCAAGAGTTTTAATCTGCGTTGGCCACTTTCTTCGGGTTGATTTTTGGGTTGGTATGGCGAAATCAGGACATTTTCCATCCAGGCTTCTTCGTTTCGAAAAGAAATAAATCCGCCTTTGAGTTGCATTTTTCCGGCACGAATCGATTTGGCTTCGTACCCTTTTAAAACAATGCCGGCGTCGTAGGTGTCCACGACCTCGTAGTCAAAGTAGGCTTTTTTATTTTTTGTGAGTTCTATATCCATATAACACTTTTAACAAAGCCGCTTTATGATAGCATGAATTTATGTCACGTAAGAAACTTCACCATTTTGCGGAGATGAAAAGTTTCCCGCATGTGTATGAGCAAAATTACTCATCGGGGCAACAGCGGATGACGGTGGATTTTCCCGATCATTTCAATAATGGACATCCGATCGTGTTGGAAGTGGGGTGCGGGCGAGGGGATTATACGATGGCTTTGGCGCGTGCTTTTCCCGAGAAAAATTTCGTTGGCATGGATATGAAAGGAGCGCGATTGTGGCATGGGGCCAAGCAATCGTTTGATGAAAAATTATCCAATGTCGCTTTTTTGCGAGGGCGAGTGGAGGATCTGGCTCATTATTTTAAGCCCAACGAAGTTGATGAAATTTGGGTGACGTTTCCAGACCCTCGTCCACGTAAATCCGAGTGGTGTAAACGGTTGATTTCTTCGCGCTTTTTAGCGCTTTATCAATCGATTTTAAAACCGCAAGGCGTGGTGCATTTAAAAACCGATCATCTTGGGTTTTTTGAGTACGCACTTGAAATTTTGAAGGCCGAAAATTGGAACATACAACAAGAAATTCACGATCTTTACGCGACTCATTTATCTCGGGGCGATGAAGGTTTGCTTAAAGGAATTCAAACTTTTTATGAAAAAAAATATTTGGCTGAAGGGCGTCCAATTTATTATTTAAACGCTAAAAAAGCCGAGCAATGAGTGTAGCGTAGTGCGCATTAGGAACGGCTAATATTTTTTTGTTTAATTTTTGGGTTAGGGAGAACATCCCATAATAAATTCCACATGGAATCGTGCATGCGATAGATGTGTTCATTTTCAATGATTACTCCAACGAAGTCCTCATCCACATAAGTGATATAAGAGACTTTTCCATCATAAATATTCATTTCCAGGGCAAAGGGATACAGGTTTGCATTGATCCATTTATACCCTTTGTGAGATTTGGAAGAGTATTTTCCGCTTTCATAAACTTGACGCGCAAATGGCGTGTCGAGAAGAAGGCTGCGTTTGGTGATTTTTGTTTTTTCGCGCTCAGCCACATATTCATTATTGATGCTTTGTACATGTTGAAACATGGCGTCAATATTGGCAAAATCTTTAAGTTCCGTTTTGGAGGTTAACGTGTCGAATAGTACGCGACGTACGGCGTCTTTTCCTTGGAAAAATTGAACATTCGGGATTCTTTTATTCGATTTCATCATGCTTGTGAGCTCCGGTGTCACGGATTTGAGGTCTTCAACGAGTCGGTCAAATTCACTGTTTTTTTCACGGCGGATCATTTCGATCAAACGCTTGAGGTTATCGGGGTGAACCGGTGCAAAAACATGAACATTTTTTTCCATAGACCTTGTGACCACTTGATTTTTTTCCAAGCGATTTAAGATGTTTTGAACTGTGGTTCTGGGAAGATTCATTTGATAGGCCAAAGTACTGGCTCGGTTGGGGCCGTACCTTAAAAGTTTTAAATAAACCTGAATTTCTTTTTCGTCGAGACCGATTCGCATGAGAATTTCTTTAATCATGGGATGGGGTTATTTGTGCCGCCCAAACACGGTGGGCAGTTTATATGTATTTATTGCCTCTTCTTTACGGGCAATTGCATTTATTTTTTAATTTATTTTTGTTGTGAATTATTTTTATTGAATCATAATTTTAGACTTTTATCAAGGTTTTTTCGCGACGACCTAATTATGTCGGCATTTTTATAATCTGTTGCTGGTTATGCCTATTGTTCATGGTGGGCATTTAAACATATCATTGAGTTGTTCGAAATAATTTATTTATGAAATTTATGAAATCACACATTGCCTTCATCATCACCGGCGGAACCATTGATTCTCGTTTCGACGAAATCACGGAATCCATTCAAGTGAATCCTCAGAGTAATATTAAGAGTTATATTGACTCACTTTCGCTTCATATTGACACTTCCTTCCATGACATTTGTTTAAAAGATAGTCGCGCACTCAATCAATATGATGTGTTGAATATTTTAAGAACGATTCAGCAGAGCACGGCCGAATGTTTTATTGTTACGCACGGTACTTATACGATGCCTGACACGGCCCGATTTCTTGCTCAGCACGCGGATAGTTTTTCGGATAAAACCGTGGTTTTGACAGGTTCCATGAAGCCATTGAGGGGATTCAATGAAACCGATGCTCCCTTCAACTTAGGGTTTGCGATGGCGTGTGCATTACAAAGTGCTCCCGGTGTTTATTTGGCGATGAACGGGAAGCTTTTTCAGCCGGAAAATGTGTTTAAAAATATTCAAAAAGCTCGTTTTGAAACTCTTGCCCAATGACTTTTTTTGATCAATTCAATCAACTTAGGACGCATGTCCCACACATGGGGTTGCAGTGTGTTCAAAATGAAAACAGTCCTTTTTGTCAGTACACGGAAAAAAGCCGAAATTGTTACATGACGTTTGCGAGTTATGAATCTCAGGATTGTTATTACAATCATCGTGTTTTTTATTGCAAAGATTGTGTGGATTGCACGCTTTGTCGTAAGTGCGAACTCTGTTATTGGTGTGTGGATTGCGTCAATTGTTATAATTCCGATTACTGTGGCTATTCCGAGCAGGCCATTGATTGTGATTTTTGCTTTTTTTGTATTGGAGTGAGAAATTGTTTTGGATGTGTAGGGTTACGCCAGGCGGAGTATCATATTTTCAATCAAAAAGTGGCGAGCCCGGAAGAATACAAACGCCAGGCGGTTGAGTTGTTGAAATTGTCTAAATCGGAAATTTATAAACGTATGGCTCCCCTTATTTACAGTATTCCTCGGGTTGCAATTTACGGGAAAAATAATGAAGGGGTATTGGGAGGAGTGATTCATAATTCCAAGGATGTGTATTGGGGTTTTGATTCGGATAAATTGCGTGATTGTATGTATGTTTATCACTGCGATGATTCAAAGGATTTGTGGGATTGCAGCAATTTAGGTTGGTCTGAAAATTGTTATCAAATCATGAGTGGTGGAAATTTGAATAATTGTTCGTTTTGTATGGGGTCATGGTTTTCTCATGATCTTGATTATTGTGAACTCGTATACAACAGCCACGATTGTTTTTTGTGCGTGGGGTTGAATCACAAAGAATATCATATTTTAAATCAGTCGTATTCTTCTGAAGATTATGCGAAAAAGCGCGTAGAGATTATTGAACAGATGAAGAGCGAAGAGACGTGGGGAAAGTGGTTCTCCTCCACGTATCCGGAGGTGATTACGGTCGGGCTTTAAAATCAATTTGCAATCCAATAATTTAAAATTTTATGATTAATATCACCGCTAAATGCAAAATGTGTGCCAAGAATTTTTTGATCATTGATCAAGAGCAGTCTTTT
>Ga0172379_10006236_pt1 | contig 16102 bp, 14 predicted proteins | sample GrowelOW334metaG_FD_119756 | JGI IMG/M metagenome (GOLD analysis project Ga0172379, IMG submission 119756) | Groundwater microbial communities from an aquifer near a municipal landfill in Southern Ontario, Canada - Groundwater well OW334 metaG | ecosystem: Environmental > Aquatic > Deep... | reverse complement strand
CTGCTGATGATGAACACCAACATGCTCGAAGCGGCCCGGCGCAACAAGGCCCAGAAGGTGCTCTATACCAGTTCCATCGGCGCATACCAGAGCGCCGAGGTCTTCCGCGAGGAAGACAACGATTTCAGCAAACCGCCGATGGATATGTTTCCCGGTTGGGCCAAGCGCATGGCCGAACTGCAAGTGGAGGCCTACCGCATCCAGTACGGCCTCGACAACTTCGCCATTGTGCGTCCCTCCAACATCTACGGTCCTGGCGACAATTTCGACGAAGCCAACGCCATGGTGATTCCGACGCTGATGGCGCGCGTCAAACGCGGCGACAAACCTGTGTTGATCTGGGGCGACGGCAGCGCCGTGCGCGATTTTCTGCACGCCACCGATTGCGCGCGGGGAATGATCCTGGCCTGCCTGCGCGGTACCGACAGCAAGCCGATCAACCTCGGCTGCGGATATGGCATCACCATCCGCGAAATGGTGGAGACCTTGCAAGAGGTAACCTCCTTCGAAGCCTTCTTCGACACCAGCAAGCCATCGGGTTTCCCGATGCGTGTAATGGATGGAACGCGCGCCAAGGAGGTGATCGGCTTCGAGCCTCAGGTCTCGTTGCTCGAGGGCTTGAAAGGCACCTGGGAATGGTTTCTCGCGCACGCCGACGAGCACGAGAAAAAAGTTAATTACTTCCGTACCTGATCATGTCTTTAGTCAGTTACCTTGATCTGCAACAATACATCTGCAAGCGCCTGCGACGAGCATCCTGTGCCGTGAGGGGAAGCAATTTGTGAAGCGACTCGCGAAGATAACTGAGCGGCTATTCGGCCAACCAATGTTTAAACTGCTGGGCATCGCACAGCAGATGGAGCGAGAGGGGCAGCGTATCCTTCATTTCGAAATTGGGGATCCCAATTTTGAGTCCCCCCGAGTTGCCGTCGAGGCTGCGAGCCTGGCACTCGAATCAGGCCAGAATCACTACACGAACTCGATGGGGTTGCAGGAACTACGGACAGCGATTGCGGAATACACGCACAGCGACCTCGGCTTTCGTCCAGATTTGCAGCAGGTGCTGGTATGTCCCGCCAATGCAATCATCGATTTTTGCGTGCGCTGTATTGCGAATCCTGGTGATGAAGTGCTCGTTCCCAACCCAGGGTTTGCTACATATTTTTCAGTTCTCGACTACAACAGTATCGTTCCTGTCGGTGTTCCGCTACGGGAGGCCAACGATTTCAAGATGAAGCCGGAGGATGTGAGTCAGCGCATCACGGGCAAAACGAAGTTGATCATTCTTAACTCTCCCCAGAATCCGACCGGTTCAGTCATGGACGAGCAGGACGTTCTCGAGATTGCACGGATCGCAGAGGAATACGATCTATATATCTTGAGTGATGAAGTGTATTCGAAGTTAATCTATGATCGAACTCACTACTCCCCTAGCGTAGTGGACCGGTGTCGGGACAGAACAATACTTCTAAAGAGCTTTTCCAAAACATACGCCATGCCGGGGTGGAGGGTCGGGTATGCGGTAGGCCCGGTTCAGGTGATCGAGAAGATGGGCTTGTTGCTCCAGACCATCCTGTCCTGTCTCCCGGCATTTGTACAAATGGGTGCAATGGCAGCGTTAGGCGATAAGCACTTCGCGGCAACATGTGCGGCCGAGTTGAAGGCGCGTCGGGACTCTTTCGTCGATGGGCTCAATCGAATCAGAGGAGTTCACTGCGTCAAGCCCGATGGGGCATTCTATCTATTTCCCAGGGTTGATCATGCTGGGATGACAGGTTTTGAATATTCCGAGAAAATTCTGATGGAAGAAGGCCTTTGCATTCTACCGGGCAGCAGCTTTGGAGATTGGGGCAGCGGATACATGCGATTATCGTATTCGAATGTTACATTGCCAATGATCGGCGAGGCACTCGAAAAAATGGAGCGCTTTCACAATCGCCATTTCTGACAGGCTATTGTAAGAATACCTTTCGTTAAGGAAATCCATGCGTGTTGCCGATTACATTGCCGAATTCATACATAAACAGGGGGTTCGCAACGTTTTCCTGTTGTCGGGAACGGGATCTATTCATTTGGATGACGCATTTGCGTTTCAGAGTGGGATGAAGTACATCACGGCCCGACACGAAGGTGCGGCCGTGGTAATGGCGGAAGCTGCAGCCAAGCTGTCAGATGGTATCGGCGTAGTGGTTACCACGACGGGGCCAGGGGGCACAAATGCATTCAGTGGCATCGTTGAGGCATGGGTTGATTCGACACCGGTCTTTGTTATTTCCGGACAAGTTTCCGCAAGAGAGATAGTGCCAGAGTTGCGCTCATTTGGAATTCAAGGCTTCAATATCATTGATCAAGTGCAGAGAATCACCAAGTATGCTGTACTTGTAACGGATCCGCTGTCGATTCGCTTTCATTTGGAGAAGGCACTGCACCTTGCCTTGACTGGGCGACGTGGCCCTGTGTGGCTGGATATACCGTCCGATGTACAGGCACAGGAAATCGATCGCGACTCTTTGGAAGGATATATCCCTAATCCAGCGCCGGCTGGCGATTCCGATTGGAAAACCTTATTAGACAGTGCAATAGAATCCTTGATGTCCGCAAAACGACCGTTGATTGTCGTCGGACAAGGCGTTCGGCAGGCAAATGCGATTCCGGAGTTCCAGAAGATTGTCGACCTACTCGGGATTCCGGTGGTGTCGTCCAGACTTGGTCAGGATATTCTTCCGGACGACCACCCGTTGTACTTTAATCAAGGCGGATTGATGGGGCACCGCCATACCTTTGGGATGATGACAAACTGTGACCTGGTCTTAAGTTTCGGCAGCAGCTTGTCTCAAGCATTCACTGGCAACAATGCAAGTTATTTTTCTCCCGACACGCAGTTCATCATGGTAGATATCGATCCGTCCGAGATCGGAAAACTGGGAAACAGGGTTAAACATTCAATTGTTCACGATGTGAAGGAAGTCTTTCAGTACCTGGCTGTGCAGACCGCGGGACGCGATTTGCCGCGATGGGCCGATTGGGTGGTGCGTTGTAAACGACACAAGACATCCCGGCCAGTCATCCTGCCGACGGATCGGAAGGACCCAATCAATTCCTATTGTTTCCTTGAGCGGCTGGACGCCGCCTCGGATTCACACCATATCTTCGTCAGCGATGCTGGTGGTACCTATTACATTGCCGGTCAGGGGCTGAAGTTCAATAGAGGACAGCGAGAGGTAACCTCAGGTGCTTTTGCCAGCATGGGAATGACTCTGCCGTTGGCGATCGGGGCGGCTGCGACCGTGCCCGACGCGCAAATACTCGCTTTGACCGGAGATGGCTCGATTGAGCTAAATATCCAAGAGTTGCGAACCATTTCGCAATATGACCTGAATATAAAAGTATTCGTGATCAACAACGGCGGATACGCATCCATTCGAGCCTCACAGGACGCATCCTGCGGTGGACGCTACACCGATGAGCAGAAAGTACTCAATTTCAAAAAAGTGGCCGATGCGTTTGAACTGCCATTCCATATGCTGGAGCACTTTGACACGTTGGACACCGATATTCCCCTGGTCTTGGCGATGCCAGGACCAGCCTTGATTGAAGTCGTTTGTGACAGTAAACAGAAGATGGTGAAGTTCGAACGCGAGGATATGCCGTTATGACTCCCGTTGCTGGCAATGCCTTGGTGAGCCATCTTGAGCACCGCTCAAGATGGGTTCGCTTGCAAGTCTTCGAGAGCACCGTGCGTGCAAAGAAAGGGCATCTTGGCGGAACCTTCTCATGTACTGACCTGCTGGTCGCACTGTACTACGGCGGAATCATGCGCTTCAATCCCCGTAATCCCACATGGAAGGAACGTGATCGATTCTTGATTGGCAAAGGGCACGCCTGCCTGGCGCTTTTTCACATGTGGGTAGACCTCGGCATGCTGGATCACGCGAGATTGGAAACCTACGGCACCAACGGCGGAATCGGGGGGCAGCTTGATCTCTCGATACCGGGGGCGGAACACAATACAGGCTCCCTGGGACACGCGATTGGAATTGGCGCCGGACTTGCGCTGGCTGCCAAACTGGATGGCCGCCACACGAGAACCTTTGCGATGATTGGCGACGCGGAATGCGACGAAGGCGCCATCTGGGAATCCATCATGTTCGCTGCGGAACACGGTTTGAACAACCTGATTGGCATCGTCGACCGGAATCGTCTGTCCGTGACAGATAGAGTCGAAGACGATAGAGGATCAGGCAAACTCGAAGACAAGCTGAGAGCCTGCAAATGGGAATGCCGTGTGATCGATGGACACTCATTCGACGCGATTCTGGGCGCGTTCTCGAATCTGGACACCCTGGATAAGCCGCTCATGATCATTGCCGATACGGTCAAGGGCAAAGGCGTCTCGTTCATGGAAAATGGAATCAAGTGGCACCATTCAATTCCGACGGCGGAAGAAATACTCGTAGCGCGGGCGGAACTGGGAGGGGCCTCATGACAGTCGACATCCGGGACGCATTCTTTGACAGGGTCTATGAATTCGCTGCCAAAGACAAGAATGTCGTCTTCCTGTCGGCCGATGCCGATGCATTCAGCCTCCAGAAGTTCAAACGTGATTTTCCGGACCGGTACATCAACGTTGGCGTAGCCGAGCAAAACATGGTCACTGTGGCTACGGGCCTTGCTTTGGCTGGCAAAAACGTCTTCATCTACGCCATCCTGCCTTTTGTCACGATGCGGTGTTACGAACAGATCAAGTTTAATATCTGCGGGATGAATCTGCCGGTAACGATTGTTGGTGTGGGAGTGGGCTACTCCTTCGAATTCGACGGACCAAGCCATCATGGGGTTAGCGATGTCGGGATCATGCGGATGCTTCCCGAAATGACTCTCTGCAATCCAGCGACTCCCCTTTGTGCGGCCAGCTATGCGCAACAGGCATATGAGTCTTCGACGCCGGTATGCGTTCGTCTGGACAAAGGGCCGCTACGCGAGCTCTATTCGGTTGGCGATACGTTTTCTCGCGGCATGAACCTAGTGAGGGGTGGTACCGATCTCTGCATTGTGGCAACCGGCCGGGAAGTCCAGCGCAGTTTTGAATTGGCAGAAATCCTGGAGGGAAAGGGTGTCACCGTGGGGATTCTCGATGTCCATCGTTTGAAGCCGATCGACAGTTCAGCATTCTTGTCTGAGATCGCGCCCTATGAACGAATCGTCACGCTGGAGGAGAACTCGATCATCGGAGGACTCGGAAGCGCAGTTGCCGAAATCTTGGTGGACAACGGGGTGTTCAAGCCACTCAAGCGTTGCGCGCTGCCAGATGTCCAATGCCTGAAATATGGCAAACGAGAGTGGCTGCAAAGGCAATATGGGTTTGATACCGAAACCCTCGTAACCTCTATGGAAGAGTGGATGGGTTTATCCGGCGGAACTGATGCCAAATGATCATGAGGCCAACTGTAAGTGCGGTAATTCGCGTGGTAGAACTGGCAAACGTTCTCATCCCATGATCTCTCAACCGCCGGTGCCAGGATTGTTCCGGCGAAAAACCGTAAGGAAATAGTTTCATGTACAAAGATGCTCACGTTCTGGTTGCCGGCGGCGGCGGATTTGTAGGTGCCAATCTTGTCCAGCGGTTACTGAGTTTGGATGCCCGGGTGACAGCGACCCTGCACGAATCGGCGCCTGTAATCAAGGACGATCGAGTGCGCTATGTTCGGTGCGATCTGACAATGCCGGGCGATTGTCGCAGTGTAGTTCAGGGCATGGACTTTGTATTCATGTGTGCTGCAAACACGTCCGGCGCGGCCTTGATGGAACAAGATCCCCTGGCTCTATTCACTCCAAATCTATTGATGAACTCCCTGATGCTACAGGCGGCATATGAAGCTCATGTTAAGAATGTTCTCTTTATCAGTAGTAGTACCGTCTACCCGGTCACGGATAGGGCGGTGAAGGAGAATGAAGCCGGTTTCGAGTTTTTCGACAAATATTTCGTTGAGGCGTGGATGAAGCGTTTCTCGGAAATAATGTGCGAGATATATGCAACACGAATCCGACAGCCGATGCGAATAACGCTTGTGCGACCTGCCAACCTTTATGGCGAATACGACAACTTCGACTCGGAATCGTCACATGTAATTCCCGCACTTATCCGAAAGGTTGTGGAGCGGCATAGCCCGATAGAGGTGTGGGGTGACGGAAGCGACGTGAAGGAGTTCCTCTACATCCAGGACTTCATCGACGGCATGCTGCTCGCCATGCGGAATCTGACATGGTTCGAGCCGATCAACATTGCAGCGGGCAACCCCTGTTCCATCAACGATCTCCTGAATACGATTCTGGATGTTGATGGATACAGAGACGCTAAGATTGTGTATAACAAGTCTAAGCCAATGATGATTCCGAAAAGGATGATGGATACAAGCAAGGCGAAAGCTCAGATTCAGTTTGAGGCCAAAGTCAGCCTGAAAGAAGGAATCCGGCGAACCCTGGCGTGGTATCGCCACAACAACCAGGTGTAATTCGCCAGCGAGTTTCCATCGATCATGCGATATGTGGTCTAGCGAAGTCCCTGAAGATTGCAATAACATACATGGAGAAGTGCCAGTGATATTTGAGAAAGTCACGATGGAGGATTTCGCTGAGGCATTTGGTGTGGGAGTCGCCGACGTCCCCGAGGAGTGCCGGTCCATAATGAATGATCTGGATTTCTCGTATCGAGTATTGGCGGGCGCAGAGCGGGACGCGCTCATCTTAGAAGCGCTGAAGAAGAATGAACTCGATCGACAGGAAATTGGCGCCGCTGAACGACGCAACGTATGGCAGGAGGGCTGGAACCAAAACCTCCAGGAATTTGTATCGGGTGGCCATGACCTGCGAAGCCTGGTCCCTAAATTCATAAGGCCTGGACGGCCCATCAGACTGAATCGGGAGTATGTGGTCCCGGTCAATCCAATGTTTGAGCTTGACTACTTCAGGGTATTTAGAGAATGGCTTTTTAGAACATACTTTGGACGTGCAAAGTCCGTTTACGAGTTCGGCTGCGGCACGGGTTTCAACTTGGTGGAATTAGCACGTCTCTATCCTGAGACACAGCTCTATGGTCTTGACTTTGTGCCCGCATCCAGCGACTTGGTTAACCAAATTGCCAAAGCATACAATCTCAAGATGGTGGGCCGACTCTTCGATATGACCGCCCCGGATGAGAGTCTGCTATTGGATACCGATTCAGCGATATTTACATTCGGCTCTGTTGAGCAGCTTGCCGGAAGATTTGAAAACTTTCTCCAGTTCCTCCTCAGGCGCTCGCCTGCGTTTTGCGTCCATCTGGAACCAATTGTGGAATTGTATGAAGAAGACAACCTGCTTGACTACCTCGCCATCAAATTTCATAAAAAGCGGGGCTATACGGAAGGTTTGTTACCACGACTCAGGGAACTTGAGGCCGCTGGTCGTGTTGAAGTGTTGAAAGTCAAGAGACTTTTCTTTGGCAGCACATTCATGGAGGGATTTAGCTACGTTATCTGGAAGCCCCGAAAAGAAAGCTGATATATGAACCTAGGACTGGAAGGCAAGTATGCGTTGGTGACAGGAGGGAGTCATGGCATAGGACTAGCTGTTGCTCTAGCCTTGGCAGAGGAAGGCTGCCACGTTGCCATCTGTTCCCGATCACATGAACGTCTGGCGGCTGCCCGCAAAGCAATTGTCAAGAAAAACGTTCAGTGTCTTGACGTGTCCGCTGATGTTCTCATTCCGGCAGATATTGAGCGGGTAATGGAGTTAATCGTGAAGGCGTGGGGAACCCTCCACATTGTTGTGAACAATGTCGGAGGAGGAGGACGCTGGGGGACTGATTCGATTGAGACGACACCCGACGAGGTCTGGCACCAAGTGTACGACAAGAACACGATGGCCGCGATCCGGTTTACCCGGCTGGCAATCCCGTACATGCGAGCGCAGAAGTGGGGGCGAATTGTGACAGTGACGTCAACCCTGGGGCGTCAAGCGGGAGGACGACCATGGTTCAATGTAGCCAAGCATGCACAGACTTGCTTGATGAAAAACCTCTCACAAAACAAAGAATTGGCAAGAGATGGCATTACATTCAATAGTGTCGCGCCAGGGTGCGTCATGATACCTGACACAGGATGGGCCGATGAAGCCAAACGGGATCCTGAAGCCTTCAAGCGCCTGCTGGATGAGGACTTCCCTCTAGGACGTTTCGGCTCACCAGATGAAGTAGCATTTGCAGTAGTAATGCTTTGCTCAGTACAAGCATCCCTCATAACTGGCGCAGCGGTTGCGGCGGATGGCGGTGAAAGCAAGAGCCTTTGACGATCTCGGACAGCGGGGAGTTGGAATATGCAGGCGGAAAAGACCAAACTTGATGGCGTGCTGCTGATCAAGCTCGACGTATTCGAGGATTATCGCGGCCAATACGTCGAGACCTACAATGAGGAGCATTACCACCAAGCCGGCATCACGATTCCTTTCCGACAAGACGACATCTCTGTCTCGTCGCGGCACGTGCTGCGCGGCGTCCACGGCGACAGCGAAACATGGAAGCTGGTCACCTGCCTGGTTGGCAGCTTTTACCTGATGGTGGTGAATAACGATCCCGCATCATCCCAGTACCGGCAATGGCAGGGATTCACGCTCTCGGAAACCAATCGCCAGCAGGTGCTGGTGCCGCCGAAGTTCGGCAACGGCCATGTGGTGATGAGCGAGCGCGCGATGTTTCACTACAAGCAGAACACCTATTACAACCCGGCCGGACAGTTCACGATTGTATGGAATGATCCAGAATACGGCATGTGGTGGCCAATCAAGAACCCGATTCTGTCCCGCCGGGACGAGGCTGGCCGCTTTATTGACTGAGGTATCCCATGTTCGAAAATGCGAAAGTCCTGGTAGCCGGTGGCAGCGGCTTCGTCGGCGTCAACCTGATCAAGCGTCTCCTGGCTCTCGGAGCCCAGGTGACGGCCACCCTGCACAACAAGGATGCAGTGCTCAAGGACGAGCGTGTCCGCTACGTCCGCGGCGACTTGCGCCTTGCGGAGGATTGCCAGAAGGCGGTGCAAGGCGAGGACTATGTCTTCATGTGCGCGGCCAATACCTCTGGTGCGGCGGTAATGGCCAAGACGCCGCTGGCCCACCTGACACCCAATGTGTTGATGAACGTTTCCATGCTCGAAGCCGCTTACCTTGCCGGCGTCAAGAAGTTCCTGTTCATCAGCAGCAATACCGTCTATCCCCTGACCGATTATCCAGTCAAGGAGAGCGACGTCACCAATGAGTTTTACGAAAAGTACTTCATTGTCGCCTGGATGAAGCGTTTCACTGAAATAGTCTGCGAGATGTATGCCACCAAGATTGCCAAGCCCATGCAGGTATGCGTGGTTCGGCCGGCGAACATCTATGGCGAGTTCGACGATTTCGAGTGGGAAACATCCCACGTCATTCCGGCATTGATCCGCAAAGTCGTCGAACGCCACGATCCCCTTGAGGTATGGGGCGATGGCAACGATCTCAAGGAATTTATCTACATCGAGGACTTCATCGACGGCATGCTGCTGGCGATGGAAAAGCTGGAGGGCTTCGAGCCGATCAACATCGCGGTGGGTCAGCCATGCACGGTGAGGGAGGTCCTGCAAGCATTGCTGCGCATTGGAGCCCATGAGGACGCCAAGGTGGTTTATAACGCGGCGATGCCGTCGATGATTCCGAAACGCCTGATCGATGTCACCATGGCCACCGAGAAACTCGGATTCCGGCCGCGGTTCACGCTCGAAGAGGGCCTCACCAGAACATTACGGTGGTATCGCGATACCCATCCGCAGAGCCAGCAATGATCGTCAGCAGAACCCCTTTCCGTGTGTCCTTCTTCGGCGGCGGTACCGATTATCCTGACTGGTATCGTGAGCATGGCGGTACTGTGATCAGCGCGGCGATCAACAAGTACTCGTTCATCACATGCCGCTACCTTCCGCCATTTTTTGACTACAAGTTTCGGATCCGTTATTACCAACGCGAGGAAACCAACAGCATCGCCGAGATCAAGCACCCGGCGGTACGCGAATGTCTGTCCTTCATGCAACTAGAAAAAGGCGTGGATCTGGTACACCATGCTGATCTGCCTGCACGCACCGGCCTGGGTTCGAGTTCAACCTTTACCGTCGGGTTGCTGCACGCGCTGTATGCGTTGAAGCACGAAATGCCGACCAAGCGCGAGCTGGCCCTCAATGCCATATACGTCGAGCAAGAACTTATTGGCGAGGCGGTCGGCTCACAAGACCAAACAGCAGCCGCATTCGGCGGGGTGAATCGCATCGACTTTGGCGGCACCCAGGAAATTACCGTCACGCCCTTAATCCTCTCGCCGACCAAGCTCGAGAGTCTGGAGCGCCACATGATGCTGTTCTTCACGGGTTTCGCGAGGACCGCATCGGACATAGCCCCTGAGCAGATTCAGAATATTCCGACCAGGACGAATGAACTGCACCGCATGATGGAAATCGTCGACGCCGCCATGGAAATCCTCACCAGCAAGAGTGATCGGACCGAGGATTTCGGCCGCCTGCTTGACGAACAATGGCGGATTAAACAGAAGATGTCCTCCAGGATTTCGAACCGCGAAATCAATGCCATCTATGATCAAGGCATTGCGGCCGGCGCACTGGGCGGCAAACTGCTCGGCGCCGGTGGCGGGGGCTTCATGCTCTTCCTGGCCAGTCCGGAACGGCAGGCAGCTGTCAGGGATGCTCTCAAGGATCTGCTCTATGTACCCAGCCGCTTCGACCACCTCGGCAGCCAAATCGTCTATCACTCGCACGAGGATGAATACTGAACCGGTGGGTCTCACGGGAATCGACGCGCTGATACTTTGCGGCGGACTGGGCACCCGGCTGCGGTCATTGATCGCCGATCGGCCAAAAGGTTTGGCCGAGGTTGCCGGCAAGCCCGTGCTCGACATCCTGGTGGCCGAACTGCTAGGGCAGGGGTGCCGACGCATCATATTCTGCGTTGGCCACTTGAAGGAGCAGATCATCGCGCACTACCGCGGCCGCAACGAGGCCGAATTCCTGTTTGCCGAGGAAGCGCTGCCACTCGGCACCGGCGGCGCTTTGCGAAACGCCCTCCCGCTGGTGCGAAGCGATCCCTTTCTGGTGCTCAATGGCGACTCCTTGTGCCAAGTGGACCTGGAACAATTCCTTGCCTTCCACCTTGATCGCCAAGCCACCGCGTCGCTGGTACTTGCCGAACCCGGCGCGCGGCACGACGGTGGCATCGTCCGGGTCGATGCCGAGATGAGAATCTCGGCGTTTGTGGAAAAGCCAAATGGGCTCATTCCGACAGGTAGTTACATCAGTGCCGGGATCTACCTATTCCAGCGGCAGGGCGTCGCAGCGGGCCCCGAACGGCAGCGCTACTCCCTTGAAACTGACGTGTTCCCGGCCCTGGTTGCACAGGGCCGCTGCTACGGCTTTCCGGTTGCAGGCAGCGTCGTGGACATCGGTACCCCGGAACGCTACCGTCAGGCCAATCCATCTTAGCTTTCGAAGGCGCGGTGGTATCAGGGGGCCACCACCCTCAGCATGTCATGGCGCGACGGATGGTAGTCGGCCAAGCACGCGTTAGCCATGTCGGGTTGTTTGAAGGTATGCCCCCGGCTATTCAACATGCAGGCCACATAACTGAAGGCGCTCTGGCTGATTGCGGCGGCATCGGCGTTCATGATGACGTGAAAATCATGCAGCCATTCGAGGCCCGGAATAAATCCGGGCAAATCCCTGACACAACGCGGCGAAAACTCCGCGAAGTCCCCGAGCACCTCGTCCAGGTCGTCGCTGGCGATGTACAGCACCGGGTTGGCAAACCCAGGCCAGGCCTGCCGCAGCCAATCCAGGTACCAACGGTTGTCCGGGAGTTTGCAGCGACCTTTCTGGTCCGTTCGGCGCAGATGTATCGCGACGAGCGTTTGATGGCCTTCGCGTAGGGTCGCCAGTGGTGGTTCGAGCATCGCTTGCCAGCCAGGGCGCAGCTTGAATAACCGACGAGCCAGGTCAACGTGTGCGGGCTGCCATTGACCGAACGTGCCCGGCGAGAAGAAATCATAGCCCGCGAGCGCCTGGGCGCCGCGCTCGAAGACCTCTTTCTCTATCCAGTTGCTGGAGCGTTGCACCTGCCGGCGTTGCCCTGTCGGATAAGGATCGTCAAGCTCGAACACCAGATGCCCCACCCAGTCCGGCGTTTCCAGGACAACACCAGTGGTGTCCGCCTGCCAGCGCATGAACAGGTATTCCTGAAGCTGATGGGCGAAGCGGCCGTAACTCTCAAGCGAAGTGATAGCGACTCCCGCGGTGCTGTTGGGGAAAGGGTGTGGCTGCCGTCGCGCTTCGCCGCCTGAATCGCGCAGGAGCATCCCCAAACGCGCCAGCGAAGAGCAGACGAAGGTTCGGCTCCAAACCGAGTGCATCACCGGTGCGAGTATCTCCAGTGCTCGGGCCGGCTCGCCACGGAGCAACTCGACGTCCGCCAGGACGGTCGCCGCCACGTCAACCAGTTCGGGCCGGCTGCGCGAGAGAAGCGTAAAATATTGCCGCGCCTCTTCACCGCGACCCTCGTCGACAAGCAGCTTGCCGAGCGTCATCGCCAGCCAGCGGCCGCACCTCCGCTCCGGGTGTACGAGTTGACGAAGCAACGCCTCCGCGCCACGCTTCTCGCCCGAGTGAAACAGCGCCAGCGCAAGATGCTCGTCTACGTCGAGCGCCCCGGCGCGTCTTGCCTTGCTCAGCGCGACGACCGCCGCCCCATGATCCCCCGCCGTCGCATGCAACTGGCCGAGCATAAGTTGGGCCATGCCGTTGCTTCCGAGTCGATGCAGACAGCCTATCGCCTGTTCCTCTTCGCCGAGCCTGAGATGGGCCATGCCCAACCGGAGCAAGACTTCTTCGTTCTGCGGTTCTATCGTGACCGCTCGCCCTAGTAGGTCACGAGCGCGCTCGTTGCGGCCATACTCCAGGTCGATCGAGCCCGCCAACGCCAGCAGCGACCAATTCTCGGGGGAACGCTCGAGGATTCTGAGGTATAACCCGTGTGCCTCGTCCAGACGACCAGACCCATGGTGCTCCATCGCTTCGCTAACCAGCTTGTTCTGGTCATCTTCGATTGGCGGCGCCATATCGCCATCCGGCACATATGCATAGATGGCATCGCACTGAAATATCTGCGCACCCTCGGCCGGATAGATGTCGTAAATGCAGCGCAGCGTATAGCCATGCGCGTGCAGACACTCCTCGATCTCGAAGAACGACGAAGACTCGGTATAGAAGTCGCGGAAGACTATTTCGGTCTGAATTGCTCCGATGGCATGCCTAGCCAGCATGCCGGATGCGCCATCGAGTACTTTGCGCTCGAAGCCTTGCACGTCGAGTTTCATGAAGTCGATATGGCCAATTCCTTGCGCGCGGCAATATTCATCGATGCTGGTGACCGCCACCTCACGCGTCTCGACCGTACTCAAGCCGATGCCGCGAACATAGGGAGAAGTCGGGCTTATCGCAAGAAAGCTGCTCGAGCCAAGGTCGTTCGCCAGGTTGAACTGTAGGCTTCCCGATCGGTCAGCGACTCCGCAATTATTGACAATGACTTTGCGGTCGTCGACAAATTGTTGGCGCAATCGATCAAAGACCTGCGGGTGCGGCTCAAAGGCGTGGATGGTTGCGTCAGGGAACATCTGACGGTAAGTCACGGACGACGAGCCAATGTTGGCCCCGACATCGAAAATCATCGCGTCGCTGCGGCGTACCAAACCGGTTTGCAGCAGATCCTGGGCACGCATTCGTCCCGACTCTCGCGCCACCTCCAAGGCCGCCGAGATAACCTGATCGGCATTGCCTGTCTGGATACAGCCGATCAATTTGGCCAACGGCTCTTGTAGTTTGTCTGTCACAGCCATCATTGCCTCACTTCTTGATTGCGGCGGAAAACGGCATAGCCGCATCCTGTTTTGTGGTTGAGCTCTACCATTTGATAGCGCGGATCGGCGTACAGCCGCAGCATATTGGTGCAATTCTTGGCGCTGCGGACATGGTTGATAACCAGGTAGCGAGCGCCATAGACCGCTGCCAAGTCCGCGCGTCCGGCAAACATCGAACCGTCGAGTATTGCCATGTCGAAATGGGTGATCCCATGAATGCGGCGAATCTCCTCGATACGTGACACTGCCGTGCCGCTCGCCTTTAAGTCGGCCAGCTCGTCGCGGCGCCAACCGAGCACCGTGTCGAGTGGGTAGTAGTTGAGAATGCTCGCCTGCTCACGGTAGAACGCGGTCAGTTCGGACTCGTCCATGTACTGGTCGAGCGTCACCGACGAGCCGCAGTAGACCTGTACCCGCCCTCCATAACGTTGGCTGATCAGCTCACACTTGGCAGCGTCTGGCTCAACGCAGTATATGGAGCGATCTCGGTCATCCAGGGTTGTTGCCAATGCCCGGGTGCTCCCGGCACCCTCGCCGGCACCCACGTCAAGAATCGTGGCGATCTCGTCCTGGTAGAGCACGCGTTGAATGGCAAAGAACAGTTCCTGGGGAATCTCCGTCGGGAACAGGATGTCTCGCGGCTCCGGTATGGCAAGCCAGGACGGCATGCGCAGTTCGGATCGGCCCGCATAGAAGGATCTACCTGACCCTACAGCGCCGCTTTGCAGTTTGGTCCTTAGCGACTGAATGTCGAATACGTCGCCTCCGGCCGCCTGGCATGCGTCGAGCGATGCGCCAGCCTCGGCGGCACAGCCAAGCGCAGCAAGCGCACCAGCCTTCAGGAAAGCCATCCCCGGCGCTTGGAGCGAGGCACGCGCCAGACAGTCCGCTAAATCGATGATCTCGGGGTAGGCGTTGCGCTTGCAACATTCTGCTAGTTTCACCAGCAAATCATCGACAGCGGACAACTCGGTCGCTAGGTAGCTGACGAGCTTGGTCGGCACGGTCTCGACGCTGAAATCGCGATAGATCAACTCCGTATTGGCGTAGATTTCCTCGCCGATATTGTTGTAGATATTTACCAGGCGGCCAGCCGCCACTAATGCCTGCTCGCGCGCGACGCCGAATGCCCGCTCGTCACCGAAGCACATCGCTGCCAGGATGGCAATTGCATCCTGATACCGATCTTCTAACGTGAGGCTGAAGTAGCCTGCCCAGAACGGTACTTTGCGCATCCTCGGCGTCTTGCCGCGACCGCCCGGTGTCTCAAGTCGGATGGGAATCATTACCTTGCGGCCGACCATTTGTGCAATTTCGTCGACCCACTGGTCATCGAACCAATAGAAGAATCGATTGGTAAGGAAATACCCGAGCAAGTTGAGCCAGCCGGCACTGGGGATGGCGAACGTTACCTGATGTGGGCGCGCTGTATTGTCGGGAAGGAATCCGAGCATCACGCCATCGTCGAAGCTTCTGGCCGCCTGTCTTAAAACAGTATCCCAGCGCTGCGTCGTTACTATGTAATCGTCGGGAAAGGGAAAATAGAATCCCGGGTTGGTGCTACAGTGTTGCCAGAGTTGATTGAGCATATCCCCCATCGAGATGGACCGCTTGGCGACATGCCAGTTGATTGCCAGACCATAGGACTTCCATGCTTCGGATTTTATGTAATCGAGCGTCAGCACGTCGTCGTCGTCCACATAAAGCCATACATCGAACAACTGCTTATGCTCGACAGTATCTCGGAAACTCTCGAATACGCTTGCCAGCCCGTCTGGCCGGCCGCGCGTCGGCATCAGGACACTGATGTGCTCGGGTCGATCGATCGGCTTGGGTGGATAGCGGTAGCTTTGGCGCACGTAGATCCTGACTATTCTTGCTTGGATGCTGGCGGAAACGGACCGAAGATCATCGAGAGCAGCGCGATGTCCGGGAGCAGGCAGATGCTGCCGTCAAGAATCGCTTTGGCAATCGAGTCCCGGTCAAGAAATACCAGTGCAAACTCCTCGGTGTCCGATACCTCGGGCTTCGATACCTGTTCCATCTGCTCAGCCAAATAGAGATGCGCTTCGCATATGCCGCGAGTGCCGTCGACCGTAAACGAGCCCATTGCAGTCCAAGCCTGCGCATGAT
>Ga0172379_10006235_pt1 | contig 16102 bp, 15 predicted proteins | sample GrowelOW334metaG_FD_119756 | JGI IMG/M metagenome (GOLD analysis project Ga0172379, IMG submission 119756) | Groundwater microbial communities from an aquifer near a municipal landfill in Southern Ontario, Canada - Groundwater well OW334 metaG | ecosystem: Environmental > Aquatic > Deep... | reverse complement strand
GCTGACGCCGTTCTTCAAGTTTCCCGCGACGATCCGGAAGGTGATCTATACGACCAACGCGATCGAATCTTTAAATTTTACGGTTCGAAAGATCACGAAGAACCGCCAGTCTTTCCCGTCGCCAGACGCAGCCATGAAGCTTCTGTTCATGGCCTTGCAGAACATCTCGAAAAGGTGGACCATGCCGATACGTGACTGGGGTTCGGCGATGAATCAATTTGCGATTCTCTATGGCGACCGTGCGCCACTATGAATCGAGCCGTTTACACAAAAATATTTACAGGCTCGATCGACAACGCGATCAGTGTCGTTCAAATTTGCCTGATCTTCCCTTCAATTTCCCTTATCGCGGCATACGCTTCATGCAAAAATGTTTCTTCGGCTATTCCTTTTTCTTTCGGCAACACTTCCAGGTTCAGAATGCCCTTGTATTCCTTAGGAACCATTTTGACAAACGCTTCCCAATCCACTTTCCCTTGATGCGGAATCCAATGATCGTCCACCAATCCATCATTATCCGATATATGAAAACACAGCACCCTATCGCGATACCGTTCCAGCAGGCTAAGCTTTGGGTCTCCATGAAGATTGTCGTGGGAGGTATCAAAACACAAGCCCAGTGTTCTGTCCTCTATCGATTCAAAGACCGTCTCGAGCACGCTGTTTTGCTTTGTGTTTTCCGCCGCTATCAAAACATTCTTGTCTTTCGCGTAGCGAACAATAGTCTTGAGAACGCCAATCCCGCACTCATTCGCTTCTTTAATTCTAAATCCCTTTGTTACGTGGATCACCAAGATAGGAATTTGATGCCGTGAGCAGTAGTCAATGTACTTTCTGAGCTCTTCTTCCATATCATGCGCCTTGCCGCTGTCCCATAGCGCATTGATCCTACTATAGGGGGCATGCGCATACTCCAGAAAAAGCCCATTGTCGCGAATGAGATGAGGGATTGAATCGGGATCAATTTCCCAGTGCCCATCTTCATCGATCCACATCGACGTGGAATCGAATCCCGCTTTTTTGATCGCTTTTATTCTTTTTTCAATGGTATGAGGTATTCCATACCAATTAAAGATTCCTACCATGTATCCCTTCACTGCATCGCGTTTAAAGTTGTCGTTAAGCATTCCCGCTTTTACTTATATGCATCTTTACGATTTTCTAAATCAATTATGAATAGTATTACTGTCTCTTCTGATACTGTATAAAACAACCTGTAATCTCCTATGCGATATCGATACACTTCTTCATATTCGCCCTTCATCTTCTTTATATTCGGTCCAAAATATGGATTCTCCCGCAATATTGGATATATGTATTCCTTGATCTTCTTATATAGGAATCTATGCTTCGGAGTACTGATCTTCTTTTCAAAGGTTTCAGTCTCAGCAATTTTATAGTCAAGCAATTACTTTATACCTTCCCGATGAAATATCCTTAAGTCCTTTCTTAAGATCCTTTTCAAAGGCAAGTATTTCCTTCATTTCTTCATCATCAACAATCGATTCATTGATAGTAAAGTTTAATGCAGCGTATTCAAGATAGTTTGATATAGTTCTCTTTTGTCCTTCTGCCGCTTTTTTGAATATATCATAGCTTGTTTCATCAAGCCTTACCGTAATTGTTTTTGCCATACAAACGCCTCTTGCTTCAATAGTATTCATATTGCTTCTATTTATCAAGCGAATAGGCTAAGCGCCGCCAAAGGACGAAGCGAACCCTTGTCAGTCCATCATCCTCGTCTTGAAGAATTTCGCGGTGTCTTTGTCAACGAAGTAGACGTAGCAGCCTTTGAGCGCGCGGCTTAAGAGAACGCGGTAGGTGTTTTTCACCAGGGCGAGGAATTTTTCAGGATCATTGATATTGCGGATAGATGAATCCGCCGAGTTTTTCGGATAACCTTCCCAGGTATATTTTTCGAAGCCGTATTTAAGGTCCGGGCCAAAGATGACGCCTACATAATCGAACTCGAAGCCCTGAATGGTGTAGATGCTGCCTATTTGGTCCACGGCGCGAGGATCGAAAGGCCACAGCGAGGCTGGCGGGATTTCGGGGGAGAGGGGCGGTCCTCCTTCCTTGCCCTCCCAGGTCATGGCGAAGTCGTCGATCCGCACGTCTTTTACGAGGGTTCCATCGGGATTGGGGGAGCTCCATTTCCAGCAGAAGCCGGCGACCATGCGGGCAGAGTTCGGCTCCATTTCATTCTTTTCCGAGATCATCCTGTAAAGTTCCTGCGGCGATTCGACGACTTTGAATTCAAAGGCGGCGTTCTTCTTTTCCCATATCTTCTCCGCGGTTTTCGATATCTCGAGAGTGTTATTTATCCACTGTACGAAGAGGTCGGATCCTTGGCATCTGAACTGGATATCGAGCTGGTATTCAAAAACCTCACAGTTCATCTTCTGCGCAGTATCCCGGATCAATTGGCTCGAGCCTATCTCGCCGGGTCTGACGTTCTGCCTGTCATCGATGAAAAAGACGGGCAGCTTTGCGGCTTGTATCAGCTCTTGGACCTGAGGAACCTTAGATCGCTTGCTGCGCGGGGTATACCTGTTGTTGCTGTTTTCGCGGATTCGATGCGCCTCGTCCGCCACGATGACATCTATCTCGCCGAAGCCAGCATTCATATAGCTGTTGAAGTACTTGAATTGCTGGGCCACCGCCCTGCCTACGGTCTTCCTAAGCGTCTCGGTAAAGGCTTTAGAGCCCGTAGCGTAGTGAACGTTGTAGCCTTGAGACGACAGCTCCGCCAGCAGGTTTATGGCTATAACGGACTTGCCAGTTCCGGGGCCTCCGTTTACGATGACTACGGATTTCTTCGCACCGTTCAGTCCGTTCCTTACGGTAGTCAAGACTTTGTCGAAAGCGATCAGCTGCTCGTCCAGCAAGGTATAGCGTTTGTGCTCCTTGATGACCTTCGTCACGTTCATCAAGAACTTCCGGCTCGGCGCCTGCTTGCTCTGCCTGACCCTTTCGAGGATCCTCATCCCCTTGCCGCCCTCCAGCCGATTCTTGAGATATTCGCCGATGCGGAGGAAATCCTCGGCGCTGAAAACAGGACATATCCGTATATATTCCTCGAACTGTCTCGCGAGCAGAGGATCGTCTTTTAAAATAGTGTAGTTATGAAGATAGGCGCAGGCCGATAAGTTGACTGGATCGTCCTCGTAGAATACCGAATGGTTATTCTCCAAGTACAGCTTGTAGTTTCCGACTTGGGCTGAGGGATGCAGCACTTCCCGGTTCCCGCCTCCCGTCCAAGTCACCACCTTGTCACTCGAACTGGCACGGCAAGTCTCCCACTGCTTAAGCTCGATGATGACGGCGTTGCCCACTTCCCTTTCGTCGGTTCCGCAGATCATGCAGTCCAAGCGCCGCGATGAAAGCGGCAACTGGTATTCGAGCATTATCCCGTGGTCATGAAAGCCAGTGTACTGGAATACATCCTTGACGCACCGCAGAGAATTCGTCCAGGACATTTTTTCTGCAGGCGAAGGATTGAAGCCGTAGTAGTTAAAGAAAGCCGTTGAAAGCTCGCTGGAAATTCTGTTCTGGGTTGTATCCTCGATGAAATGATCAATATGGCCATTGTAGAGCTCCATTTTAATACTCCGTATACTTCTTGCTCGATCCTCTCGCCTGGCTGACAGGGTACTTGCCTTCGTTTTTTTTCATTTTTTTCTCGAATGTCGACACAATATCAATATCCAAGTCGTGACACATTAAAAGCACCCAATACAAAACATCGGCCAGTTCTTCTCCGATATCGTCCTTATTGCTTTTAATATACGTTATTGATTCTTCTTCCGACTTCCATTGGAAATGCTCCAGCACCTCCGTCGCCTCCAGCACCAGAGACAGAGCCATATCCTTTGGCTTATGAAACTTCTTCCATTCCCTCTCGTCCCTAAACCTCACGATCCGCTCAACTAACCGCCCAATCTCGCCATATTTAATATTTTCCATAGCCATCGCTAATTGTAAATCACTCCCCTCCCCAAGTCCACTGTGAGCACCCAATTCATCACATGTTGACAAAATAATAGCGCAGCCATCCTCCCTATGAGATAGGACCATATGGGATTGTGCCTTCTATACTAGAACTATGGTAACGGTGCTAAAGCATTCCTAATGACATCGCTATTTTTAAAAATTTTCGCGAAATTAGCGCGAGGTTTGCATAAAAAGTACCTAAAACTACAGCAAGAAATAGCTGAAATGAAAAGCAAGCTAAAGATCAAGCAGGAAAGAGCGCTGCTCTTCAGCGGCTTGTTTTTCAGCTAAAATGCGAAAAGCGGCAGGAGGCAAAACCTTCATCCAAGTCTATAAAATTTTATTTCTATATTGACTCTCATTTCCATCATGCATGCATTAAGCACAAAACCATCTTCATCTTCTCCCGCAAAAATCCTACTCCTTCCTGTTATCCTGTCAAAATTTGCTACTAAATTTTATTCGAAAAAAAAGGCTGCCCGGCGCGGGGGCAGCCTTAAGCTTTGTCGAATAACGTTATTGCACAAGCACCGCGTCGGGAGGAACTTCGGGCACGGCATCGGGCTGAAGCGCCGAGTCGCCGCCGAACTGTATGCTCTGCGGCGTGTCCACCGCGGGAGCCGAAGCTTGCTCCTGCAAGACAGTGAAGGGCTTGAGATAGGGCTCGACGCCGGCGAGCAGCTTGGGCACCTCGAGAAGCACCATGTCCTGGTTGAGCGGCACCCTGAAGGCGGTCTCGACGATCTTGCCGTCAGAGAGAATCTCAATTCTCACCTTGTGTTGTTGACCCTGGACGACAGCCTTGTCCCTGTCTCCCGGGTAGTATTCAGAGGCTTCCTGGTTGTCGATCTGAACCGACATGCCGTCGATGGCCATTATGCTGCCATCCTCGGAATCCTTGTTGTCGATCAGGATGGTATGCCGCTTGCCCGTCATCAGCATGATGACTATGACGGCGATATATACGAGCACGAGAATGGATCGCACGACGAAGGAACGGTTCCTGAAGGAAATCGCTTTCATGCCTGACCTCCCTCATCCTTGCCTTTTCCGGCCACCCCGCCCCTTAAGTCCGACCTCGAGTTGAAGATCGCCTTTCTGGATTTCCAGGCGTAGAGCACGAGGGAGAGGGCGATGACGCCGTAGCCGATGAACTGGCGGAAATATTCGCCCACCATCGCCGAACCGAAGAGATTCTGGCCGGCGAGGGGCGATACGATGAACATAGCGTGGAGAAGGATGACGCCGATGAAGACATTGGGAATGCTGGCGTGCGTTACCGAGGCCCCTCCGACTAGGATGGCCGCGGCGGCGAAGAAACTCGTCTGGTCGTGGGCGTTGTAGGTGGCCAGGTTGCCCATATTCTGGAGGAAGATGAGCTGGCCGGCGCAGGCGAGGACGGTCGAAATGATGATGGCCACGATGCGGGTCTTCTCGACGGGAATGCCCGCCGCCTCGGCGACGGCCATATCCTGGCCGACGGCCCTCATGTCCTGCCCCAGCTTCGTCTTCTTGAACCATACGATGAAGACGCAGAGAAGGACGATGATGATCAGGGTCACGACGGGGACGTCAAAGCCGCCCAGCTTCAACATGAATATGGTGTCCAGGGATTGGCGCACCGATTCCAGGTTGAGCGTGTTGCGGATGCCGTAGCCGCGCGAAAGGATTATGGAGGCGTTCCTCATCGGTATCACCGAGCCCATCATGTAGAGGACGAAGAACTGGTAGATGCCGTTGATGAAGAAAGCGAGGATGTAGCCGGTAACCATCTCCCGCCCCTTGGCCTTGTTCATCACCTTTCCGCAGATCCAGCCGAGGAAAACGGCGATCGGGAGGCCGATTAAGAGGGCGAAGACGAGGCCCTGCCAGCCGGCGACGCTCCAGTCGACCGCGAAGATGAGGCCGATCTGGCCGGCCATGGCGCCCAGGGACATGGCGAAATTGAGCCCCATGCCCGAGTAGATCGGCAGGAGAAGGGCTATGACGAGGAAGGAGTTGCGCCCTAGTCTCGTTATGAGTTCCTGGATGATGTACTTCAATGAAAGCCCTGAGGGCGAAATCGCGGCCACCGTGATCACCAGGAAGATGATGACGACGGCATACTCGGAAAAGAGGGTTGCGGCGCTTTTTTTCTTTGGGCTCATTTGGACACCTTCACCTTGCGTGTGAGCGCGTAGAGGATCATGCCGTTCGAGACGATGATCCGTATGACTTCCGACATGTCGGTCTGGAGGATGGAGTTGATCACCGAAGGCGTCATCGTGAGCAGTCCCTGGAAAAGGAAGGTGCCGACGAGGACGTTGATCATGGAAGCCTTGTTCACGCTCGCGCCGCCTATGAGGATGGCGGCTACCGCTGGGAAGACCATCGGGCTGGGGGCGGTATAGAGCTGGATGAAACCGAAGCTCTGCTGGTAGACGATGATGCCCACCGCGCCAAGGAAGGTCGACAGGACGACGGACGTGGTTCGCATCTTGTCGGCGCTGACGCCCGAGGCTCTCGCGAAATCGGGATTTGATCCGACGGCTGTCATGGCGGTACCTATCCTCGTCCTGAGGAAGAGCCAGATGCCGGCGGCGCAGGCTCCAACGAAGAGGAGCAATCCCGTCGGGAAGACGAAGAAGCGCCCTATCTTGATCGCGAGAAAATCATTGAGGATTTTAAGCCAATAGCCTTCCACCGTTATGGTCGTGCGCAGGCCCTTGCCCGCGTAGCCCCAGACCATGGTCGGGTTGTTGAAGGGAAGCACCAGCCACATGATGCACATCAACATGACGAAGGAAAAACCGACGTACATGGCTATGGTCATTTCCTCGCCCTTTACCTTGTTAAGGAGCTTTCCATAGAAATAACCGAAGATGATGGAAAAGGGCGTGGCGAAGGCGATGGCGCCGAAGAAGCCCCAGAATCCCTGCAAATGAAACTGGAGGGACAGCGTGGCGCCGAGAAGGCCAGCCACGATCCCGAGGGCGAGGCCGAAATTGAGTCCGCATCCCGATTGAATCATCGGCACAAGGGCGAGGACGAGGATAGCATACTGGCCAAAACGGTTGAGGACATCGGAGAAGGAAGCGTCGAGCCTGACGCCCACGAAAGGCGCGAGAACAAAGAGCGATACCAGGAAAAGGAATATGATAATGCGGGGCCAGCCGAATTCCTGGACGAATGTCTTGAAGTTACGCATTCGGTGCCTCCTGTGCCGCGGGAGCGCGTTTTGTTGCGGAAGAGAAATCCTTGATACCAGCCATAAGTATGCCAAATTCGGCAACGTCGGCGGTCGGGGGCAATATCCCACCTATCCTGCCTTCATCGATGATGGCGACGCGGTCGCAGATCGAGCGAAGCTCCTCAAGTTCGCTGGATACCATGACGATGGTGGTTCCGTATTCCTTGTTGTATTTTCTCAGCGTATCCAGAACCAGCTTCTTGGCGCCGACGTCGATGCCGCGGGTGGGCTCCGAAACGAAAAGCACTTCGGGTTTGAGGGCGAATGCCTTTGCCAGGCAGATTTTCTGCTGATTGCCCCCCGAAAGCTCCTTCGCCTTCTGTTTCGGCCCTGTGCACTTGATATCGAGGAGGGAAATATATTCCTTGCAAAGACGTATCATGCCGCCTTCATCGCGGAGGGAAAAAAGCCCGCCGAGGACTGGCTTAAGATATTGCTTGTGGACTTGCATTGCCGTGAAGGCGATGTTCCAGTCGAGGCTTTCGTCGAGGAGGAGGCCTACGCCCCGCCTGTCCTCGGACACGAAGGCCATGCCCGCCTTGAGGGCGGCCGCCGGCGTATTCAGCTCGATGACCTTGTCGTGGAGGCGAACCGAGCCGCCCGCCGCGTAGAGGCCCATGATTCCGTTGGGGATGCCCAGCTTGCCCTGCCCGGCCAGACCGCCGATGCCGAATATCTCCCCCTGCCTCACCTCGAAGGACACGTCGCGAACAGTCTCGCCGGGCATATCCACCCAGAGTCCGTCCACCGATAGGATCTTCTCCCCATATTTTTTGCTTTCGTCACGACGGGCGGCATCCGAGGAAACCGACCGGCCGACCATCCACGAGGCGATATCCTTGATCGTGACACCGGAAGCGGGCACATCCTTGACGGCGAGACCATCGCGAAGGACGACAATCCTGTCGGCTACTTCGACGACTTCCTGAAGCCGGTGCGAGATGAAAATAATGGCCACGCCTTCCTTTGCCAGTCTCCTGAGCGATTGAAGGAGGACTTCGGCCTCACTCTCGGTGAGGACCGCGGTCGGCTCGTCGAGAACCAGGAGGCGTGACTTTTCGCGACTGATTTCGCGCGCGATCTCCGTGAACTGCTTGTGACCGACAGGCATTTCCGAAACCATCATGTCGGCATCGAGCTTGACGCCCAGCTTCGAAATGGCGTTCTCGGCGCGCTTTTTCATCGCCGTTCGGTCCAATATGCTCATTCTCACGCCAAAGACATCGTTCAAGATGCTTGGGCGCATCGATTCCCTGTTGAGTACGATGTTTTCCGCAGTGGTGAAGCCGGGTATGAGGCTGAACTCCTGATGCACCATGCCAATGCCGGCATCAAGCGCGTCAAAGGGGCTCGAAAAGTGCGTTTCCTGACCGTCGAGGATGATGCTTCCCTTGAAACCGCCGGTCTCGGCGATGACGGGCATGCCAAAAAGTATCCTCATCAGAGTGGTCTTTCCCGCGCCGTTTTCCCCGACCAGGCCAAGGATTTCGCCTTCATGCAAGTCAAAGTTGACATCCTGGAGGACTACGTTGCCGTAGAACTCCTTGGAAATGTTCTTCAGTGATAAAAGAGGCCCATTCTGTCCCATACTATTTCCTGAATAAGAAGATTTCCCTTGCGGGAGAGGGGATGGCCATTCGTGGACGGCATCGGGCGAGCCGATCCTTTGCGCAAAAAGCGCCGGACTCCAATGAGTCCGGCGCCGCGGATGCCGCAATGTCCAGCGCGCCCCCTCATGAAGGAGGGGGTGCCGAAACCTGCGTTACTTTATCGCCTTGATGCTGTAATACTTTTCCGGGATCTTCTGCTTCGTGGTGGGGAGGAAGCCTTTGCCGAATACATAGGTATCCATGTAGATCAGAACCTGGTTCTTGGCGCGGACGCCGGTTCCCATATCGACATAGTAGGCACCATTCCACTTGGCGCCGGGCGTATACTTCGCGAGAGCCTTGAATACGTCGCTGAGGTTGCCTTTCTTCGCTTTTCCCTCGATGACGTTCTTGGCATATTCACCCAAGCCAGCGGTGAGGCTATAGCCATAGGAGAAGGCCCAGGTTCCGAAACGACCAGCTCCGCCTTTGGCGACGACGGCTGCTTCAACTTTCTTCAGGATGGCGGGGAAATTGCCCGCTTCCTTGGAGAGATCGAGGCCGAGAGCCCCTGGGTAACCCATGAGGGGAGAGGGAAGGTCGGCTTCGACGAAGATGCCGCCGTACGCGAAGAGCTGCTTGAGCAGGGGTTCGGTATGGGCATCGTTCGTGCAGAAGAACGCGGTGTCTTTGCCATACTTCTCGATCCACTGGGGAACTTTCTCGAGGATGAACTGCTGGGCGCCGGGGACGCCGACGTCGGAGGTCGGATCGGGGGCGGTTTCAAAGGCGAATTTCAGTCCGAGATCCTTGCAGGCCTCTTCCATGATCGCGCGGCGGCGACCGAGCGACTCATAGCTCATATGGCGGGCAAAGGAAATATGGACGAAGGTCTTGGCCCCGAGCTGCTTGGCTGCCCAGATGATGGTGTAGCCGCGGGACACGAAATCGGCGGAAAGAGCCAAGTCGGCCGCGCTCTGGATGACGAGGGGGTCTTCGTGCGGTTCGCCGGCGAGAAGGAGGATGTCCTTGTTCTTCGCGCGGACGCGCTTGAAGGCTTCGGTGGTGCCGGGGATGGCCTGGTTGATGACGATCGCTTTCATGAGGGGGTCATCGGCGAGAGCCACGACGGAAGAAATGAAGGTCTCCTGCTGGGACATGAAATCATCGGGATAGGTGATGTGCTGGATCATGCCGCCGGTTTTCACGGAGCCATATTCCTTGATGAGCGCTTCCGCGCCGCGGAGATCGTCTTCGGACTGGGACACTGTTCCAGTCACGACACCGATATGGAATTTAGCCTTTGCCTGGGCGAAAACATCCGCTCCAGCGATGATGAAGGTCAGCGCCAACAGGATGACGGTGAGCTTCGCGAGCTTTTTCATAGGACCTCCTTAATAAATGGTACCAAATACATTGGCCTTACTATTGTACACGCGCCTAAAATCTAGTCAAGGCAAATTAGCGTGGAAAGGGCCTTTGCAGGGGAGGTCCCACCGGGTACAATGAAGCGCAATGAAGATACCTCTCAAACGCTTCAGCGAAGAATTTTACTATTACAGCAGCCAGCTCGTGGTGTTCTTCATCGTCATCATATTCCTGACATCGGGTTCCCTTGCCATGGGCATCACCTCATCGATCATCGTGGTGGTGTTCATGATCGCACAAACCTTCCTCCTCGTAAGCCAGGGACACATGCCACTCCTGCGCTTTATCTTTTCGCTCATAACGCCGATCGGGTATTCCATACTTAGGGCCGCCACGAGCAGCCTGGATTTTACGGAAACGACCAACATCCTGCTTTGGAGCGCGGCGATCTACATCGGCTTCTTTCAAGCCGTTTCCCTGTCGCTTAAAAGTGGCTTTCTGAAGCGAGTGGCGGAAGCCGCCCTGTCCTTCGGTTCCGCGGCCATTTTCTTCGCCTTCTACTACTATCTCGACATGCGCATCAACCTGAGGCAAGCGTTCGAAGGTGGACAGATGACCAGGGAAGCTTACATGGAATCGCTCAAGATCACTCACTTCGCCTCGGGCTTCAAGACGTTTGCCGCTTCGCCGCAGCATCTTTTCGCGCTCCTGGGCATCGCGAGTTTCGACATAATGCTGCTCGCCACCCGGATGCGCGCCCTAGGCCTCAAAGCCCGCCTCGACCGCTGCCTCCAGAGGCCGACGCATGGAGAGGTGGCGACGCCCGGAGGCGAAGACGCTGCCTCCCTTCCCGCTAAAACCGGAGCCCCGTCCAGACTCCTCATCTCTGCCATATCTTCGGATATCGTGGGCTTCACCGCTCTCTCCGAAATGATGGGAGCCCAGAAATCGGTTGAATTCCTCAACAAATACTATGCCCTCTGGACCCACGTCGCCAGCGGCCAAGGTGGCAGGATAGCGTCGATAACCGGCGATTCCGTCATCATCCTTTTCGGCCTCGTTGACGAGCAGCTCAGCCCTGAGCGCGCTCTTTACACCGCCTACGCCTTCATGGACGAGCTCGTTGGGCTCAAGGAAGATCTGGCCGCCCAGTCCCTGCCCGCCAACCTCAAGATTTCGATAGGCGTGCATTCGGGTATGGTAGTCTCCGCTATGCTGGGCCCTCCCGGAGAGCAGAAGAAGAATGTGTTCGGCGATACGATCGCGGTAGCGGCGCGTCTCGATTCGCTCTGCAGGGAGCTGCATCAGGAATTGCTCGTGAGCCATTCGACGTTCAGGCGACTAAGCCTTGAGAGCCAAGTAACGCTTGACAGGATAGGTGAAGTCCTGCTCAGGCAGAGTACGCGGCCGGTGCCCGTCTATACAAGAAAATGAGACAAGAATTTTCGACGAAAAGAAGGATGATGAAAATGGTCGCTATGTCGGAATCCGCGGTTTCCAAGCAGCAGGCGCGCGCGGCTGCCATACTCTTGCTGACGCTCGCCGTCCTGACGCTGGCTTCCTGCTCGGGAAGGCTCGAAACGACAATCAGAAACGATCTCAGCGCCCGCATGTCGATGCGCCTTGATGTGCCCGAAACCCTGAGCGCGAGGGTGCGACAGATCGGCAATATTCCCGCCAAGGCAGCGCTGTTCGACACTCCCAAGCTCAAGGAAGAATTCGCCGGAAGGAAGTCGATTTTTCTGGTCGATGTCTCGTCGGCAAGCCCCGACTCTCTTACGTCAGTGATATGGGTTCCCAATATCGAAGCTTTCTCCGCCGACAGGAGCCTCATACCAGCGGGAATGATCGGACTGAAGGCGATCCCCGCCGCGGGAGCCATGCCCGCCCAGCGCGAATTATCCGTCTCCTTGACGAGGGAGAACGCGGCGGCGGCATTTACGCTCTTCCCCGGCATCGACAGGAAGCTCATCGATAGCTTAAGCCCGCCCGCCCTGGAAAAGGATCCCATCACGGCCGCCGAATACAGGATGAATCTGGAGACGGTGATCATAGGCAAGAAAGCGATGCCCGCTTTCGACGCCTGCGCCCTCGATATTTCCATAACCACGCCCAAGACTATCCTTTCGTCGAGCGGCGGAACGGCGCAGGGTCAGGTGTTCAAGGCGAAAATCCCCCTCTTCGACTTGCTGACGCTCGACAAGCCCATCACCTTCGCCATCCGCTGGGCGGAATAGGAAGGCAGGGCGCCGCGGCGCGAAGTCCGCGACCTCTACGCGAGAGGCTTCGCCAGATGGGTCGGGACTACGTTCCCGACCCTGAGCGCTTTCCTGAGATCTTCGAAAAATTGTCGCGCCTCGCTTTCAGGATATTCATCGAGGCGGGGATCGGCCAACAATTCGGCGTAGCCGCCAAATTCTCCTTCAAGTCTTCCCACTTCACCCCTCGCCAGCGGCTCGGCGATAGCCGCCGCAAAATCCTTCAAAGCTTTCCTTAGCGCGATCACCCCTTCCTCCGGCATTTCAACTATGGTGGGCCGCCTGCCGATATGTTCAGGATAGTGGGCATCGGAGCCGGAGATGGCGCTGAGCCCAAGCGTCAGGGACAAAGGGGGCGGGCCCATCGACTCGACGGCGTCGTAAGGGCCCGGGGGTAGGAAGCCGAGCTGGCTGTACACCGAAAACATGCCGCGATCCACGTGGGCCGGGATCACAATGGCGCCGGCCTTGCGCGCCATCTCGGCGAGGTCCCCAAGAGGCGCGTCCAGGGCGGCGCCGAGCCAGCGTTCGTGAAGCTCGAGGACACCCTCCTCTTCGTCGACGACAACCTGGTCGCCAAAGCTGCCTGGATCCCAGGGAAGCAGGGGGATGAGGTCGTGGATGGCCGCCCCGAATTCGAGCGCCGTTCGGGGCGCGGGAAAAAGGGCGAGAAGGTGGACTTCCTCAACCGAGCTCATCTCGAGCCCAAAGAGGGGAATGAGCCCGCGCCTCGCGCAGGAAATGGCGAAAGCCGGACAATTGAGCGTGGCGTTGTGGTCGGTGAGGGCTACGATGTCGAGGCCGCGCGCCGCGGCGGTTTCCGCGATACGCGCCGGGGACATCGACAAATCACCGCAGGGGCTGAGGCAGGAATGATTGTGCAGGTCGGCGCGCAGGCGCAGTACGCCCATCGGGTGGCCGCGCTTCAGTCGCGCAGGGCTTTCCAGAGCCTGCCCGACACTTCGTACTGGTTCAGGTCGGTGCGCAGGATCGCTATTCCCTCGTCCCTGGCCGCCATGATCATATCTTCGGGCACAGGCCTTCCATTGCAGATGACGATGGCGGGAGCCCCGACGAGGCCTGCCACCGCGACGGTGTTCCGGTGCGCCTGGATGGTTATGAGGATTTCTCCGGCCGTGGCGTGGGCCATGACGTCGGACAGCAGATCCGATGTGTAGCCGCCCGCTATTTCGATGTCTTCAAAGACTCCCTGGAAGATTTCCGCCTCGATGATGCCCTGAAGATTCTTTATGCGCACAGAATTCTCCTTTTCCTTTCAACGCTTGTCCCACCGGATCACGGCGACGACAAAGGTTCCCTTGCCCAGTTCTGAGCTTATCGAAAATTTGTCGGCCACCCGCTTTACATTGGGCAAGCCCATCCCGGCCCCAAAACCGAGCGAACGCACCCATTCGTTGGCGGTGGAATAGCCTTCCTGCATGGCGAGATCGACATCGGGGATGCCTGGGCCCTCGTCCTGGGCTGAAATCTCGATCGAATCGTTAAATACCCTCATCCTCATGCTTCCACCGGTGGAATGGATCACCTGGTTGAGTTCGAGTTCGTAGGACGCGACGGCGGCCTTCCTGGCGATCGGCGGTGGACACCCCTTTTCGACGAGGGCTTTCTTGAAGCGCGCGCTCGCGTTCCCCGCCCTCGAGAAATCGAGGGGCGTCGTGCCGAAGTTCAGTTCCATCACCGGCACAGGGCCGTCGTTCGCCGCGTGACGGCCGGCGATGCGTTGCTCCATTTTGCCGATTTCCTCGTTCAGCGCGATGAGGAGGCGCCTGAGGATATCGGATGCCGTTATAATGCCCGAGAGCCTCCCCGAAGAATCGAGGACGGGGAAGCGGCCGAATTTATAGCGGTCGAAATAGGTCACCGCGAAGGACAAGGGCATTTCCTCGTCGAGGGTGATGACGGAGCTGCTCATCACCGCTTCCGCGCTCCTGTCCATCGTGCCCGAATCGAGGGCGCTGATGACATCGCCGATCGACACGATGCCGAGCAGCCTCCCTTCCTCGAGAATGGGGATGCCGGTGATGGCGTTGTCTCGCATGAGTTTCTGGACATCGCGGAGCTTTGATGCCGGGGATGCCGTCATCACGTCGCGCGTCATCGCGTCCTTCACTTTTATGCTGTACAGAAGTTCGAGAACGACGCCCGGACTCGAATCGGCGTTTATGGGAACAGTTGCCATTTGCATCCATTATGCACCGCCTTTGAAAAACGCGGAAGCCGAAAAATCGGTATCGAGGCCGGGTATGCATACATTTTTATCGAAATCCTTCACAAGCGCTCTCGCTTGTAGTATTCTGCCCGGTAAAAGGGCGAAAAGCCCGGAACGAGGAGCAAACCGTGATACAACTCGCCGGAATTTCGAAAACCTACGCGAAAAGCGACCGAAAAGCCATAGATTCTCTCTCCCTGACCATTCCCGACGGAAAGATATTCGGCTTCCTGGGCCCCAACGGCGCGGGCAAAACGACAACAATACGCGTTCTTTGCGGAGCTCTCGATCCCGATACGGGCACCATCCTCATCGATGGCATTTCGATGCTGGACCAGCCGCTCGCCGCCAAGAGGCGGATCGGTCTCGTCCATGACAACCCTGAGCTGTTCAACAGACTCAAAGCCCATGAGTATCTGGACTTCGTCGCCGATGTTTTCGGAGTGGCAACCGAGAAACGGAGAGAGAGGATCGAGGCGTACGCGACGCGTTTCAGCCTTTCGGACACGCTGGCCTCGTCGATCGGAAGCATGAGCCGCGGCATGAAGCAAAAGCTGAGCATCATGGCGAGCCTTCTGCATGACCCGCAGAACTGGGTGCTGGACGAGCCAATGGTTGGCCTCGATCCCCAGGCGGCCTTCGAGCTCAAGGAAATTATGCGCGAACGCACGAAAGCCGGGAAATGCGTGTTCTTCTCCACCCACGTCATGGAAGTCGCGGAGAAAGTCTGCGATGAGCTGGCCATTGTCAATAAGGGCAGGATTATTTTCGAAGGCACCATGGCCTCGCTGCGAAGCCAGAAAATCGCGGCGCCTCAGGCTGGCCGCGAGAATGAGGACAGTCTGGAGAGCCTTTTCCTCCAGCTCGTCGATTCGTCGAATGGAGGCGAGGCGCTATGAGGTCACGAGTCGCAAGCCTCGCCATACTCTACATCAAAAGCACGTTCAGCATTTCCCTGCCATCGCGCGAGGAGCTGAAAAAGCCCAAGACACTTATAAAAACGCTGGGAATCGGGCTTGGAATTCTCTTTCTGGTCGCCGATTTCAGCTTCATCTTCGTTATGATGAATCTGACGATGTACGATGGGTTGAAGCAAGCGGGGCTTCAGGAACTCATGCTCCTCAACGCCGCGACAACCGCTTCGGTTCTCGTTTTCGTCCTCGCCTTCATGATGGCGCTTTCCATGTTCTCCATGTCGGGCATAGAATCGGGTTTTCTCGTCCTGCCCTTCTCCTCGAGAGAGTTGCTCGCGGCGAAAATGGTACTCGTCTACCTTACCGAAGCCTTGGCCGGCGTTTTTATCCTTGCCATAGCCATGGTCATCTATGGCATCAAGGAAGGACAACCCATCATGTTTTACGTGAACGGGCTGGTAACCGCCTTTGCCCTCCCCCTTCTGCCCACGGCGATCTCCTACCTCATCCTCCTGCCCCTC
>Ga0172379_10006234_pt1 | contig 16107 bp, 12 predicted proteins | sample GrowelOW334metaG_FD_119756 | JGI IMG/M metagenome (GOLD analysis project Ga0172379, IMG submission 119756) | Groundwater microbial communities from an aquifer near a municipal landfill in Southern Ontario, Canada - Groundwater well OW334 metaG | ecosystem: Environmental > Aquatic > Deep... | reverse complement strand
GATTCGAGGGCATGCCCTTCGCCGATCAAGCGCGACGCATCCTGTTCGGATGCGTCCACCTTGCCGCTATTGCCGGCCGCAGGCGCCGGCCCGGTTGAGCGGAATCGATCAAACAGCCCCATCCCAGAACCTTTCTACCTTTCCAAGTTGATTTTTGCTAAACTGATTTCGTCTCATTGCTTTGCAGAATTATTGCGCAATATGGCCTGGATTTATCCCGGCTATTATCAGGCGCTACTCACCACACACCAGAATTATGCCCGGAGCAACAACATGATACTTGATTGGTTCAATGCCGGAGATGCGGTTTCTTTTGCCCAGGAGATCGTCCGCGAGGTCAACCGGCTATTCCCACCCCAGGATCAAAAAGGGAAAGCGATCCCGACCAAGACATATCAGAAGAAGTTCGATAGCCTGATCGTTCGCATACGCACATTTTCGTCAAAGCATAAGCTGAATATTTATAAAAAAGCAAAACTCCTCAACACGGTCAAGTGGGAGATGAGGGACGCCGGTCACGAGGAGCTTATTATCAACGAATTCATTTCCTTCATCGCTCCCCTGCTGTGAGTCTATAGTTCAACATCATCGGCAAGCGCCGAATCTTCTTGCGGCGCACTTGCCTGGCTGCACGATTTTCCGCCCGCCACCTGATAATTCGGTAAGATTGCAGATGCACCAATAACAAGTTGCGTGTCCCATTCAGGCGATCATTCATCATGAAAATTCACGAATACCAAGGCAAGGAGATCTTACGCCAATTCGGTGTGCCGACCCCGCGCGGTGCGGCGTGCTTCAGTGTCGATGAGGCAGTGGCTGCGGCACAGCAGCTGGGCGGTGCGGCGTGGGTGGTGAAGGCACAGATACATGCCGGCGGGCGCGGCAAGGGCGGCGGGGTGAAAGTGGCGCGCTCGCTGGATGAGGTGCGCAGCTCAGCGCAGCAGATCCTGGGTATGCATCTGGTCACCCACCAGACCGGCAGGGACGGCCAGGTGGTGCGCCGGCTGTTGATCGAGGAAGGCGCGCAAATCGTCAAGGAGTTTTATCTAGGCATGGTGATCGATCGCAGCCAGCAGCGCGTGGCATTGCTGGCGAGCAGCGAGGGCGGCATGGAGATCGAACAGGTCGCCGCGCACAGCCCGGAGAAGATACAAACCGTACGCATCGACCCTGTCACCGGACTGAGCGCAGCGGACGCGGTGCAAGTCGCGCGCAACATCGGTATCCCCGATGCGGCGATAGAAGATGCGGTAGTCGTGTTGCAGGGTTTGTATCATGCCTTCGTGGAGAAGGATGCGATGCTGGCCGAGATCAATCCGCTGGCCCTGACTGCTGACGGGCGGGTGCTGGCGCTGGATGCGAAATTCAATTTCGACAGCAACGCGCTGTATCGTCATCCCGAGATCGTCGCATATCGCGACCTGGATGAAGAAGACCCGGCCGAGGTCGAGGCGTCGAAATTCGATCTCAGTTATATCTCTCTGGATGGCGACATCGGTTGCCTGGTGAATGGTGCGGGCCTGGCGATGGCGACCATGGACATCATCAAGCTGTATGGCGGCAGCCCTGCGAATTTCCTCGATGTGGGCGGCGGTGCGAGCAAGGAAAAGGTCACCGAGGCGTTCAAGCTGATGTTGCGCAACCCCAACCTCAAAGCCATCCTGGTCAATATCTTCGGCGGCATCATGAAATGCGACGTGATCGCCGAGGGCGTGGTGGCCGCGGCGCGCGAGGTGCATCTCAAGGTGCCGCTGGTGGTACGGCTGGAAGGAACGAATGTCGAGATCGGCAAGAAGATCCTGGCGGAATCCGGCCTGCCTATCATTTCCGGCAGCGATATGGCGGATGCCGCGCAAAAAGTGGTTGCTGCTGCGAGGGGTGAATGATGGGAACCTCTAGAAATTCATTTTGCGGGATGAAGCGCAAGGAGCCGCGCAGCGAACGACGAGACATATCGGATTGATAGACGAGGAGTGAGCGAGCACGTGACGCCGCGATTCGCCCGGAAAATGAATTTATAGAGGTTCACTAATGTCCATCCTGATCGACAAGAACACCAGAGTGATGACACAGGGCATGACCGGCAAGGTCGGCCAATTCCACACCGTCAATTGCAAGGCCTATGCAAACGGGGCGAGCTGTTTTGTCGCCGGAGTGAACCCAAAAAAGGCCGGCGAATTGTTCGAGGATATCCCGGTGTATGCCTCGGTGCTCGACGCGAAGCGGGCAACGGGAGCGACCGTGTCGGTGATCTACGTGCCGCCATCGGGTGCGGCGGCGGCGATCGACGAGGCGGTCGAGGCGGAGCTGGATCTGGTGATCTGCATCACCGAGGGCATCCCGGTGCACGATATGCTGCGCACCCGCTACAAGATGCAGGGCAAGCGCACCCTGCTGATCGGGCCGAACTGTCCGGGGCTGATCACGCCGGACGAGATCAAGATCGGCATCATGCCGGGCCATATCCACAAGAAGGGACGCATCGGCGTGGTGTCGCGCTCCGGCACGCTGACCTACGAAGCCGTAGGACAGCTGACCGCACTGGGTCTGGGACAGTCGTCCTGCGTCGGCATAGGCGGCGATCCGATCAACGGCCTGAAGCATCTCGATGTGATGAAACTGTTCAACGAGGATCCGGAAACCGATGCGGTGATCATGGTCGGAGAGATCGGCGGCAGCGACGAGGAAGAATGCGCGCGCTGGATCAGGGGCAACATGCGCAAGCCGGTGGTCGGGTTCATCGCGGGTATCACTGCGCCGCCCGGCAAGCGCATGGGGCATGCGGGCGCGATCATTTCGGGCGGGCAGGGCGGGGCCAACGAGAAACTGGCGGTGATGGAGGAATGCGGCATACACATCACGCGCAATCCGGCGGAGATGGGACGTTTGATGCAAAAAGTATTGAAAGGTTGAACGATGCTGGAAATGTTTGCTACTTCCCAGTTCTGGGTCGATGTGTTCAAGATCATCATGATCGATCTGCTGCTGTCCGGCGACAATGCGGTGGTGATCGCGCTGGCGTGCCGCAATCTTCCTCCCGAGCAGCGCAGGAAAGGCATATTGTTCGGCGTGGGCGGCGCGATAGGATTGCGCGTGGTGCTGACCTTCTTCGCCGTCAGCCTGCTTGCGCTGCCTTATCTCAAGCTGGTCGGCGCGCTGCTGCTGATCTGGGTAGGCATCAAGCTGATCCTGCCCGAGGAAGAACACAGCGCGGACAGCATCCAGGCCGACACGCGGCTGTTGGGCGCGATCAAGACCATCATCATCGCCGACTTCGTGATGAGCCTGGACAACGTGCTGGGTGTGGCGGCCGCAGCCAAGGGTAATGTGGCATTGCTGGTGTTCGGCCTGCTGATCAGCATCCCGCTGATCGCGTGGAGCAGCCAGCTGGTGCTCAAGCTGATCGACCGTTTCCCGTTCATCATCTACGCCGGCGGGGCGCTGCTCGGATATGTGGCTGGCGAGATGCTGGTCGGGGAGGCGCTGTTCGCCAGTGTGGTCGAGGTGCGCCACTATCTGCACTGGCTGATACCCGCACTGTGCGCGTTGCTGGTTTTGGGTGTCGGCAGATGGCTGGCGATGCGCAAGACAGGCAAAACAGCAGCGGTGAATCTGGTGGATGAATCGGTTGCGCCAGACAGAAAAATTTAAGGAGGTGACATGAAAATACTGATCCCGGTCGATGGTTCGGCCAATGCCCAGCGCGCGGTTGACTACGTGATCAAGAATATCGCCGCGCTGAAGGAGACGCCGCAACTGCTGTTGCTGAACGTGCAGTGGAATGTGGCGGCGGGCAACGTCAAGTTGTTCATCAATCAGCAAACGATCAATGACTATTATCGCGAACAGGGTATGGCTGCGCTGCAATCGGCGCGCACTGCCCTGGATGCCGCCGCGTTGCCTTATCAATACCACATCAGCATCGGCACCCCGGCGGAAGCGATCGCGCAATACGCCAATGAGCAGGGCGTGGACCAGGTCGTGATGGGCAGGCAGGGGCAGGGCGGCTTGCAATCATTGTTGCTCGGTTCGGTGGTGAACAAGGTGTTGCATCTGACAGGCCTGCCGGTATTGCTGGTCAAATAGAAAACGGCCCATCCGGCTATCGGGCAGCCCGCCTGATTTTGATAATTCGTAATAAATCTAAAGGATTGTGGTACGTTGTTGTGAAATATATTAATATCCGCGCCATACTTGTTCGACATCTTGCATCAGGCTCGACAACATGCATCAGGGGGTAGCATGAATAAGTGGTTGTTTTGGCAGAGGGACTGGTTCGTAGGTTTGCTGGTTGCAGTGGTGTTCCTGCTTGGCGCCAATAGCGACCTGATGCAGAGTCTGGAGCGCAAGGCCTATGACCTGGGCGTCTTGGCTTCCACGCGGATCCCGAGCGACAAGATCGCGGTGATTGCGATCGATGAGCAAAGTATCGCCAACCTTGGGCGATGGCCGTGGCCGCGGGCGATACACGCCCAGATGCTGGATGTCCTGGCGGCAGGGCATGCCAAGGTGATCGGTTATACCGCATTTTTCTTCGAGCCGCAGGTAGATGCCGGGCTGGAGTATATTTACAAGATCGCCGAATTGCTGGGCAATTCAAAACTCAAAGATACCACCGACCCCGCGCAACAGGCCGAATTGGCCCAGCTCAGCGCATTGCTGCAGGAAGCGGCGCAAAATCTCGACAATGATCAAAAGCTCAGCGCGAGCATAGCCAAGGCGAACGATGTTCTGCTGGCGATGTTCTTCGAGTTGGGCGAACCGCAAGGCAAACCCGATCAGGAATTGCCTGACTATGTGTTGCGCAACAATCTCACGAACGTGAAAGACGCAAGCGGTGCGGGAGAGATGCCTTTGCCAGCGCTGGGCGTGTTACCGCCGATCCCGGTATTGGGCAGCGAAGCATTGGCCATCGGGCACCTGAACAGTTTCCCGGATGTGGACGGTGCGATACGTACCGAGCCGCTGGTGGTCGGCTATTACAATCAATACTACCCTTCGCTTTCACTGATGCTGGCAGCCAGGAGCCTCAATCTCGGGGCCCAGGATATCCTCATCAATCTGGGAGAAGGAGTGCAACTGGGGAACCAGAAGATAGCCACTGACACGGCCTTGCGGATGCACACTTATTTTTACAAGGACAGGGACGGGCGGGCAGCCTTTCCGGTGGATTCCTTTTACGATGTGCTGACCGGCAAGATCCCTGCGGAAAAATACCGCGACAAGATCGTGCTGATCGGTGCATCGGCTACCGGTATCGGCTCGCTGCAAGTGACGCCGATCTCTTCCGGTATGGCCCCGGTGCTGACTTTGGCGCATTCCGTGTCGAGTATCCTCAAAGGGGATTTTTTTGTCACGCCAGGCTGGGCTGAATGGGCGCAAATAGGGGTGTTTCTGCTGATCGCGTTATATCTGATCCTGTTGTTGCCCCGGCTGAATGCCGCCATCGGCGCGTTGGTTACCGGTATCCTGTTCGCAATGCTGCTGGGTGCGCACTTCGTATTGATGACGATGCAGGCGATGTGGTTGCAGCTGATGCTGCCTGCTTCGCTTTTGCTGGTGGGCCATTTGTTGCTGACGACCAAACGCTTCCTGATGACCGAAAAAGGCAAGCAGAGATCGGATGCGGAATCTGCGGAAAGCAATCGCATGCTCGGCCTGGCTTTCCAGGGCCAGGGGCAGCTGGACATCGCCTTCGACAAGTTCCGCAAGGTGCAGCTGGACGATAGCCTGATGGAGGTGCTGTACAACCTGGGGCTGGATTTCGAGCGCAAGCGCCAGTTCAACAAGGCCGAGTCGGTTTTCAAATACATGGCGGCATATAACCCCAAGTTCCGCGACCTGGGTGCGCGCCTGGCACAGTCCAAGGCGATGTCCGAGACGGTGATGCTCGGCGGTTCATCCGGCAAGAGCAACGCCAGCACGATGGTGCTGGACAAGGCGGGTGTGTCCAAGCCGATGCTGGGACGTTATGAAATAGAGAAGGAGCTCGGCAAGGGCGCGATGGGGGTGGTGTATCTGGGCAAAGACCCGAAGATCGGCCGCATCGTGGCGATCAAGACCATGGCGCTGGCGCAAGAGTTCGATGCCGATGAACTGGAAGACGTGAAAGCCCGCTTCTTCCGCGAAGCCGAGACGGCGGGCCGCCTGAATCACCCGAACATCGTAACCATGTACGATGCGGGAGAGGAGCATGACCTGGCCTACATCGCGATGGAGTTCCTCAAAGGCAAGGACCTGGTCCCGTACACCAAGCCGGATAATCTGCTGCCCTTGCCCAAGGTGATGAGTATCGTTGCGCGCGTCGCCGAGGCGCTGGATTATGCGCATAAGCAGAACGTGGTGCATCGCGATATCAAGCCGGCCAACATCATGTACGATTCCGAGACGGATACTCCCAAGGTCACCGATTTCGGCATTGCGCGCATCACCGATTCGAGCAAAACCAAAACCGGCATGGTATTGGGCACGCCATCCTTTATGTCGCCCGAGCAATTGGCCGGGAAGAAGATCGAAGGCGCATCAGACCTGTTTTCCCTGGGCGTGAGTTTGTACCAAATGGCTTGTGGTAAGCTTCCGTTCGAGGGGGATTCTATGGCGCAATTGATGTACCGGATCACTAATGAACCGCATACCGATATTCTGAGTATCAAGCCGGATTTACCGGCGTGTCTTGTGGCGATCATTAACCGGTCCCTGGCCAAGCAGGTTGAGGATCGCTATGCAAATGGCGCAGAAATGGCAGAGGCATTGCGCCGGTGTGCTGCCGGAATATAAGGGGAGTTGGATGAAGATCGCAGAGGCGTTGGAAGTAATCAGCGAGACCCACCCCGGCATGGTACGCTCGCACAACGAAGATAGCGTGGCATGCGAGCCCGCCTGTGGCCTGGTGGTATTGGCCGACGGCATGGGGGGGTACAATGCAGGCGAGGTGGCGAGCGGCATCGCGGTTTCGGTGGTTGCGACGGAAGTCAGGCACAGTTTGCAGAACGCCAGCCCGGTGGAACGTGGAGAGAATGACGGTGAGGATCTGGGCGTGTCGCTGTTGCGCGGCAATATTCAAAAAGCCAATGCTTCGATCTTCCATGCGGCGCAAAGCCAGCCGCAGTATGCCGGGATGGGGACGACCATCGTTGCCGGGCTGTTTTACGACAACCGCGTGGCGGTTGGACATGTCGGTGATTCGCGCATGTACCGCCTGCGCGGCGAAGTGCTGGAAACGATCACCCGGGATCACTCGCTGTTACAGGAGCAGATCGATAGCGGGATGATCAGCATTGAAGATGCGCGCTTGTCCAAGAATAAGAACCTGGTGACACGCGCGGTCGGGATCGATGACGTTGTGGACTCGGAGATCCATGTGCATGACGTTTTGATCGGCGATATTTACCTGCTGTGTTCGGACGGTTTGAACGACATGGTGGAGGATGATGATATCCAGGCAACGCTGTACGCGTTGCAGAATAATTTGCCGCTTGCGGCAAGCCAGCTGGTACAAATGGCAAACGATAATGGCGGACGCGACAATGTGTCGGTGATACTGGTGAAGGTAAAGGGCAAATTTACCTTGCCGCGCGGTTGGCTGGCTAAGCTGCTCGGTTGGTTCGAGAAATAATTAGTACGAGGGTTACGACTATGGCTGCAAAATTGATACTCAGCATGGATGGGGCGGTGATCAAGGAATACCCCCTTAACAAAGAGCGCATGACCATCGGGCGCAAGGAACACAACGACATCGCCATCGATAACCTGGCGGTGAGCGGTGAGCATGCTGCGATCGTCACCATCCTGCACGATTCGTTCCTTGAGGATCTTGATAGCACCAACGGACTGGAAGTGAATGGAAAGCCGACCAAAAAGCATTTCCTGCAAAACAATGATGTGATCGAGATCGGCAAATACAAGCTGAAATATATCAATGACCAGATCACGCAGACCAGCCCGGCTGAATTTGAAAAGACCATGATCCTGCGCGCACCCGTCAAGCATCCGGCACCGGCACCCGGTGCGAACAAACCGGCGGATATGCACGGCGTGACGCCAGCACAGGCCAGCAGTAAAACGGCACATGATTCGGCCGTGGAAAGAACCGGCAAATTCGAAGCGCCCCCGCAGGCGAGTCCGGCACAAGTCGCTGCGCCAGCCAAGCCTGCGCAGCCAGCGCCTTCTGTGGCGGCTCCGCAAGCTGGCGCCGAAAAACAGGTCGCTGTGGTGCAGGTGTTGACCGGGCCTAATGCCGGGAAAGAACTCGAGTTGGTAAAGAATCTCACCACTTTGGGTAAGCCTGGCATGCAGGTGGCTGTCCTGACCCGTCGTCCGCACGGTTTTTTCATCACCCATGTCGAAGGGGATAAATTTCCTCTGGTGAATGGTCAGGCACTGACTAATCAGGCGCATCAATTGAATGAGCACGATGTGATTGAACTGGCGGGAGTCAAGATGGAATTTTATTTCAAAGGATAATGGTGGATAGATGTCAGAGGGCATAACACCGAAGTGTTGTCGCGCCGCCACGTCTTTTCCGGGCATGCAGCCCGGAGGCACACAAAGATCCGCCCCCTGTCCTCTGACGGAGCCATTTGCGGGGCGGCTAGCCATCCGAATGATGGAACAACCAGCCAGGACACCGGTTACATCTACCCCAGTCCGTGAAGCGTCGTGAAAAAAAATGCAATCTTGATTGGGCTGGGGCTGCTGATAGTCTTGTTTTTTGTCGGTAGCGCCGCCCGTTTTTACAGACTGGATTTTGTCGACCAGCTTTCTTCCATAATCCACGATTACCGATTGCGCTTGACCATGCCGCGCACATTGGATGATCGTATCGTTATCATCGATATCGACGAAAAAAGCCTCAAGGAAGAAGGCCGCTGGCCATGGGGGCGTGACCGCCTGGCCATGCTGATGGACAAGCTGTTCGACAAATATGGCGTCGCAGTGGTGGGTTTTGACGTTGTTTTTGCCGAGAGGGATGAGAGTTCGGGACTGAAGGTGCTGCAGCAGCTCGGGCAGAATCAACTCAAGGGCGATCTGTCGTTTCAAGCTACGCTCAGCCAGATCCAGCCACAACTCGAATACGACAAGCTGTTTGCCAGCAAGATCAAGAATCGCAAAGTGGTGCTGGGATATTATCTGACCAATCAGACAGATCAGCATGCTTCAGGGATGCTTCCCGAGCCGACATTCCCATCAGGCTCATTCAAGGGGCATCCGGTAGGATTTACAGTCTGGAATGGCTATGGCGCCAATCTCCCCGAGTTGCAACAAGCCGCTGCAGGCGCGGGGCACTTCAACCCGTTAGTGGACTTTGACGGCCGGGTACGCCGGGTGCCCATGCTCGTGGAATACGATGGTGCATATTATGAGTCTTTATCGCTTGCGATGGTGCGCACCCTGCTGGGCCAGACCAAATTACTACCCGGTTATGCCGATGTCAAGACCGGCGGGTATGCCGGGTTGGAGTGGCTGGAACTGGATACGCCAGGAGGAAAACTGACAATCCCGGTTGACAGTGATGTGGCAACATTTGTGCCATACCGCGGCGGGCGTGGAAGTTTTCCCTATATTTCGATAACGGATGTGCTGCATGACCGTGTTGACCCAGCTCAACTGAAAGACAAGATCATCCTGGTCGGGACGACTGCCCCGGGGTTGCTGGATATGCGCGCCACACCGGTGGCGGAGGTTTACCCGGGAGTGGAGGTCCACGCCAACATGATTTCCGGCATCCTCGATCAGAATCTGAAAGAGCGGCCAGCTTATATGCTGGGCGGGGAAGTGGTCTGGTTGTTGTTGATCGGCATTGCCTTGAGTTTTTTGTTGCCATTATTCACTCCGGCCAAAGCGATCCTTGCGTCGGTTTTTACTCTGGTCACGACGGCAGGGCTGAGTCTGGCCGTCTGGCAATACGGGAATATGTTGATGCCGGTGGCGAACAGCCTGTTGATGATCGTCCTGTTGTTCGCATTGAATATGTCTTACGGCTACTTCGTCGAGTCGCGCACCAAACGGCAGATCACCGGACTGTTCGGGCAATATGTGCCGAGCGAACTGGTCGAGGAGATGGCGAAACATCCCGAGAGTGTGTCCATGGAAGGCGAAAGCCGCGAAATGACCATCCTGTTCTCGGACGTGCGCGGTTTTACCTCCATCTCGGAGGGCCTGGATCCAAAAGAATTGTCCCTGTTGATGAATGAGTTTCTGACTCCCTTGTCGCGGGTTGTATATAAATACCGCGGCACGATAGACAAGTATATGGGCGATTGCATCATGGCATTCTGGGGAGCACCGCTGCCGGACAAGGAGCATGCCCGCAATGCCATTCTGGCGGGGATCGAGATGCAGGCGACGTTGCAGGCATTGCAGCCGCATTTCAAGGAACGCGGTTGGCCGGAAATTCACGTCGGCGTGGGCATCAATACCGGGCGCGTCAGTGTGGGCAACATGGGTTCTGAGGTGCGGGTCGCCTATACGGTCATGGGCGATGAAGTGAACCTGGCATCACGATTGGAAGGTATAACCAAGCAATACGGCGTGGGCATCATCGTCGGCGAGAATACCCGGAACCTCGTGAAGGAATTCCTGTATCGCGAACTTGACCACGTGCGGGTAAAAGGTAAAGATAAGCCCGTGGCGATCTACGAACCGGTAGCATTGGCCAGCGATGCGAGCAAAGCGCTTCAGGATGAAGTCAGGTTGTTCCATGAGGTGCGCCGCCTGTATCGCAAGCAGGATTGGGATCAGGCAGAATTGCAGCTGATGAATTTGCAGCGCATCTCGCCGAACAACGCATTGTATGAAATGTACGCGAAGCGGGTAGTTTCCTTCCGAAAAACCCCACCGGGATCGGATTGGGACGGTGTGTTCGATTTTCAGATCAAGTAAGCCGATAAAATTCTCAGGACACACAGACAAAATGAAGCTCAGGGTATTGGGATGCAGTGGTGGAATCGGTGGCAATCTGCGCACCACTTCTTTCCTGCTCGATCATGACGTGCTGATCGATGCCGGTACCGGGGTGGGTGAGCTCAGCCTGACAGAACTTGCCATGATCGATCATGTATTCGTTACCCACTCCCACCTGGATCATATCGCCTGTATCCCGTTCATGGTGGACAGCGCGGGGTTCATGCGCGATCGTCCTTTGACTGTTTACGCCAGCGGGGAAACGCTGGACATCCTCAAGCAACATATTTTCAATTGGAAAATATGGCCGGATTTCAGCGAGATACCCAATGCCCGCCAACCTTATATGTGTTACCGGCCGATGGAATTGGGTGAGACGGTTGTCCTGAATGGGCGCAAGATAACCTCCGTCCCCGCTAATCATGTTGTGCCTGCGGTTGGTTATCATCTGGACAGTGGCAAGGCCAGCCTGGTATTCAGCGGAGATACCACCTCTAATGATGCGTTATGGAAGGTGGTCAACAAAATCGAGAATCTGCGATATCTCGTCATTGAGACGGCCTTTTCAAACAGTGAAATCGATTTGGCGGTACTTTCCAAGCATCTATGTCCCAGTATGCTTGCCGCAGAGCTGGCCAAGTTCAAGCGTCGCGACGTTGAGGTGTTCATCACTCATCTGAAACCGGGTGAACTGGAGTTGACCATGCAGGAGATAGAAGATTGTGTGAGTGGCCTGCGTCCCAGGATGTTGCTGAACAACCAGGAATTCGAGCTTTGAGAGCAGGCGATGAGTTACACACCCGACATAAGATTCTGGTTGGATACGAACCACGGTCGATGACGAAGTCGGCACAACAGCAGCCTGATGAGACGGGCGAGGGAGCGGAATGAGTACAGTAATGTCGGCCAATAAAGCGGCAAACAATGCCGGTGATATGAGCCTCAGGCTCGAATTCACCAAGAACCTCAATCAAGTCAACAACAAGATACACGCCACCGGCAACGTTGATGAGATCATGCTGGAGGTCAGCAAGGATATCTGCGCGCTGTTCAATGCGGATCGATTGACCATCTACGTCGTGGGTGAAGACAATATCTCGCTTGTTTCCAAGGTCAAGACAGGACTCAATTCCTTCAAGGATCTCAAATTGCCCATTGCCGAGCAAAGTCTTGCCGGTTATGCGGCAATGCATAAAAAATTGCTGAACATCAAAGATGTCTATGATGAGAAGGAGTTGTCGCAGTACAGCTCGCATCTGCGTTTCTTGCAGGAAGTGGACAAGCGCACCGGATACCGCACCAAGCAAATGCTGGTCGCCCCTATCCTGGATGCGGCCAGCGGCGATCTGGTCGGCGTCATCCAGGTTATCAATAACAAGGCGGGCGTTCCCTTTGCAGCGATGATAGAGGAAGGTGTGCAGGAGCTGGCGCAGACCATGGCGGTGGCATTGCGCCAGCATCAGCGCCAGCAAAACAGTACGGCCAAGACCAAATATGACTATCTGGTTGCCGATGCGGTGCTTTCTGCCGCGGAATTCGAGTTGGCGACACGCACTGCACGGCGCAAGGGCATAGACATCGAGGAAGTGTTGCTGGACGAATTCCAGGTCAGTGTCGCCGCCCTGGGTAAAGCACTGTCCAGCTTTTTTGGGGTCCCTTACGAACCATACCGGGGCGATCGCCTCAAGCCCACCGAACTGCTGAAAAACCTGAGGCGCGAGTATGTTGAAAGCAGCCATTGGATCCCCATCGAGGAATCCCAGGAGGGATTGATGATTCTGACCACCGATCCGGAGCGGATCCAGGCTTCGCGGGTGGTCAATAATATTTTCTCCAAGAGCCGCCTGATCTACCATGTGTGCTCGCAACGCGAATTCAAGCAAACCCTGGATCTGTTCTATGGCGGCGGCGCCGTTTCAGATGGCAGCGGAGCCCTTGCGGGCGATGAGTCAACCATGGATGATTTGTTGACCAGCCTGGGTGGAGAAGAAGAAGATGTTTCCGGGGTCAGCCAGGAGGACGTCAGCGCCGCCGCCGATAACGAACTGGTCAAGCTGGTCAACAAGGTCATCATCGATGCGTACCGCATGGGAGCATCCGACATACATATCGAACCGGGACCGGGCAAAGCCAAGACCGTGATTCGGGTGCGCAAGGATGGATCATTGATGAACTACATCGAAGTGCCCTCCACCTACCGCAACGCGCTGGTGACCCGCCTCAAGATCATGTGCGACCTGGATATTTCCGAGAAGCGCAAGCCGCAGGACGGCAAGATCAAGTTCAGGAAGTTCGGCCCGCTGGATATCGAGTTGCGTGTGGCGACCATTCCCTCCCAGGGCGGCGTGGAAGACGTGGTGATGCGTATCCTGGCCTCCGGCGAGCCGTTGCCATTGGAAAAGATGGGCTTTTCCGCGCGCAATTCAGAGGTGGTCAAAGCTACGGTGAGCAAGCCCTACGGACTGTTCTTCGTGTGCGGCCCGACCGGCTCCGGCAAGACCACCACTCTGCATTCCATCCTCAAATATATCAACAGGCCGGACACCAAGATCTGGACCGTCGAAGATCCGGTGGAAATCACCCAAAAGGGCCTGCGCCAGGTGCAGATCAACAAGAAGGCGGGACTGGATTTCCCCACCATCATGCGTGCATTTCTGCGTGCTGACCCGGACGTGATCATGGTCGGCGAAATGCGTGACAAGGAAACCGTGTCTATCGGCATCGAGGCGTCGCTGACCGGCCACCTGGTGTTTGCCACCCTGCACACCAACAGCGCGCCGGAATCCATCATTCGCCTGCTCGACATGGGCATGGACCCGTTCAATTTTGCCGATGCGTTGCTGGGAATTCTCGCGCAACGTCTGGCCAAACGACTGTGTGGCGACTGCAAGAAACCGCATATCGCAACCGCCGATGAAATAAAGGCGATGCTGGATGAATACAGCTCCGAGCTGGTCAATACCGCGACATGGAAGAAAGATCCGGCCGCCGCGATGAAGGCCCTGTATGCAGAGTGGCGGAAGCTGTTCGCCGATGACAAGGGACAATTTACCCTTTATTCGCCGGTCGGATGTGAAAAATGTTCCGGCACCGGTTATCGCGGGCGAGTGGGCCTGCATGAGTTGCTGATTGGTAGCGACCCTGTCAAGAAGGCCATTCAGGAGCATGCGCGGGTCGCCGAATTATTGGCCATCGCGCTGGATGAAGGGATGCATACTTTGAAGCAGGACGGCATGGAGAAGGTGCTGCAGGGGATTACCGATATGCATCAGGTACGCGCGGTTTGTATCAAGTAAGAATATCCACATGCAATCTTCCGACAATCTTCTGCATCGCCTCAAGGATCTCAATGAGATAGGCATCGCCCTGTCCCAGCAGCGCGATCTCAACAGTCTGCTGGAGACCATTCTGGTAGCGGCAATGCGCATTACGCACGCCGATGCCGGCACACTCTACCTGCACGAACGGGAACAGCGCATGCTGCGTTTTGAGATCTTGCGCAACAACACGCTGAAAATGGCGATGGGAGGGACCAGTGGTGTACCGATCACTTTTTATCCGATCCAGCTTTACGATGATGCCGGCAAGCCCAACCATGCCATGGTGGTGAGCCACTCCGCGCTCAGCGGTGAAACCGTGAATATTCCCGATGCCTATATGGCGGAGGGCTACGATTTTTCCGGCACCAAAAAATTCGATGCCAAGACCGGTTATCGTTCCCAGTCCTTCCTGACCGTGCCGATGCGCAACCACGAGAATGAAGTGATCGGGGTGCTGCAACTGATCAATGCGCAAGACCAGGAAAGCGGCGCGATCATTTCCTTCTCGAGGGATGACCAGCAGTTGCTGGAGTCGCTTGCTTCGCAGGCGGCCATTGCATTGACCAACCGGCATCTCATCGATCAACTGGAAGAATTGTTCGAAGCCTTCATCCAGCTCATCAATACCGCGATCGACGACAAGTCGCCGTATACCGGCGGCCATTGCGCGCGCGTGCCGGCACTCACCATGATGCTGGCTGAAGCGGTCAATCGCACCACCCAGGGGCCGCTCAAGGATTTTGTGATGACCGACAAAGACCGGCGCGAGTTAAAGATCGCCGGCTTGCTGCATGACTGCGGCAAGATCACCACACCGGTGCACGTGGTGGATAAGGCGACCAAGCTGCATACCCTCTTCGACCGGATCCAATTGCTGGATACCCGCTTCGAAGTTCTCAAGCGCGATGCCGAGATCGCCATGTTGCGCGAGATCGCGGCAGCGGGCACCGATGCGCAGCGTATCGAGGCCGCCCGCAAAAACTACGCATCACGGACAGCGCAGTATGACCAGGACCGCGAATTCCTGCGGCACTGCAATGTCGGCAGCGAAGCGATGTCCGCCGAGGCGCAGCAGCGGGTGCGCCAGATATCCACCTATCAGTGGCGCAATGGCGATGGCAAGGCGGGCAATTTTCTCAGTGAAGATGAAATCGAAAATCTCACCATACGCGCCGGTACATTGACGGCGGCAGAGCGTGAGATCATCAACCATCACATCGATGTCACCATCAAGATGCTGGAATCGCTGCCCTGGCCGCGACATCTTAAAAACGTCCCCGAATATGCCGGCGGGCATCATGAACGCATGGACGGAAAGGGTTACCCGCGCGGTTTGACGCGCGAACAGATGTCGGTGCAAGCCAGGGTCATGGGTATCGCCGATATTTTCGAGGCGCTCACCGCCAAGGACAGGCCGTACAAAAAAGGCAAAACCCTCACCGAATCCCTGACCATCCTCGGCAAGTTCAAACTGGATGGACATATCGACCCCGAACTGTTCGATGTCTTCATACGCGAAAAAGTCTATCTCGACTATGCCAGGCAATTTCTTGCGCCCGAACAGATCGATGACGTGGACCTGGACAGGATTCCCGGTGTCGACCTGCGTTCGTAGCCGCTGGAGATGGCTGCCGAAAATTGTCAGTCAGTGACGAGATTGAGCTGTCCGTGGCTGCAGTCAAGCCCAGGATAAATATATATAGTGAATTAAAACAATTGATTGCGATGTTGGCATGGCTATTGCGGTATAACAAGCTGACACATGACATAAGTGTGTTCAATTAAAACATTAAGGAGCATTAATCATGATGAAGAACATTCAAAAAGGTTTTACCCTGATCGAACTGATGATCGTGGTTGCGATTATCGGTATTCTGGCTGCCGT
>Ga0172379_10006233_pt1 | contig 16110 bp, 17 predicted proteins | sample GrowelOW334metaG_FD_119756 | JGI IMG/M metagenome (GOLD analysis project Ga0172379, IMG submission 119756) | Groundwater microbial communities from an aquifer near a municipal landfill in Southern Ontario, Canada - Groundwater well OW334 metaG | ecosystem: Environmental > Aquatic > Deep... | reverse complement strand
TGGTTCGCATCACCACGCAATCCGAGCGTACAATGCAGTTTCAAGCCACCACGCGCTCCGCGCGTGCGAAGCTAAGGGTTCTGCTCGAAATGGGTTCTAACTTTTTCAAACAAACACCACCAAAATTGATTAGCATCAGAATTGACCGCGCCCGCGCCAGAGGCGCGGGCTTGGGCTGGCATTTCCGCCAAGAAATTCCAAGGGGTTTTGAATTCCGCCAAAAGCATTCCCGCCGTAAGTCGGCGGTTCCACAAGCTAACGCTTGTTCTGTGCTTCGCACAGGAGCCGATGCGGAGAGATTACAAATTGTCGGTGTAAGTGCAATGCCTTTATCAATTTAATTCCCAAAGCTCATGATCAAATATTTTATATATTGTAGAAAATCAAGTGAGGATGAAGAACGCCAAGTTTTGAGTATTGAGGCGCAACTTCATGAGCTTCGGGAATACGCCAAGCAACAGGGCTTATTTATCGTTCGCGAGTATTACGAGAGCAAGACGGCGAAAGAGCCTGGTCGTGTAGTTTTTAACGAAATGCTTGGCGAAATTGAAAAAGGTATTGCCTCGGGAATTTTAGCATGGAATCCAGATCGTTTAGCGAGAAATAGTATTGATGGTGGCAAGGTCATATATTTTGTGGACACGCTAAAAATTGTTGCGCTAAAATTCCCGACATTTTGGTTCGAAGCGACACCGCAAGGAAAATTTATGTTGAGTGTCGCTTTCGGACAAGCAAAATATTACACCGACAATTTGCGAGAAAACATTTTGCGCGGTATTCGGCAAAAGATACGCCGTGGTGAATTGTCGGCAAAAGCCCCTCTCGGATATTTTAACGAACCGCGACTTCGGACGATTGAACCTGATAGAAAAACCTTTGGCAAAGTAAAAGAGTGTTTAGGGGCTTTTGCTACGGGACAATTTACGCTCACTGGTATTCAGCGCAAAATGTTTTCTGTCGGCTTGGTTGGCAAGACCGGCAAGCACCTTGCCCTTGCCTCGGTTGAGTATATTTTGACTAATCCTTTTTACTACGGACATTTTCAATATCGTGGCGAGGTGCATGCCGGATCGCATAAGCCAATGATTTCAAAGAAACTTTTTGACCAAATTCAAGTAGCGCGTATAACGAATGGCAAACCCCGCAAAAAGCGAGGACCAAAGAATTTTCAGTTTTTAGGTTTTGCTACTTGTGGGGTATGTGGCTATGCCATTACTGCCGAGCGACATATCAAGAAAAGTGGTTTGAAATTTATTTACTATCGTTGCACCCACAAGAGCAAAACTATTGTTTGTACTGAAAATCGCTTTTTGTGGGAAGAAGTGCTGACCGAGCAAGTGAAAAATCTTTGTCAAAAAGTTTCTTTGCCCGATGAGTGGCGGGAAAAATATCTTACTCGTCTTGAAAGCGAGCAAGTGGACTCCCGCCACTCATCAGACCTTTTCGCTCAAAATCTCCGCGATAATATTTCCGCCCTTGAAACACGCACAGAGCGACTGACAGACGCATATCTTGGTGAGGCGTTGGAACTTGGCGAGTATCAAGAAAATAAAAATGTTTTAATGGCGGAAAAGAAAACATTGGAGGAGAAATTATCTGATTTTGAGCGAAAAGGTAATCATTGGCTCGAACTCATGCGAAACTGGATTATTGAGGCCAACCAAGCCGAAAATCTCTCTAAACAAGAAAATCCCTCACGGATGAGAGATTTTCTTGTTTCCATCGGCTCGAACCGCCGACTTTCGGCGGGAATGCTTTTGGCGGAATTCAAAACCCCTTGGAATTTCTTGGCGGAAATGCCAGCCCAAGCCCGCGCCTCTGGCGCGGGCGCGGTCAATTCTGATGCTAATCAATTTTGGTGGACCGTACCGGGATCGAATCGGTCGCCTCATTCACCCGCCCGAACGTACTGTTCGGTACGGGCGGGTGCCATGAATTTCCACTTTGTGGACCTGGGGGGAATCGCACCCCCGACTCGTCCATGCCATGGACGCGTGTTACTACTATACTACAGGCCCAATTTTATTTTTCAAAAACCTTCTACCTGCCGCGGTCTTAAAATAAAGTTCCCTTTTTCTCGCATTTTCTAGATTATCAAATTCTTCGGTATAGGCAACTGATATATTTTTCATTTTAGCGGTTGTTTTAGTTTTTCCATTTCTGTGCTCAATTAACCTACGATTCAAATTATTAGTTGAACCTTTATACAGCTTACCTTTTTCATCTTTTAAAACATATACCACAAATTTCATATTTACTAGCGCTCTACCAAATGAGCTAACGGCCCTTATTGTGGACCCAAGGAGACTCGGTCACTAATATTTTTCTGTTGAAAAATTTCGCGACCCCGACTCGGCCCGTCGGCCTCTGTCTTTCTCGTCTCTTGAATCGCACAATGATGCTTCGCTCGGATAGCTCCCAGCTGTCCTCGCGAATCATTGTGGACCCAAGGAGACTCGAACTCCTTACCTCCTCATTGCAAATGAGGCGCTCTACCAGATGAGCTATGGGCCCAGATTTTCATTTTTCAATAGTAGTATTCTAGCTTATTTAACCAATAAAGCAAATTTTGTTGTTGTCTTTTCTGTGATTTCTGATAATATAAGAAAAGTTCTTTAATTAATTGAATACATTCCGGGGTAGCTCAGCGGTAGAGCGGTCGCCTGTGTCGGATGTTTGTGGTATAATCTACTTGTGTATACCAAAAAGAAAAGAGTAGAAAAACGAACATATGCCGACCGTAGAGAATATATGGTTATGGCTGTGACTCGAAGAAGAAAAAGACTTCGTGAAATGGCCAGAGACTATAAAGGCGGTAAGTGTATTTTATGTGGCTATAATAGATGTCAGAGAGCATTGAGTTTTCATCACCTCAATCCAAAAGAAAAAGATTTTGATCTTTCTTCTAGGGGCTTGACTAGGTCGTGGGAACGTATCAAGAAAGAAATTGATAAATGTGCTCTTCTGTGCGCGAATTGCCACATGGAAGTGCATGACGGTATTACGCAGCTTCCTACTAAAAGGTAGGTTGAAAAACAAGGTGAATTCGGGGAAGTCCTTATGGGGTAATCCCGAGCCAAGCCCTAAAATTTTTAGGGAAGGTGTAGAGACTATCCATTTTTGGAGTAGCTCTCTGATATGTATCGGAGCGCGAAGCGCCTTGCTCCTAAGTTCATAGATTTATTATGAATATGGAGATGATATAGTCCACACTTCTAGTAATAGGAGATAAAGTGTAAGCGATTGGTCGTAGGTTCGATCCCTACCCCCGGAGCATCGTAGAAAAAACAGGCGAAAAAGCGTCTGTTTTTTCGTTTAACCCTTTCCACACAACACAGTTTTTAGGTTCGAACTTTGGGAATTCTAACTTAGTACGTTTTATGCCTTCTACAAGTTTATCTATTGCTTTACTGTTATAAATACTAAGGATTTCTTCGTTCCAAACTAGGTTCGAACTAAGTTTTGATAGTATGTTTCTTTTTGCCAACATGGTCCCTTTTTCAAGCACTTCTTTAGTACAAAGAGTAAGATCAACAATCTCATTCATCTTTGAATACCAATCAATGGTTTCTTTTTTACCATCTACAACAGCATACTTTTTGTTTAGATCTTCTAAATCAGTTTTATATTCATCATCAGTAATTTGTTCATCTCGGAGCATTTTTCTTAAGCGTGATTTCTTATTCTCATAGTCACTTTTATCTACTTCCTGTTTTTGTTTTCTAAACACACTATCATTTATTTCTTTGTCTTTTAATTCGGTTATGTATTTTTTAGACCAGTCTGCGAGATCCTGCGAGAAAGTTAAATTCTTGTCTATAAAATCTAACAGTTTTTCCATTATTGTGGATTCAGATACTGACTTATAACCTTGGTAAGCCTTCTTCCTTTTTACATTATAGTAATAAGTAAATATAAGATATTTAGGATGTTCCATCTGGTCTATTTCTTTCCCACATTTTGGACAATTAGTTTTATTCAAGTAGCAAAATTTCTTTTTACAATCGCAAATCAACTGATACTTTACATCCTGTCCCATAAAATCACCTTTGTCTGATTGCACAAAGCCAGCAAATGTGGCTTCATTGTGTTGTGCTTTTGGTATATTCTTTTTTGCGAGTAAAGCCTTAACCTTATTGTGCTCATCTTCAGTTATCAATCTAGGAAGATTATTATCTAGTTCATATCTTTCACCACCTTGAAAAAAGAAGCCTGCGTATATAGGGTCCTTTAAGATTTCATATATACGAGAAAGAGTAATAAAAGCGCCTCCGATCCTTTTTCTTTTCACTGTAGTTAGCTTAAGTTCTTTTAAAGCATATCTGTGTAATTTTCCAGCTGAGTATGTTCCAGTTAAAAACATTTCAAAGAGAATTTTAATAGCTTTCAATCTTTGTTCATCAACTAACCATTTTCGATTTCCTTTTTCTTCTGTTTTGTCATTTAGAAAACCTAGCGAGGCAACTCCGCTAGGAAGTCCTTTTAATGCTTTTGTTTTGAGACCTTCCTTAACCATGTCGCCTTTATCGTCACTGTCTTTCTTAGAGAAAATAAGTTCAAGAGCTAACATCATTTTGTCTGTTGAAGATCCAGTATAGCAAGTTGAGTGTGGCGTTCTAATGTAAAGAAGCTTCTTCTCATCCATTAAAGAAATTATATAACCTGCATCAATAGAGTTTCGAGAGATACGATTACCTCTAATAACAAGAATTGCGTTTGCTCTTCCTGTTCTTATATGGTCAGTCATTCTATTAAACCCTTCTCGGCCAATCTTAAAGGCACTCTTACTTTCAGAGATTATGTCTATAATGTTTAATTTATTTTTGTCTGCGTGTTCATGTAATTCTCTTAATTGTGTTTCTAGTGACTGTACTTGCTTGTCTTCACCCTCGCTAGATTTGCGACAGTAAATAACATAGTTTAACTTTGTGGTATCTATATCATAATATTTATTCATAAAACAAAAATGAGGCAACGATCCATTAATCTTTTAGTTGCTACACTAGAAGAGGATTATTGCCTCGTTTTTATACACAAAACATTTTAATAAATATCTTGTGAATCTTCTAGTGTAGCATTCTTAATTATACTACATTTTTTAATTTCAGTTTTTCCACTAAAGATGTTAATAAAAACAATCCGATTTCATTTAGTTCCTCATTACTGAGGCTAAAGTCACTGTTATATTTTTGCTGTAGGGCTAATCTTAAGTCTTCAATAGCCTTACTCGATAACTCCATTTAGAAGGGCAATTCCCCTGGTGGAATGGGCTTACTTACTCTTTTAATAATGTCATCTATACTGTCCTCATCCTTGCTTATGTCATCTGTGTCCATTTCTTCTGTTTTCTCTTCTCTGTGAGGCAATTTACCCTCGTTTTTCGTACGCTTCACGCCTTTTGTGTGAAGGTATAGAAATTCCAACAAGGCCTTTTTATCCGATTGAGAATATTCATCTTTATCAACTAATTCTTTGAACATTCTGGATATACGATCTTTGGAGAAATTTCTCCCATAGACTGCATTAGCCAGTATTACATTTGACCCCCAGCCTGGGTTTTCTTTTTGAATTCTTTTAAACAAACGTTTTATGCTACGCATATTTTTTATTTAGTTAAATTAGTAAAAAAATATGGATGTTTTTTCCCTTCACATTGAGAAATGAAGCAATTAGAGAAGTAGCCACAAAAAAGCACTTATACTTTTTTGTATTCAGTGTTCTTGGATGATATTGAAGATGATTTAAAAGTCCTTTGATGGTTCGACCTGGACTTGCTGATTAAGTTAATTACATAATATACTTTTTTTGCTCAAAAGTCAAGTTTGGGATTTTTTTAAAACAAAAAACGACAACTCCATTCAGCCATCTTTCCGACAACATCCGTAAAAATAACCCCTACGGATAGAATCTAATCATATTTCAGAAAACTCTGTAATCTCTTTAGTGTATAGTGGCAGCGTTCCTAAAAGCGTAAAATAGAGATAGACAGAGTAGTTAGAAACAACAGTGTTCCATAACAGCTTAACTTATTAAGACAACACAGCAATAAACCCAACTACAACCATTTTGAGGTAAATTAGGCAGGTAATAACCAGAAGTACAGCAAAGAAGCCATAAATGCTCTTTGGAATCAATTTAAGCAGTTTCTTGTCGCTAGGTTCTTTAACCATAAATCTAACACTGGCATACACGGAACATACTAAGAAAATAACCACGAAAACTATCATATAGTTCATCCCCTTGAATGGGGTTAGAAATAGCAATACGTTTACCAAGATAAAGAATAGCACTGAATAAATCAAATTTTTATTGTTTTTCATATGTTTGCGTTAGTTATTAATAATGGTTTCTTTAATAAAATTCATTGTCTCTGGATCAGCTTTACCACTTTTGGCTTCGTTGTACCTCTTTAATGCTTCGGTGCATCTATTGTCCACCCAGAACTGATATCTAGCCCTATTCCAATCTCCTAAACTTGCACCTGGATGATCATCGTAAAAATTGTTGGTCCATTCATTTAAGGCAGTCATTTGTTCTTCCGAAGTTTTATAGTCATCAGGACACTTAGCTTGTTTGTTTGGTATTGGAATATCTATAAAGAAATATAGTGCAAGGAATAGACCAATAATTATGCAGATGTAAAAAATGTTCTTCTTCATTTTATTTATCTAGTGGGAAGGGTGTTTTTAATGTCATGTTTGAAAATATTGCAAAGGCATTTGTCGTTATTCCTTTTTTAATTAAACTTTTATAATTTGTTCCAGGCTTAACCATATAAAGATCCCATTTATTATCTTTTATTTTCTCTCCCTCTATCCAAAACTGTGTATTGGGAATCTTAATTTTTACTTTGTTCTTGTCCATAGTTTCGTTATCGGAAGTTTATAGGATTAAATTGAGTTCCAAGTGGTGCATATGAATTAGAAAAGCCAGAGGTCCCATATGGCCTAGTGAAAACTGGATTGAATTGAGTTCCAATCTTTGAGTAAGGATTTATAAAACCAGAAGTTCCATATGTTCGTGTAAAAACAGGATTAAATTGAGAACCCAAAGAAGCATAAGGGTTTGTGAAATTATAAGTTATAGGTTTGAGTGGAGTCCATTTTGTGCCGACATATTTTGTCGCAGGTTTAATGCTAGTAGTGAAGTAAGTAGCGAATATTAAATTTGTCGGAATGAATAAAGAAAACAAAAACGATAGTGCAATTATTTTATTTTTCATAAATTTATAGGCCAAAACGCAAAAAGAGCTCTTAGCCAGATTGGTGGTTTTTAAGCCACCCATAGCCGTTTCCAGCTATGACCCGTGAAGGCAAAACTCTGACTAAGAGTTCTTCATGCTTCACGGGATTTCGACCATATCCTAAAGAGAGTCTTCAGGGGTTAGGTCTCCTATTAAATTTAAAACACTCCTTAATAATACACCATTTTTAAACGCACGTAAACCTCAATTTTCTGTATATTTTTTGGAATTTTTTTACAGAGCCAGCTTTCTTAAAGCTGAATGATTACCAAACAACCCCTATGACCCTTTTCAGTTTCGGAGGCCTGGGCAGGCGTGGGTATGTTAACCCCATACAGCTAATTGCAAGGAATTATTGATTCGAACTACTGCCCCTATGCCTTATTTTAAATATAGTTATTAACTTATAAAAACTAAGTTAGTGAAGATAAGGTCGATATTAAGTCTTCAAAATACGAGCTAGTCTCTCGTGTAAATTAATCTATATTAAATTAATAATATGAAAGCATTAAGCATTAAAGAAATATTAGAGGATGACTCTATCACTTCTAATTATCAAGGTTCTGAAAAAACCAAAGAGATGGTGGAAGAACAGATCAGAAAAATATACGGAAATAGCGAGGTAAAGAATTACAATCCATATAAAAATGCTCTGACTTTCGCTTCATGGGTCCGTCTGGGTTATAGGCCAAAGAAAGGCAGTAAAGCATTAAAGAGTATCACTTATGTCGAAAAGAAAGATGCTCAAGGAAATGTAATTGAAAAATATCCACGTAAAATAAATCTGTTTTATTACAGAGCTGTGGAACCAATAAAAGCTAACTAAAAAACATGAATAATACAACATACAAACCAAGACCAATCTTGTCTCCAATCCAGCCTAAGATCAAGCCAGTGGTAAATGCTAAAAATGACAGACATCCGATCTATGAAGAGATTAATAAACTTTGCCATAGCACTAACTACAATATTAATGTCAGTTTTGAAGAAGATATCGAAGCACTGGACTCTTTTTCTATCCCTGGCTTAGTTGCAGTGAAATGCACTCTGCGAACACACGGTCAGATAATTGCCTTTGGTCGGTCTTGCTCGGTCTTGGGCAAAATGAATCGTTATGTCGATAGAGTTATTTCTGGTTTAATCGGTGGAAGTTTTTTATCTGCAGCCAATAATGCAATGAAGGTCCTTGAAACATTGCGAATGTCGGAAGTAGAAGAAAACATTAACAGCTTAAATAAAAACAGTATGAACACACAAACAGCAGTAGCAGATTTTGATGGTTCTAGGCGAGGTTTTTACTTTGGTGAAGATTCTGTAGAAGAACCAGAAATGACAAGTAAGCAAAGAGATTTCTTAAATCAACTAATTCTCAACATTGATAACCCAGACACTAGGGAAGAATATTTATCTCAAGTTAATGGTGGATTGTCTCGTGCGGATGCTAGTGAACTAATCTCAAGTTTATTACCAATGAAATAGGCAGTAATTAAGCAGTTTATGCACAGCAAAGTGGTAAACTGCTTTTTTATTTTGCCACTATTAAGTACCTGTCAAGTTTGTAGTTAAGACAAAAAAAAGCTATACTTTAATTATATATATCTATATGAAAAAAACCGAAATCACTAAAGAACAAATAGGAAAAAATTGGGATATTTTTAAAAAAGTTCATCAAACACTTATGTCAGTTGATAAAAATGTTTATTTCAGAGTCTTTCCTATATATGCTAAATATTTTTTAGACGATGAAGTTTTTGCTATCGTTTTTTTTAAGGGTAGTTTGGTTGGTGATAATCAAGTAGATTTAGGTTTGAAATTTAATATAACACCAGCATTAAAAAGTTTACGAGATGCAAAGCACATGAAGGACTCTTGCGTAAATTATAGTGTGTTAGTAGATGGTAAAAAATTTGATAAAACGGAACTGAAGAAAATTGTCATGTTAGCTTTAAAAAGAAAAAAAGTCGTATATTTTTAATAATGTTTTATTTTATATAAAAAATGCCTTCATTATATTTTAAAGGAAAATCAGCAGTTTGGAACCATCATCTTTCGGTCCCTTATCATACGTTAGAAAAAGATAAAAAAGCATCCCTAAAAGGAAAAGATGAGGATGAAAATTTGATTATTGAAGGTGATAATCTTTTAGCACTAAAGGCCCTACTTCCTAAATATCAAGGTAAAATTAAGTGTGTGTACATCGATCCTCCCTATAATACGGGAAATGGAAATGGAGTCTGGGTTTATGACGATAATGTCAGTAGTCCTCTTATAAAAGAATGGCTAAAAAAGGAGGTGGACATAAATGATCTAGCTAGACATGAAAAATGGCTTTGTATGATGACACCTAGACTTAAACTCTTGAGAGATTTACTATCTGATGATGGAATGATATTTATCTCAATTAGTGATGGTGAAATTCATAATTTAACATGCTTAATGAACGAAATTTTTACAGAAGATAACTTCTTGGCTTCTATTGCTCGGTTGACAAAAAGAGGTGGAAATAAAGGAGAATTTAATAAACCAAAAAAAGATTATGTATTGTGTTATTTTAAAGATAAGAATAGCATTCAGACAGAAATGTTTGGTAGGAAGTTAAACATTGATGATATTGAATGGGATGAAGAAGTATTTAATGGTAAAAAAAGAAAATTTATTCAAGGTGATATTCCATACAGAGAAAAACTAGAAGTTAGAAAAAACCAGAGATATTACATTAAGGCACCAGATGGCAGTTTAATGATTCCCCCTGGAAATATTTTTCCAAAAGAAAAAACAGACGGTGCTCAAGTGATTCCACAAAGTAGTAAAGATAAATGTTGGTCTTGGTCTCTAGATAGATATTTGTTAGAAAGAGAAATTGGGCGTTTCATTTTTAAGAAAAGCAATAAGTCACCATTTTTAGATCAACATAACAAGCAGTCTAAGTGGACTATATATAAAAAGGTATTTGAAGATGAAAAAGCAGTAATGAAAGAAATATTTATTGATTTTCTAGACAAATTTCCTAATAGTTTAGGAACGAAAGCTCTAGAAGATTTGAAATTAAATGAATGTTTTGACAATCCAAAGCCTCCTCAATTAGTTGATTATTTAATATCTATTGCCTCAGATGAAGATGCAATTATACTAGATTCTTTTTCGGGATCTGGAACAACAGCACAGTCTGTATTGGAATTAAATAAAAATTCTGGTAACAGAAAATTTATTCTTGTCCAAATGGTTGAAGAAATAAAGAAGGAAAAACCTGCTTTCTCTCTTGGATTTAAATTTGTTCATGAAATTACCAGAGAAAGAGTAAAACGAGTAATTGAAAAAAATAAACTTGATACAGGTTTCACTTATTATAAACTCGGCCCATCAATAGATGCTGATTCTATTCTTGCTGGAAAACTTCCACTTTATGAAGAGTTTGCAAAATACGTTTTTTATCTTGCTACAGGTAAGAATTACCCAGACAAACAAACAATAAAAGAAAAGGATTACTTTGTTGGAAAATTAAACAATGAGTCAATATACTTATTATATAAGAAAGATATAAATACATTAAAAAACCTTTCAATTACTCTTGAATGGGCTGAGCAAATAAATAAAAAGGATTCTGGAAAAAAGATAGTTTACGCTCCAGCTTGTTTTTTAGACGATGAATATCTGGAGAAGTTTAATATTCAGTTTGTAAGCATACCTTACAACCTATTTGAGAAGAAATAAGATTATGATATTAAAGGATTATCAAATAAAAGTTATAGAAGCGCTTAAGCGTTTTTATTCTGAGGCAGAAAAACAGAAAAGTTCCTTAGAGAAAATAGATAAAGAATTACGAGGAAATTTTTCTTATGTTGATTCAACTTACAGGGCTTTAAAACTAGATTTTTCTGATCGGCCAGAAAATGGACTTGGGGAGTCATATCCTAGATTTTGCTTAAAAGTTCCTACTGGTGGAGGTAAGACACTTATAGCAATAGAAGCAATACGAGAATATCAAAATTTATTTGCTCAAAAGAGAACTGGGCTTGTTGTTTGGATTACACACCGAGAAACAATTTATAGACAAACAATAGAAAAATTAAGAGATAAAAATCATATATACAGACAATGGCTTGATCAGTGCAGTGGCAATAAAACGTTAATAATCGAAAAAGGTTACCCATTACGACAACAAGACGTAGAAGAGAATTTGGTTGTTTTTATGTTAATGCTTGGGTCAGCTAATAGGGCGACTAAGGAAGATTTAAAGATATTTCAAGATAGTGGATCTTATATTGATTTTTTCCCACATGATAACCAGTACAGTTTACATAAAAAACTATTAGAGAAAGTACCCAATCTGGACTTTTTCCCTGATAGTTTGTTTGATAGAAAAATTGTTAAAACAAGTTTAGGCAATGTAATAAGAACAGTAAACCCTTTAATAATAGCAGATGAATTTCATACTATGTTTTCTGATAATGCAAAATCTACCATTGATGGATTAAATCCTTCGATGGTTATAGGTCTATCAGCTACTCCAAAAGAAAGAAATCAGATGAATGTACTCGTGGAGATTCTTGGCAAAGAACTTGAAGAAGAAAACATGATAAAGCTCGATATGCATTTACATTCTCCTACAACAAGCGAGAACTGGCAAGAAATGATGAAAGATATAAAAAGAAAAAGAGAAAATCTAGAGAAAGAAGCGATTATATTAAATAGCAATAAAGGAACTTATATTAGACCAATTGCACTTATCCAAGTTGAGAGAACTGGTAAAGAGCAACGAGGGAAAAACTTTGTTCACAGTGAAGATGTTAGAGAGTATTTAACTGAAATAGGAGTTTCATCTTTTGAAATAGCAGTAAAATCTAGCGAGTTAGACGAAATTAAAGAAGAAAAATTATTGTCAGAATCAAGTGAGATTAGATATATTATTACAAAAGAAGCATTAAAAGAAGGCTGGGATTGTTCATTCGCTTATATTCTAGGAATAATACCGAATGCAAGAACTGAATCGTCTATGACCCAATTAGTAGGTAGAATTTTGAGACAACCTTATGCAAAAAAAACAGGAATAAAAGAACTAGATGAAAGTTATGTGTATTTTACAAAAGGACAAACGCAAGATATATTAGCAAATATTCAGAGAGGATTTCAACAAGAAGGTTTGGGTGACTTAATAAAAAATATCAATCCTGAATCGGGACCATCTGGATCAAAGAAAATTAAAACAAAAATAAAAAAAGAAATACTTAAAAATTACCCAGAATCTCTCTATCTACCTGTGTGGGTAGTAAGGAATAAAAAATCTTATCGACAATTTTCTTATGATCTTGATATTAAATCAAAAATAAACTGGAGAAAATTTGATTATAAGACTTGGATACAAAAAGAGATATTGCCAATTTTAAATCAAAGAAATACAACCTATGAAGTGCTTATCAACTTAGAACGATCAGAGTTAAAGAAACTGAATGAAGAAGATATTGATATCTTAGAAACAAGTTATCTGGCTCGTAGAATTACAGACGTTGTTGAGAATGCGTTTTTAGCCTTTGATCTAGCTAAAGATTTTATAAAAATACTTGAAAATGTTAAAAATAAAAATAAATTAGGGGCTAATAGTGGTTTTATAATACAAGAAATTGTAAAGAAGCTAACAGAAGAAAAATCAAGACAAGAACGAGAATTATTCAATTCTTTGATTAAAGAAAAGAAAATAACGTTGGCAGTTTCTTCCGATGAGTCTGTTGGATATTCTGTCCCAAGAGAAAACGAAGTGTATCCAGAGGGAATTGAAATGTTTAATAATAACTTATTTGAAAAGTCAGACAAGCTTTCTATGAATGCGCTGGAGTTAAAAGTAGCAAATTTAATAGATAAAAATAACAATGTAATATGGTGGGTCCGAAATATAGCAGAAAATAAGAAATGGTATTCAATAAGAGGATGGAAAAAAGGAAAAATACGTCCTGATTTTATTGCAGCGAAAAAAGGTAAAAATAATTCTTTAGAACTTGTATATGTTATAGAAAGTAAAGGTGAACATTTGATGGATAACCCTGATACAAAGTACAAAGCTAGTGTTTTTGATAAAATAAATAATGAAAAAATTGAAGATATTGGATTAACTTTACTTAAATTCAAACTTAATAAAGCCTTTCGTTTTGAACTAGTTGGAGAAAATGAGGAAGATATAAAGATAGGTACTTTTTTTAATAAGTAATAGGTATTGTTTTTAGACAGCAAAAAACTGATTTATGTTATATTGTTGCTAATGACACTATACCAAAAACTCAAGAACTGGAAGAAAAGAAACAGAAGGCTGTTTGGGCGACTTTATCTAGTTAAATATCATATATTTTCGTTTTTAGGCTTAATCTATAGGTCCATCAGACACAATACTGATTATTTTTTAGACACGAATTTCGTTATAACAGAAGAACAAAAATACGACAATCGTTATAGAAAAATGCTTTTCTTGTCCAAAAACTTTTACGTTACTGAACCTATACAAAAAGAAATAGAAGAAAAGCTGTTAGATAAAAGATTCAAAAAGGTAAACAACCACAAACTAAAATCCGTTTCTTTTGATGATTTATACAGTGTCGCTCCTATTTGTCCTGTCTACCATAATTTTATCAGCACTATGAACAACCCTGCGGATTTCACTTCCCCAGAATTTATGTTACAGCTAATCTTTTCAAGAATACTAAAGAAAAAACAACTCACAGAAGAAGAAACCAAAATACATATGTCGGAAATGAATAGGCATATAGGGATGGCTAACTCAAATATAAATGAAGGTGGAGAAGTTAAAAGTGAATGGGAAGAAGTGATCGGAGAAGCCCACAAAAGGAGTTTATTAAAAAGAAAGGATGGACTAAAAGGCAAAAACAAAAACTACGCTAATGATATTAGAAACTTAGCCTTGATTTTTACTTATAGTTTGATTAATAAAAGAAACGTTACTTTTTTAACTTCTGATTCAGATTCAGTGGCTTATTTCTTTGACTGGTCCGCCTCTGTTATTCAGCAAGTTGTTTTTAATACTAAATGCCTAGAGGAATTAGATAAAAATGATCGTGAAGGAATGAAGTTGCTCCTACAGAAGAAAAAAGATGCGATCTTCTTTAATGCTTCTGAAATCAGAAAGTTTCAACAAGGAACTCTGCAAAAGTTTTATAGCAATAACAAAAAGTATTTCTCTCCCAGATTATCAATTAAATATTGGGATAAAAAGAGAAAGAAGTTTTTTGAAATAGGTATAAATATTGATAACTCAACAAGACTATTATTTATGTATTTGCACGGACCACTTAATTGCCCTACAGCAAAGAATGATATCATGGGTAGCTTTATAGGATACAGATACTGGTGGCCACCATCTTCTAAATGGAACACAAAAATTCTTAAAATTCTTCCTAAATTAAAGCCGATTTATAGAAAGTCTGAATACATGCTGATTCCTATTCACAACCTAGCATGTCGTTATAGAAGAAATGATCTATCTGATAATTTCTCTGAATTCTCAACCTTTTCTTAGAGTGGTAAAGGTAAGGTGTGGTAAAAATTCCACACCTTTAAAAGGGTTAAGCGATAGTTGTAGGAAAACTATTTCGTTTTTTCTCGTTTTTGTGGTATAATATAACCATACGATTGAGATAACTTTCTCAATCCCAAATATAAAGATTAAAGATATTAGGTTTAAGTTTAAAGTTTAAGAATTAAAGCTTACAGATAATATTAACAAATCTTTGTTTTTGGGGAACTCAAATCAAAAACTCCAACAAAACCTTATATCTCGATTGATAACCGTGTATAAGGCAAACGGCCTTGAGTAAGGGCCACTAATGAGGGGTTCAGGTGTTGATGCGAAAGCTGGGGAAAATGTTGTTCGACTTGCACCCCAGCCGAATGATCAGGATCGGAGCCCTACTGATTGATAATAGGAATAATAAATAAAGTAATTCAATATCATGGTTTATATACTTTATGAAAGGGATTCGCTATTTTAAATCAACTGTTAATTGCATATCTACTATTTTGAGCAAAGTTTATTTAACACCTATATGCATTACGAATATCTCATGTCATGGTGTTCCGAATAACGAGTAGTAAGAAACACATTCCAATCCTTATCAAAAGGGTAAGTCGAGATCGTACCTAATTTGTTAAAAAATGATAGAATGTCACAATGAAATACGAACCCACCGTAACTTATGAATATGATGATAGTATTCCAAAGGAAGAGGCAGAATGGAAAGTAGCACAAGCTTACGATATTCTTTTTAAAGAAACAATAAAAATGATGGAAAAGTCTTCAAAGCCTGAACACATTGCTTTTTTAAAAAAGTTCCCATATCTACAAGAGACAAATAAAATACGTTGATTTTTGGTTAATTTTCCTCTATAATAGCTGAACGAACATTATCCCACGTTCGGAGCAATGTATAAAAAACAGACGGAGAAACGTCTGTTTTTTATACAGTCTTCAGGAGCTCGTGTATTTTAAATATTTAGGTATAATGACAGTATGGAAAATGGTCCACAAAAAAACGGAATAAACAAAGAGAAGTTCAGAGTAAAGTGTGCTAGTTGCCACAAAGACGTTGAGGTAGTATTAAATTTTTATGGGGGTGGTTATGTGGCAACTTGTCCAGACCGTGGAAAGCTTGCTTACAACGAAGAATCAAAACCAGCTTCAATTTAGGCTACTATAATAGTTTATTCAAAATCACTATTTGAATGGTCTCCGAGGTTCGGAGAATTTTTTGGGGTGGTATACTATCCATATGAACAAACAAGGTGCGAGTAGGGGAATAATGGTATTGGTAGTAATTGTAATTATTATATTATCTGGAATCGCTTTGGGTTTTTTTTATAATTCATTA
>Ga0172379_10006232_pt1 | contig 16111 bp, 10 predicted proteins | sample GrowelOW334metaG_FD_119756 | JGI IMG/M metagenome (GOLD analysis project Ga0172379, IMG submission 119756) | Groundwater microbial communities from an aquifer near a municipal landfill in Southern Ontario, Canada - Groundwater well OW334 metaG | ecosystem: Environmental > Aquatic > Deep... | reverse complement strand
TTACGTTGACCTATTTTTCATCTTGAAGCATCTTCCACTCCCTGACCTACTCGCCGCTCTTTCAAAAAAGCTTCCATCACTTGACCAGAATCTCGTGTTGAAGGCCCTGGTCTCATTTGATGATATATCCACAGAACCGATCGATTTCATCGCGGGGAACAAGATTTCTCTCGATGAAATACGCACGTCGATTGTTAAGAGTGTGAAGACGGTACCGCTTGGACTTCGTTGAGAGTGTTCCATCGCGTTTGCCGTACCCCTTTGCATATATTCGCACTATGGATTATAGTGCCGCTCAATGCGCCTCCGTACGCTCATACGACTCACTCCCTATGTGCTAGTCGTGTTGTGCGTTCCTCTCTCGGCGTTTGCCGCCACCCTTGTCACTGAAGATATAACGAGCGACACCCACTGGACACTCGATGGGAGCCCGTATGTCGTAAACTTTGATAGTAATACCTTCTCCCCACATTTTCTAACTGTGGCCTCGAACGTAACGTTGACCATTGATCCGGGTGTTGTCGTCAAGTTCGGCTCATATAACGGTATGAGAGTAAGCGGCACCCTGCACGCAGAAGGCACCGCAGAGGATCAGATTATCTTCACCTCGCTTCAAGACGACACTGCTGGTGGCGACACCAATGGTGATGGTGTTGCGACAACGCCGACAGACGAGGAGTGGTTGCATCTGGAATTCTGGAACAGTTCAAACGGTCTATTTGATTACACAACAGTGCGATATGGAGGTGAACATGTCACCCCTGTACCGTTTACTGGGATAATGAATCGTGGCGGTACTCTGGTCGTTAATCACACTGCTCTGGTACACAACGGGTATGACGGGTTCGGCCAAGAAGCCGGGCACACCACCATCACGAACTCCCTCATATCGGATCAAGCCATAGGTATCAGGATGACCGGCGGCGATCTCGAGGTGAGCGACACCAGAATCTACAACAACACCACGAGCGGCATAGACCACGCCTGGGACGGGGTTCTCACTGTCACGCACAGTGAGATTGATCACAACGGTACCGGCATTACCGTGGAGGGGCAGGGTGCCGTCACTGTGAGTAACTCCAGTATCCACGGCAATGCAGTACTCGGTATTGATAATCAAACTCAAATTACCGGATACGATGAGTTCGACAATCCGTATATTATTGACCCAGGAATCAGCATCGCTGCGCAGAATAATTGGTGGGGTGACCAGAGCGGGCCACACGACCCGGAACACAATACCGCCGGCACGGGTAACGGTGTGTCCGGTGGTGTTGTCTACACACCATGGCTCACGAGCGATCCTTTTACTCTGGCCGACCCGTGCGTCGCCACCAACACTTGTGTCTCCAACGTAATGTTCCTGCCGGGGATTGAGGGGAGTCGACTGTATCGCCCCGACTACAATGGGGGTACTGATCAGTTGTGGGAGCCAAACATCGATGCGGATGTGCGGGATTTGTACATGAATCCGGATGGCACCAGCACGCGCGTTGATGTGTACGCGAGGACTGGCGACATACTAGACGAGTTGCCAAATGGAGAAAACATCTACAAATCATTCATTGCGAAAATGAATGCTCTTCGCGACACCCAACATCTCATCAACGATTGGGAACCGATTGCGTACGACTGGCGTCTCTCACTCGATGACATTCTTAATTATGGCAACGACATAAACGGCCGAGTATATTATTCTGGCGATCTCCGAGCCACATCAACGCCGTATATCATCCAAGAATTGCGACATCTTGCCGCGACATCTAAGACAGGGAAGGTGACCATCGTTGCGCACAGTAACGGCGGTCTTCTTGCGAAACGTCTGACAGAACTTCTCGGCTCCACCGAGTCGTCGAACCTTATCGACAAGATGATCTTTATTGCTGTACCACAAGTGGGAACACCTATGGCAATTCCCGCCGATCTGCACGGATATAAACAAGATCACGTTATGGGTCTTGTTACCTCAAATTCCACGGCGAGAACGTTAGCCAGCGCGTCTCCTATGGCGTATAACCTCTTGCCCTCGGCGCAATACTTTACCTACGTTGACGACCCTGTGGTTACCTTTGACTCCACCCTGCCTGATTGGACATCTCGTTATGGAAGCGTCATTCACTCGCAGAGTAGCCTACACCAATTCCTTACTGACACCTACGGCAGAACTGATTCGCAGACGGGCGATTTCAATCAGCCAACACAGCTTAGTAATTCACTGCTCTCTGCCGCCGAGACACTTCATGCGACTCTCGACAACTGGGCTCCTCCCACAGGTGTACAGCTCACTCAAATTGCCGGGTGGGGAATACCGAAGACTGTAAATGGAGTAATTTACAAGAAAAATGGAACGGGGGTGCAACTGGAGCCAGATTTCACTATTGATGGTGACGGAACCGTTGTCGTTCCGAGCGCCTTGTGGACGAGTATCGCAGAGGGAGCGATGAATTATTTTGTGAATCTAGCGACATGGAATAGTAGATTTGCAAACACTGCCACGTTTGGTCTTTTGGGAGCTGAACATGGAAATATCTTTGAAGTTCCTAGTCTTACTCAATTCGTATCTGATCAAATAATCAACATTGCTAAACCCCTTACCAATTACGCATATTTCTCAATGCAATCACCAATCGGAGGGTCTCGCCTTCGTTACGCCCTCCATTCGCCACTGACACTCAACCTCTACGATAATGAGGGTCGGCATACAGGGATATCTACCAGTACCGGACAAATCGAGGAACAGATCCCTGGTACTTATTACACCGAATTCGGTGACGTAAAATACCTTTTCTCTGATGCGTCTACGACCGCGCATGTCGTGATGAATGGCTACGCGCCTGGCACATTCACCTTCAATGTTGATCAATATAGCGGCGACACGCTCACAGCAAGCACTACATTTAAAGACATACCGACGACTCCAAGCTCTGTTGTTTCACTTGGGATACAGTCCGATATTTCCACACTTTCGTCGATGATCGTCGATCAAAATGGCGACGGCACAATTGACGCTACTCTTACACCTAAATTAAACGGTACGGTCTTTCTTGATACCACACCGCCAGAAGCAAAAGTGACTTTCAGTACAAGTACCAAAAAGATTTTCTTCACAGGCAGTGACGAAAGCTCGAGCACTACACTTAAGACATCTGCTACCTCAACCATCGTTACTGATTTAGCAGGGAACACACTCACACTCAAGATTTCGCAAAACATTTCACAAGCTAATTACGCATCGCTTACAATCCCGTCCTTCACGTACAGCACAGGCTCAACCACGAATACGACCACTTCACTTCGTTATTTCTGGAAAACTGATAAGAAAAATAAATACACACTCTTCATTTCTGCGATCCGTACTCCGACCGAACGGCTTGTCTCGCTCTATATCCCGCTCACCAACAAGACCTACCTCTTCCAATCATTACCCACAGACGACACTGCCGACCTTAGTAAAATGACGTTACAATTACTCTTGCGCAAGGTTGTGAAGCAAGTGAGTGGAATGGTGGTACCATATATATCAACCCAGAAGGGGAGTTCGATTATTGGATATTAGATTTTGTATGGAGAAGAAAAAGACACTCGTCATCTCTCTGGTGATGACCATAATTTTCATCACATTATTGTTCGCAACAAGGTTCGGTATATGCCCACCTGAGGGTTATGTCTGTGAGGATGCTCTTAATCCAATTGCACAAGTCATCTCAATCTTTTTTCCAGTCTTCCTCCTAGCGCTCATCACCTACAAGATGCGAGTAGATGTCTACCGAGTGTGGTTTCGATTTGCGCGATGGTGGGTGCCGCTTTCGATCTTTGCAACCTTAATTACGCCAACTACACACGATTGGTTATATCCTCTAGCAAGCAAAGCGGGTGTGGCGTTTTTATCGCCAATCTTTTTCTTCATCGTTTCTCTGCTTCTCATCGCTTGGAAATATCTATCCATGAGTCCGAATTGGAAGGATAAGCTGGACAGTCGCGACTAGTTTGGGAAGACCTAACCTTCCCAGTAGGGGATAAAAAGGGCAGTGTCGGGTATGATGGGGGTACGCGTATGCCAGAACCAAGTCTCAGAGCAGAAGTTGAGAGCGTCGTAGACGAGGGAATCTCGCTTGTTGAGCGAGAGGAAAAGATTTTAATAAAGAAGAAGCCGTTCAAGCTCGCTGAGGAATATTGGGACACGCTCGGTCCCGGGCTCACCACCGGTGCCGCCGACGACGACCCCTCGGGTATCGCCACCTATTCGCAGGCGGGCGCGCGCTACGGGCTCCAGCTTATCTGGCTCTCACTCTTCACCTACCCGTTTATGGCGGCGGTGCAGGAGATGTGTGCGCGTATCGGGATCGTGAGTGGGGAAGGGCTCGCCGCAAATATCCGCAAGGCGTACCCACGGCGCGTGCTCTACGCGGTCACCGCGCTTCTCTTCTTCGCAAATGTGCTCAATATCGCCGCCGACCTCGGTGCGATGGCGGCGGCGACCCAGCTCGTGCTCCCCGGTCTCGGAGCGGGATTGCTCGTCATCTTCTTCGCCTGCATCAGTCTCGTGCTCCAGATATTTACCACCTACGCGCGCTACGCCAAGTATTTGAAATATCTCGCGCTTGCGCTCTTCTCGTATGCTGCGGTGGCGCTCTCGGTCGGGCTCGACTGGAGCGATGTCTTCCGTCATACGCTTATTCCCTCACTCACGTTCTCAAAGGATCAGATATTCCTTATCTGCGCGATACTCGGTACCACGATTTCTCCGTACCTCTTCTTCTGGCAGACCTCGCAGGAGGTAGAAGAGAAAATATTGAAGGGCGAGACGACGATCGAGGCGCGACGCGAGCAGGCAAGTCCACAATCTTTTCGCCGTATGCGCATTGATGTGTGGAGCGGGATGTTCTTCTCTAATCTCATCACCTTCTTTATCTTCGCTGCGTGCGCGGGCACACTCTACGTGAATGGCATCACCGATATCGTCACGGCAGATCAGGCGGCGCTCGCACTCAAACCCTTCGGCGAGTTCGCCTTCCTCCTCTTTGCGCTCGGGATTGTTGGCACCGGTCTTCTCGCGGTGCCGGTCTTGGCGGGCTCGAGCGCGTATGCGATTAGTGAGAGCTTTGGGTGGAAGCACGGTCTGTACTTGAAGCTCCGGCAGGCCTACGCCTTTTACGGTGTGATTATCGTCGCGATGGTGATCGGCGTCATCGCCAACTTCGTCCACCTTGATCCGATACGCGGGCTTATCTACGTCGCAGTCGCGAACGGCATCATTGCGCCCGTCATTCTCTTCTTCGTCGTGCGACTCTCCGGCGATAAACGTCTTATGGGGAAGCATGCGAACCGCCCATTCACCTCCTTCCTCGGCTGGGTAACTATCGGTGTGATGGCGCTCTCCGGCGTCGCCGCGCTTGCCTCGATGTACTAGGGTGTGACACAATCAATCTTCTTTATCTATGGATGCACCGGCACTCGTTATCAATAAGCTTGAGAAGACGTATGCGGGCGGGACTCGCGCGCTCAACACAGTCTCATTCACCATACCGAAGGGAGATTTCTTCGCACTGCTTGGTCCAAACGGAGCGGGGAAGACGACGCTGATCGGCGTTGTGACCGGGCTCGTCACGAAGACCGGCGGGAGTGTGTCGGTCTTCGGTATAGATATTGAGAAGGAGCCCGAGCGTGCACGCACGATGATCGGTGTCTGCGGGCAGGAGGTCAACTTCGACCCGTGGATGAAGCCGCTCGATATCGTGGTGAACCAGGCGGGCTACTATGGCATCAAGCGCTCGGTAGCGATACCGCGAGCGGAGAAGCTCCTTGCAGACCTCGGTCTCGGCGACAAGATGAATCAAATCGGCTTCCGTCTGTCAGGCGGGATGAAGCGCCGACTGATGATTGCTCGTGCGCTTATTCACGAGCCGAAGTTCCTGATTCTTGACGAGCCGACCGCGGGGGTGGATGTGGAGCTGCGCCGGAGTATGTGGGACTACCTCACTAAGCTCACTCAAGAAGAGGGTGTGACGATTCTCCTCACAACCCACTACCTTGAAGAAGCGGAGCGTCTCGCGAAGCATGTCGCTATCATCAACAAGGGCGAGATTGTCGCGAACGGTACGATGGCGGAGATACTCGCGCTCCACGATGACTCAGCGCCAAGCGGCTACGGCGGCGGGAAGCTGGAAGACATTTTCATAAAGCTCACGAGCAACACCTAATATGCCTATTGAAAAACAGTTTGTCTCTTTCTACACCATCCTACGCAAGGGCGTGATGCGTATTCTCCGCATCTGGTCACAGACACTCCTTCCGTCGATCATCACCTCACTTCTCTACTTCACCGTCTTCGGCAATATCCTCGGCTCGCGCATCGGAGAGCTCAACGGCGTTTCATATATTCTCTTCGTGGTGCCAGGGCTTGTGATGCTTGCGGTTATTACGAATGCATATATGGACGTGGCGACCACCTTCTTCGTTTCCAAGTTCTTCTCGCGCAACATTGACGAGATACTCGTCTCGCCGACGCCGCCGAGCGTGATTATCGCCGGCTTTATCGCGAGCGGTGTGTTCCGCGGCATGCTCGTCGGTATCCTTGTGATGCTCGTCTCGCTCTTCTTCGCGCTTCCCTCGCTTGCGCATCCGCTGGTCGTCCTCCTTTTCCTCTTCCTCTCGAGTCTCGTCTTCGGACTCGCCGGACTTATTAACGGCATCTACGCGAAGAGCTTCGACGGCATCTCTATCGTGCCGACCTTCATCCTGACCCCGCTCGTGTACCTCGGTGGCGTTTTCTACTCTATCCATTCGCTCCCGCCCCTGTGGCAGGCCGTGTCTATGTTCAATCCGATCTTCTATATCATCAACGGTTTCCGCTACGGATTCCTCGGCACGGCCGATGTCTCGCTTCTCGCTTGTGTGGGGGTGCTTCTCGCTCTCACACTCATCCTCCTCGGTGCAAATGTCTACTACCTGAAAAATGGTCTCGGCCTGCGCCAATAAGTAAGGTGTGCCCACATCCACGGGCTTTGCGCGTAGCTGCGTTTTGTTGTATATTAGAAGTATCGGCCTTGCGGCCATTTTTATTTTATGGAAATTCGTAACATCGCAATCATCGCGCACGTGGACCACGGGAAGACCGCGCTCACTGACGCTATCCTGAAGCAGACCGGCGCGGCGGTTGAGGGTACGACGATGGACACGAACGCTCTTGAAAAGGAGCGTGGCATCACCATTTACGCCAAGAACGCGGCGGTTGAATACAAGGGCACGAAGATAAATATCGTGGATACGCCCGGTCACGCCGACTTCGGTAGTGAGGTGGAGCGTGTGCTCCGCTCCATTGATTCGGTGCTCCTCGTTGTGGATGCACAGGAAGGTCCGATGCCGCAGACACGTTTCGTGCTCAAGAAGTCTCTAGAACTTGGACTCAAGCCAATCGTGGTGCTGAACAAGATAGATAAGCCCGCGGCTGACCCTGCACGCGCTCACGAGCAGGTGCTTGAACTCTTCTTGGAGCTCGGTGCCTCCGACGAACAGTCTGACTTCCCGGTGGTGTATGCGATCGGGCGCGACGGTAGGGCATCGCTTACGCCCGGCAACCTTCTTCTTGGCGGACCGGAGGCGGACATGGACCTCACCCCTCTTTTGGATTTGATATTAGAGAAGGTGCCGGCGGCAAACCCTACTTCACCAGAGGCTACGCAGGGCACGGCGCGACTTATGTCACAACCTTTTAATTTGGCTTATGACAATTTTCTCGGTCGTATGGCGATTGTGCGCATCTACGAGGGAACGGTTCGACCGAACCAAAACGTTTTTGTAAAGAAGCCAAACGGCGAAACACGTGTGGAACGCACCACCAAGGTCTTCACCTTTAAAGGGCTTGAACGCGTAGAGGCGACTGAGGCGTCGGCGGGCGACATCGCGCTTATCGCCGGCCTCCCCGACATTTTTATCGGTGAGACGGTGACCACGGACGAAACAGCCACACCTCTGCCGGCTATCGCGGTGGATGAGCCGACGATCGCTCTCAACTTCCTCGTCAACAACTCACCCTTTGCCGGACGAGAAGGGAAGTATGTGACGAGTCGTCAGATCCGCGACCGCTTGGAGAAAGAGCTCGAGGTCAACGTCGGTCTCAAGGTGGATTTTGATAAAACAGAAGTATTCCACGTGTCCGGCCGCGGCGAGCTCCACATCGCTGTGCTCCTTGAGAATATGCGTCGCGAGGGCTACGAGCTCCAGGTCTCCCAGCCGCAGGTCATCATCCGCGAAGAGGACGGCGTGAAGCTGGAACCGTTTGAAGAAGTTATTATTGATACGCCGTCAGAATTCCAGGGTGCGATTATTGAGAAGCTCGGTACACGCGCATTTATTCTCCAGAACCTCACGCAACACGGCAACATCGCACGTCTCACGCTCCACGGACCGACACGCGGCCTGCTTGGGTATAAAAACATGTTCATTATTGATACAAAGGGCGAGGGGATACTCTCTTCACGCGTGCTCGGCTTCAAGCCCTACGCCGGCGAAATAAAGAAGCGACAAGTCGGCTCGATGATATCTATGGCGACCGGCAAGGCGCTCGGCTACTCACTCTGGTACCTCCAAGACCGCGGTCAGCTCTATATCAAGCCTGCGACCGAGGTGTATGAGGGTATGGTGATAGGGAATACCGCCAAGGGCGAAGAGATGATGGCGAACCCTACAAAAGGGAAGAACCAGTCCAACGTCCGCACCTCCAGCATGGACGAAGCGATTGTCTTGGTGCCGATATTTGACCTCTCTATTGAACGCGGGCTGGAGATTATGACGGACGATGAGTATCTTGAAATCACTCCCCAGAGCGTCCGTTTGCGCAAGCAATATCTGACCGAAAACGACCGTTCGAAGGCCCGTCGTTAACATAGTTTGATATGAAAAGGGGCTCGCGGCAATATGCGCCGCGAGCCCCAAGTTTTAAGCCCCTCCCTTCACGCTTTCGCGAGGAATCCCTGTTGAAGGGTCAAGTAATCGCCGATCTTGTTGTAGATTCTGTCCGGAATCCGCCCGAGTCCCATCAAGAGATCAAAGAGTTCGGTGCTCGTGAACACCGAATGCAAATTGATCCCACGCTTAGCGAGCTTCTCGCGGCCGCCTTGTTCGAGGTCTATGAGGACCACGACATCCGTCACTTCGACTCCCTTGCCAGCAAGGGCTTCAGCGGCCTGCAACTTGGAGTTACCTCCAGTCACAAGGCCGTCAACGACCACGACGGTCCTGACCCCTTCGGGGAAAGGTTTAAGTGGCGGAACAATTTTCCGCTGGTCACCCCGCTCGGACTTCGCGAGCTCCAGACAGTGCTTGTTCGCGACTCGAGCGTGCATCTTCGCGAACGGTTCGCCTGCTCGCGGAACACCGACGATAGCATCACAGGCCAGCCCGTGCTGGAACTGGACGCATCGCATGCACTGCGCAGCCAGCTTCACCATCTCCGGTGTGAACGGTCCACGTCCGGTCGAGTGATTGACCGTACGGATATCGAAACAGAACGGACAGAGCGGAGCGTCCGGATTCGTCATCTGCAGGTGCAGCTTGAAGCCCGTATTCCGCCTGTCGGCAAGAAGCGGATGATTGCTTTTCGCCGTTCTGCCGGTCATGAGAATTCCACCCGAGCCGTGTAGCATCGTTGCCAGATCGCGACGCATCTGGTGATACGCCTGATTCGTATTCGCTTGCATCGACAAACTCCTTCTTGCTTATTTAAGTTCAAACCATTTAGATACTAGAACATCCTCCCGGGGGCAATCCTAGCAAAAGAGTACGGGAAATCAAGCGGTAATCCAGCGCTATTCAAATAGTCTTATTTCCCAATCATGCTGTTAATTTTTTGGCGTGTAGAAGGTCCCACAAATCCCGTCCCGCTTACCAGACCATTTGGCGTGAGAAGCTCCGCACGATACTTCTCTTGGAACTTGATCACCGCATTCATCGTGAGCGGCCCGAAGAATCCTGACACAGTACCTGCCGGATAAACCGTCGGATCCTTCGCGAGGAAGAGTTGCAGTGCGCGCACATCGTCTCCTTGCATACCGAGCTTGAGGTTACGAGGGAGCTGGCCAATAAGTGTCGTTGCCGCAGGAGGCGTAGTAGTGACGGTCGTGCCTCCCATAAGCGCGTTCAACTTCTTGCGTGTAGAAGGACCCACAAACCCCGTTCCACTCACCAAGCCGTTTGGCGTGAGAAGCTCCGCACGATACTTCTCCTGGAACTTGATTACCGCATTCATCGTGAGTGGCCCGAAGAACCCTGACACAGTACCTGCCGGATAGATTGTCGAATCCTTCGCAAGGAAGAGTTGGAGCGCGCGTACATCGTCTCCCTGCATACCGAGCTTGAGGTCACGGGAGAATACTGTGCTCACAGTCTGAGTCGGTACTGTATCAGCGGTAGATGTTCCGAGCACGACACCACTTGCGTAGACGCAGGTGTTATTGCTGACATTTGCGTTCGGATTATAATTCGTCGCACTCCTGTCTGTACATCCATAGATCCAAGTGGTTCCACCACCGCCTCCACCACCACCTCCGCCTCCGCCGCCTCCACCACCCGCAGGGGCCGGAGATTGTGTTGCGACAGAGACACCTCCGCTCTGGAGCGAGCGCGAGCCACTCGTTGTGTAGGTGCGAAGAGTATAGGAGTACGACGTTCCGGAAGAAAGACCAGTGTCATTGTACGAGAGTGTAGAAGGAGACACTGTTGCGATAAGCACTCCTGCGCGGAAGAGCTCAAAGCCCGCAATCGCTTCGGTTGATGCGCTCCACGAGACATTAATCTGGCTTGTGGAGACAGCGCTTCCTGTGAGTCCTGACGGTATTGAGGGAAGGGTAGTCGTAGAGCTTTGAGATGAGGTGCCCGAGAGGTTCCCTGCGGCATCAAACGCACGAACCGCGTAGAAGTAGGTGGTCAGCGGTGCAAGCGCAGTGTTGGTGTAGGACACTGCTGTAGACGTCGCGACTTGTATCAACGTCCCTGAAGTGAGTCCGCGCATCACGCGATAGCCCGTGACACCGACCGCATCGGTTGATGCACTCCACGCGAGTGTGACAGAAGAAGCGGAGGCAGGTGTTGCAGAAAGTCCGGTGGGCGTCGTCGGTGCAGTAACGTCGGAAAGCGTATTATTGACCGTCACATTCACTGCCGTTGACGTCGCCGCGTTACCCGCGGCATCACGTGCGACAGCAGTGAGCGCATGAGTACCATTGGCCGCACCGGTTGTACTCCAAGAAATTGAGTACGGACTTGTGGTGTCTTCAGTACCAAGCACTGCACCGTCGAGCTTGAACTGTACGCCCACAACACCAACCGCATCGGTGGCATTCGCTGAAACGGTGACTGAACCCGAAACCGTCGTACCATTTGCCGGAGCGGAGAGAGATACTATCGGCGCAGTTGTGTCAGGAATTGAAATTGAAATAACGACTGGGCTCGTAACCGGGATAGAGATGTTTCCTGCCGCATCCTTTGCCCAACCATATGCAGTCTTTGTTCCAGCGGAAGAGAAGGCGAACGTGGTCGGAGCAGTCGTTGACCAGCCGGCCGTTCCGGCAGTCGGAGCAGTCGCTGATTCAGTTATGAGGTAGCCCGTGACGCCGACATCGTCAATCGCGGCGAAGATTGTGACCGGCACCAAAAGTGTTGCAGAGGTGGCCGGAAGTGCGAAGGAGCTGATGACTGGAGCGACCGTGTCTGCGGTCGGCGCATTCGTTCCCGACGTAACGACGTTGGAGAGGGCAGAGACGTTCCCACTCTCGTCAGTCGATTTAAGAGCGAAGTAATATTTAGTATTTGTTTGGAGCGGTTGGACCAAGAACGCTTCTGCCGCAGGGAAGTCAATATACGGAGTCGGTTCGCCGATAGCCGCAGTCGCGCTTGCCCAGTTACCCTCCGTGATAGGGGAGGTAGAAAAGCGTACGTCATAACTAGACGGGATACCGTATGCACCGTCGCCTCCGGGGCGCGTCCACGCGAGTGTCGCCGTGCTTGGCGTTGAACTTGAGACAGCGAGGTCGGTGACGGCGCCTGGGGGAGTGAGGTCAACATACGTGGAGCTCAATTCCATCCGATACACACCGTTTGCACTGACCGCGTACACGAGAGACTCGTTTGTTGGATTAGTCGCGATATCAACAATGGCGAGTGAAGGGATATTAAGATTGATAGGGAGCCACTGCGCTTCAGGTGAAGTCGCAAGTGCTTCTGTGGTCGTGCGGAACACACCCGCACTTGCGTGTGCGGCGAAGGCGATATTCGGATCGAGATAATCGCTGGCAACAGCATTGATTGCTCCAGAAGAAAGGCCGACATTCTTGTCCTCCCATGACCCAGCCCCATTGTCCTTGAGAATACCGGTGTTAGAAGAAATCCAGGTGATACCGCCGGTACCATTGAGAAGGGAAATGTCGTTGAGGGTGGTTGCACCAGTGTAGACCAGTGACCAGCTCTCATCTGCACCACCGCTTGCGGAGAACATCGGGCTCACATATACGAGGTTGTCAGTCGTGAGTGCGTAGATATTTCCGAGCGCCAAATCAGTGACAATTTTCTTCACACTTTTTCCCTCCATACCAGTATTGACGAGTGTCCAGGTACTACCGGAGTCATCACTGCGATACACACCATTTGCAGTGGCCGCGTAGAGCGTCGTGTTGATGCCTTGTATTGCAAGGAATTGGTCAACCTGAATGTCAGAGACTGCGACGGCGAGACTGGTTGCAGTCCACGCATTGGCGTCGAGTGTGCTCGTATACACGCCGGAATTTGTTGCGGCGTAGACTGGAGTAGTTGCAGTCACTTCATACGTACCAGAACCACCCACCATCCATCCGATGGCGATTCCGTTTACAGAACTATTCGGAAGGCCAGTCTGGACCGTCCACGCGGTACCGCGGTTGATGCTCTTGTGCACTGTCGCGCTGGTGCCGACGTAGACCGTGTCAGCTACCGACGACACTGTGCGAATTGTTTGTCCCGACGCTCCTGCGGGCGTGACCGTATCCCACGCGTTCAGCGCGAACGCGTGTGGTGCGCTAAAGAGAATGCTTGTCACAAAGAGACTTGCGACGAATATTCTACTCATGATACGTGTCTTGTTCATAATTTTTTGTAGTGAAGTAAGCGTGAATAAAGAATTAAGAAGCAATTAATTGGCTGATAAAAGAATGAGGAGGCCGAAACCTCCTCATCAAAATCCTCATCTCGAGGTGTCAGTGTCAGTTCAAGAACGTCCTACAGACCGGGTCTGAGTTGAACGAGCCGATTAGGTACGGAATGTTTGGGTCCGTATACCCCGTCGATGGCCCATATGCCGTCTCGAATGGCCGTCGATCGAAGTAGGCGTTCAGGAACCAGCAGCTAGTCCCTGCCGGTAGACCGGTGAGAACCACCGACGTGACATTGCCCACATTGATACACTGGCCAGTCGCCACACTGCAGACCTTGTATCCCAACAACCCAACCTGATACTGTCCCGTCAGCGGTCCATCGGTCCAATACGGGGCGGTCCAAGCCAGCTCGGCCTCGCGCGTGAGGGTCGTTTTTGCTGGAGTGTTGTTTGAAACCAAACTCCACACCCCGCTACTGTCGAGCGTTTTCTGTGCACATACATACGATGTGCCGAATTTCAGACCGCTGATCTCGACGGTTTGCACGGTGCCTGGGAGAATCGCAAAGACTGTCGATGGAATTATCTTTGGCCAGGTGAATATGGTGATTGCCGCCGTACTGCACCGGACATCGTTTTTCTGCAGAGTTGCTCCAGCACCCGGCGAAGGAGTCGACCACGCGAGCGTAATGCTCCCGGGGCCAACACTCGTCACTGTCAGGCTCTTCACTTGCGTCGGCGCCGCCTGAGCGACTCCGACCCATAGAACGAGAAGAGAGAAGAGAAGAAAAGAACGAGGCTTGTTCATACACACTCCCGTAGCCATTAGGCCACTATTACTATTGCGAAGCCATAGAATCCTTGTCTAATATAGCAAACGAATATCACTTTGTCAAGCCCCTCACACTCAACACAAAAGATGGTTCTGCTACAAATGAAAAATACCGCATAAGTATGCGGTATTTTCCTTATTTTGTGGAGTACCCATACGGGCATTCTCACAAAATATAGTCGCGAGGACGCTCGTTATTTTGTGGAGGTGCGGAGAATCGAACTCCGGTCCGAATCCGTCTATGAGAGAGAGTCTACGACGCGTAGTCAGCGTTATCTTTAAGGCAGGATGCGAGGAACGCAGACGAAACCATTCCTGCCCGATCCCTTATTTAGGCACGCCGGTCGGGAGGCCGGGCACCGAGCTCACAGATAATTCCGCTCACGCTCGCGCTGTGGGCGCCGGTAGAGCGTGAACGTCGCGTAGGCGAGGAGCCGTTAGGCAGCCGCGTACGCGAACGCGAAGTCCTTCATACCGAAGTACGGTGACTTCACGCTTGCAAGAGTGTTCTTGGCAAGTTTGTTTTCCTGCACTTTTAAGTGATTACAGGAGTGCACTGCGTCGCACATCTTTCAAGGTACAGACCGTCAAAGCCGGTCACCCCCAGAGAACACATGATACCACTCCTGTGCTTTCTGCGACTGATCAACGATTCTTCAAGATGCGTCCTGTCTCGCGCAGGGCGTCGCGCTTCTTCAAATCTTCGCGACGATCCTCCTTGCCCTTACCGCGGACGATAGCGATGCGCGCCTTCAGAAACTGTCTACTATTATACACCTCAAGAGGGATGATTGTCAATCCCTTCTTGGATTCTGCGGCGTATAATATGGCTATTTCTTTTCTCGTGAGGAGGAGGCGGCGCGCCCGCTCGGGGTCGTAGCTTTTGGGCGCATTGGCCGCTTGATATGGGGGAATCGTCATGCCAACGATAAACGCCTCTCCGCCGCGTACCACCACGCGGGCGCCGTCGAGGGAGCCGAGCTTGTTCCGCAGAGATTTCACCTCTTGGCCGGACAGCTCTAAGCCCGCCGAGAATGTCTCCACCGGCGCATATTTCAGAAATGCCTTCTTATATTCGACGAGGGTCACTACGTTAGTATAGCGAATAATGGCGAAAATGTGCGTTTTCTGTATACTTTGGTTCATGCCAACACCAGCGAAGAAGCCAAAAGGGAAGAAATCAGGACTACCCACACCGAAGAAGGGTGGATGGCGAGTTCTGCTCGGGGGCCCGTCTTTTTTCAGTAGTTTGGCGACCACCGTCCTCATTTTCCTCATCTTGATGAGCGGATACTCGCTTATTGAAAGTTTCGTACAACCCAGTAACGACGTTCCGCTTTCGGTTGTTGCGGCAGATGTCGCGGCAGGGAAGGTGAAATCGATTTTGGTGAATGGCGACTCGCTCACCCTCGTCTACTCTGATGATTCCAAGAAGTCCTCACGCAAGGATCCTTCTGCCGGGCTCCCCGAGACACTTGCGACCTATGGCGTGACTCCAGTACAGCTCGCGAAGGTTGAGATCACGATACAGGGCCAGTCGGGATTCGCCTTCTGGTTCCTCACCCTTGCGCCGATCCTGCTTCCGATTCTCTTTATCATCTTTTTGTTCTGGTTTATCTCACGACAGGTAAAGGGTGCGGGCATGCAGGCCTTCACCTTCGGGCAATCTAAGGCGCGCATTATTGACCCCGCCGACTCTTCCCAAAGAGTCACCTTCGCTGACGTCGCCGGTGCACGCGAGGCGAAGGAAGAGTTGCTTGAGATTGTAGACTTCCTCAAGAGTCCGAAGAAGTTCTTAGATATCGGCGCACGCATACCGAAGGGCATTATCCTCATGGGCGCGCCGGGCACCGGTAAGACTCTGCTCGCGCGCGCTGTGGCCGGCGAGGCTGGCGTTCCATTTTTCTCCATCTCCGGGTCGGAATTCGTAGAGATGTTTGTCGGTGTTGGTGCTTCTCGTGTGCGCGACCTCTTCCAGCTTGCGAAGAAGGCGGCACCGGCGATTATCTTCGTTGACGAGATTGACGCGGTCGGACGCGTGCGTGGCACAGGTGTGGGCGGCGGCAACGACGAGCGCGAGCAGACACTCAACCAGATTCTCGTTGAGATGGACGGCTTCGAGCCCACGGAGAAGGTGGTCGTGATGGCGGCGACGAACC
>Ga0172379_10006231_pt1 | contig 16115 bp, 16 predicted proteins | sample GrowelOW334metaG_FD_119756 | JGI IMG/M metagenome (GOLD analysis project Ga0172379, IMG submission 119756) | Groundwater microbial communities from an aquifer near a municipal landfill in Southern Ontario, Canada - Groundwater well OW334 metaG | ecosystem: Environmental > Aquatic > Deep... | reverse complement strand
CCAGAAAACTCAAAATTTGTGCAAAAAAAATGACGGTTGCTATTTGCAACCGCCCGTGGATGGAAATGGCCCGCGGATTACGAGCTACCGTCTTTTTGCAGAGTACCCGCTGAATTCCAATTCCCATAAAAAACACCTGTTGCCCGTTTCCCTCTCGATCGCACGAAGCCAGCGCTTAGCTGCAATTTGCGCGCGGACAAAATGATCTTTAGGATTAGATCGCAATCTTATCGTGTGAATATGTCGCCTCGCGGCATAGCCCGACAAAACGCGTCGCTTCCTGCAATCAACCTGCGCTTTTGCCGCACCAACCTCGTCATAGATCAACGAATACATGGCAACCACGTTTTCTTTCGAGAGCATACAAGACTCCTTGTGCAATGAGGTATCGAGACCACCTCGTTTATGCTGAGTAAATAATACCAAACAATCTTTTCAAAAGCAAGAATTTGTGGTAATATTCTAAAATAAACAAAAAATATGGCAGATCAACCAGACTTCTCAAAGTTTACCTTTGAGGATTGGAAAAATTATAGGCCCGATGAAAACGACCCAGACGTGGCCCCAACACAAGCAAATCCTGATAAACAATCAGCAATTATTGAAATACGCGCGGGGCAAGGTGGTGACGAAGCCGGATTATTTGCAAGAGATTTATACCGAATGTACTCAAGATACGGGCAAACTAAAGGCTGGAAAGAAAAAGTTTTGGATCAAAACATTTCTAGCGTTGGAGGATATAAAGACATAACTTTTGAATTAGCCGGAGCAAATGTTTACGATGAATTGGCAAACGAAGGCGGAGTCCATAGAGTACAAAGAATCCCAACAACCGAAAAACAAGGACGAGTTCACACATCCACAGCAACTGTTGCGGTTCTTAAAAAACCAAAAAAGCAAGACTTTAGCATTTCTCCAGCCGATTTGGAAATTTCAACATTTAAATCTTCCGGCCCCGGCGGACAATATGTAAACAAAACCGAGTCTGCAATAAGAATTGTGCACAAACCAACAGGTTTGGTTGTAACCTGCCAATCCGAAAGAAATCAAGCACAAAACAAAGACGCCGCGCTATCTATTTTGGCAGCCAGATTATTGCAACAGCAAGAAGAAGCAAATTTATCGGAATTGTCCGAAGCCCGCAGAGAACAAATTGCTTCTGCAAAACGCTCTGAAAAAATCCGCACATATAACTTTCCTCAAGACCGCATTACAGACCACCGCATAAACAAAAGCTGGCACGACATAGAAAGCATAATGGACGGAAAACTTGATGGAATTGTAAAAGCATTCAAAGAAAAACCAGAATCAAAGTAAAAAAAAGGGGGCAGCTTGTGGGCTGCCTTTTGCTAACGATCAATTCCCTGCACGGGTGGCAATTCGTGCTTTCGGCACCTTGCGCGCACGCGCTGGAAAAATTCAACTGAGGACTCCCCGTCAAGCTGCCCAATGGCAAGAACTGCCCTGGGCGGTTTTTGATATTTTCCAAAGCACAATTCCTGCCTTGAGCATAGTTTTTCTCCTCTCCATTCAATAACAATCATCAGAAAACTCTTTGCTCCCCGGGTACAGGTCGCGCTACTCATGATATGCACGTCCTTTCTTACAACGAACAAAAAGCAGAACCCGTCTAAAAGATCAGGTTCTGACAATAGGTACTCATCCCGCTGTTATCAATAAACGCCTGAATACAAGTTGCTCTGTTCCAAACACTGGAAGCATAAGAAGAAGACCCTCCATAGTATCTTGATGCTGCTTTCTTTTCGGTAGCCATTGTTTGCGCAGTAGCTCCCAAATCAGCCAAATACATCCCCGATGCCGTAAACGAATCTTTGATACCCCAAGGATCTGCCGGTTGTCCCAAAACCGCTTTTAGTCTGTCGGCAAATAAATTCCAGGTAGATGGTATAAATTGAGCCGGCCCCATTGCCCCACCCCAGCCATACGGGACTCCCTTTCTGTAATCTGTAATCCAACAGGAAACAGGTGTCTCGTATGGATTTCGTCCCAATGCGGCCGTAATTTTCAAAAATGGCGGAACGTCTCTTGTCGGATGCATAATCCTAATTATAGGAGCTCCTGTTGTTTTTTTCTTTCCGTTTCCTGTTGCGGGGTCAACAAGCAAGCACTGCCCTGTGTTTCTTCCAATTGCCGACTCCTGGCTGATAATTGCCAACAAAAATGCCGGTCTTATTCCCACCAATGCAGCTGCCGTTTTTGCAACCTCCAGAGCCTCTCCAAATGTTGGCACCTTTGTAACGCCAACCACTTGAAACAGCAACGCTTTAATTTTTGCGGCTTTTTGCTCAATAGATGTTTTGTCCTTTAGCTGTTGTTGATACTGAGCTTCAGTAAGTTGCAAATATTGTTGTTGAGTTTGTTTATTTTTTTCATTTTCTGCTTTTTGAGCTGCCTGCAAGGCAATTGTTTTTTGAAGCTGGGTTACCTCTCCGTCCATTTTTACTTTTTGCCCTTGTAAATAACCCTGCAAGTCTTTTGTGCTTTCCAATAAATTGCTTACTCTTGAATTTAAACTTTCCAAATACGCCAAATTATCAAAAAAATCCGACAAATCACCTTCGAGCAAAACTTGCACAGAAGATTTTTTGTCTTCTTGATATATATTTTTTATAATTGTTGCGATTTGATTTTGAGAATCCAAAATATCCTGCGAGGTTTTATCAATAGAACTTTTTGTATCTTCAATTTGCAGGTTTAATCCTTTAACCTTAATTGTCCCTTGAGATATTTGAGCCTCCAAACTTCGTATTTTTCCCTTAAGGCCTGTTATTTGAGCCGCAAGAGTGTTTTTTTGTTCTGCGGTTTTTGTAATATCTTGCGCCAATTTTGCAGATTCTTGGTCATAATAATCAGAACATTTTTGCAGCAAAGCCTTACAATCCGTGGAAGTTAAATTACTGCATCCGTTGTCTTGAGAAACAGCCGCGCATTGAGTTGCCAAATCTTCCGCCTTCGCAAAAAGCTTAGGCGAGACAAGGCCCGCCACTACAAATAATAAAATTATAAAACTAAAATATACTTTTTTCATCTTTAACCTATTATACAAAAAAAGACAGCCCTTGCAAAGGCTGTCTTAAAATATTTATTTTTTTTCTTCTTTGACCTCTTCAACAACCTCTTCTTCCTTCTTTTCCTTCTCAACCTTTTCAACATTTTCAACCTCTTCTTTAATCTCTTCTGCTAATTCTGCCTCAACGTTTTCAACGTGAGCAACAGAAGCAACAATTTCTTCGGGCTTAATATGCAATTTTACACCTTCTGGCAAAATAATATCCTTTGCCAAAATTCTATCTTCAAAAGTATTTAATCCGTCAATTGAAACTTTAATTTCGTGAGGCAATTTTGTAGCCAAACCCTTAACCTCCAATTCGTTTATATTTTTAACCAAAACTCCGCCTAAATCCTTAACAGCAATAGATGTTCCTTCAAATACCAATGGAACTTTAACCTCAACCTCTTCTGTTAACGAAGCTTGGAAAAAATCAATATGGGTGTAGTTGTCATAAACGTGATTTCTTTGCAAGTCGTGAATCAAAACCGGTCTTTTTTCTTTTTCTCCTTCAATTGAAAGCTCAATCAAAGAGCTCTCTCCTGCTTGCTTTAAAACTTTTTCAAATTCTTTATAGTCAACAGTAATATTTGCATTTTTTACTTTGTGACCGTAAACAACAGCAGGGATACTGCCTTCTTGTCTGGTTTTGTTGGTTTTTCTTCCCAACTCTGTTCTAGGTTTTGCTTTAAGTGATATCATGTTATTTTTTAATCTACGATTACTTTGTTACTTCTATGCATTGAACCGGACAAACTTCTGCGGCCGCCTCAGCGCATTCTATTTTTTTTACTTCTAATTCTTCTGTGTTCTTTATTTCCGTATTTAACAAATGCGACTTGCCATCTTCTGCCATTTCAAAAAATTTTGGGCAAATTGCAGAGCAAGACCCGCATCCAATACATTTATCTCTTTCTAGCTTAATAATAGCCATAAGATTGTAATAGTTAGATATTAATATATTTTTCCCATTTTGGCAATAGCCCTGCCTGCCGGCAGGCAGGCTAGGCCTTGCCTGCGCTTCCAAACATGTTAATTTTAAGTCCTGCAATTCTTGCAACCGAAAATTTAGAATTTACCAAAAATTTATAAGGAACAATTTCTTCGGGGTTATCGGTTAAAAATCTTCGCAAATTTCCCGAAAAAGCCAACCTCAATTCTGTGTTTATGTTTATTTTTACAATACCCTGCTTTATGGCTTCTTTAATGTCATCTTCAGGGGTGCCAGAGCCTCCGTGCAAAACAAGCCCTGCTTTGTTCCCGACTTTTTCTTTAACTACTTTTAATACATCCAGCCTTAAATTTGGGTCTATTCCGGAAACCTCAATTCCATGAAAGTTTCCAATACTGATTGCCAGCAAATTTACGCCTGTTTGGCTTACATAATCTTCGGCCTCTTTTGGTTTTGTTAAATCTGCCTCGTTAATTACAAATTTTTCTGTGTAAAGTTTTGATGAATCCGTTCCAATTTTTCCCATTTCGCCTTCAACAATAATCTTTTTTTTCTTGGCGTATTTTACAACTTCTTTTGTAATTTTTATATTTTCATCAAAAGGCAGTTTTGACCCATCAAAATGAATCATATCATATCCTGCATCTCCGGCTTCTTTTAAATATTCAAAAGACTTTCCGTGGTCTAAATTCAAAAACAATGGCACCCCAAGTTTTTTTACCAAAACATCTCTCATGGCAACCGCCTCCTGCAACCCAAAAAACTTGCTTTCCCCTTCTGAAGTGGCAATTATTGCCGGAGATTTCATTTCGGCGCACTTTTCGGCAATTGCTTTTAATTGCGTTAGGTCAGAAAAGTTAAATTGTGGCAGGGCAAACTTTTCTTTATCGGCTTTTTCTAAATAATATTTTAAATCTTTTTTCATTTGATTTTTTATTTACAAAAATTAATCATTTAGAATTTCGTTTTTACAAAATTTGACTGTCTCTGGGTCTTTAATTTTCTGACACAAGGATAAATCCTTTTTGTTCCATGCTATTTGTAAATAGCAATCGTCAATGTATTTTGCTGGCAACACCTGCGCGCAGATATTTGGATCTGGGTTAAAAATTTTCTTAACATATGTCAGATAACATCTCGCTCTTATTTCACCATCTTCTATACCTTGGCAAACTTCCTGATCTTTTAATTGAGTGGCAAAAAACCCAAAACAATCTCCCCTGGACCATGATTCCCTTTCTGAAATATCAAAACATTTTTTAGCTGTCTCCCTCAAGGGTGCTCCGCTTGCTAGATAGCATTGATTACGGAGGTCTATATTTGCTTTATCGGCAGACAGACCACCAACGCTTATATAATCACAAGCTTTATAATTTTTATTTTTTACAGCAAAATTGTTGAAACAAACTTCTGGTTTTCTGCACGGCAACTCCGTGCCACAGTTTTGATCAAAAGGAGCAAAATAACATATCCAAGGCTGATTTAGGCGCTCTGCCATGCTAGTTACATCATTTGTGCTATAAAGGGAAGACATCAAAAAATATAAAATGAACAACCAAATTGGAGCAGTAATAACTACTAAAATAATTATTATTGCTAGAACTACTTTACTCATAATTATTATTTATTTTGTTATACATAAATTATTGTCGGTGCAGAGTTGTTTTGTCACGGGAACGCGCACGAATTCTGCATTTTTTTCCAAAAGACCAGTTTTAGCTCCAATTTCCTTTAAATTTGCCTCAGAGTTTCCTAAGCCAAGTTGAACCGCTTTTTCAATATCCCCGTCATACCTGATAAAATCACTCAAGAATCCCGAAGCAAACGAATCCCCTGCGCCGGTTGTGTCAACAATTTCTCGGCTTGGATTTGGCTTGGCAGAATATATATATTTTCCGTCCGAAACCACCACCCCATCCCCGCCTTTTGTCATAACCGCAACGCCTCCGCACATTTCATCCAGTTTTTTAAAAATCTCAACCTCTTCTTTAAAAGAAATTTTTGTCAGAAAACTGGCTTCTTCCTGATTTAAAAACAAAATATCAACTTTAGAAAAAATTATTTTCAATTGTTCAATCGGCAAACTCAACTGCTGTTTTGACGGGTTAACCGCAACTTTTATATTATTCTTCTTTGCAAAATCCACCAGCTCCTCAAAAGTGTCGCACAATAAACCCGACAACGGAGCCACATAAAACCACTTTGTTTTCAACTTGTTCCAAGGAATTGTTTTTCCATCCATAAGCTCAGAAGCCCCCCTATACACCAAAATTGTCCTGTCCTGCCCTGACCCCGTTGAAGAATCCTCATTCCCTGCTGAAATAATTACAGACTGATTTGTTGATTTTTCTTTTCTTTTTTGCAAAAATCTCAAATCAATTCGCATTCCCTTTAATTCTTTTACAACTTCAAGACCTGCAGAATCCACCCCAATTGCCCCACAAAAAGCTGTTTTAAAGCCCTGTTTGGCAAAAGTGGCGGCGGTATTTGTTCCGCCTCCGCCCGAAGTGTATTTGATATCATCTATATCAATTTTAGATCCCAAAGCCAAACAAATTCCCTCGCCGGTTACAGAATCTTTGTCATCTTTAACCGTCTTAAATCCGGTAGATTTTAGATTAATATCCCTTGTTGCTGACCCAAAAGTTATAATATCGTACATTTTATTAAACATTTTTATTTTTACTATTTTGATCTCTTAATCTGGCTACAACTCCTTTAAATTTTTTTTCGTCAGTTGATTGCAGAATTGCCTCCTTCAAACATGGAATTAATCTTGTTCTTTCTGCTTCCGAAAGTTTTGCAACAATAGCCTCGCAAGTATCGAGCGCGGTTCCTGATTCAGTTTCTACTGTTTCTGCAATTCCCGGATAAGTCACCATTAATTGTTCCAATAATAATTCTCCTGCCACCGATGTCGCTACTGCATGATCGGTGGATAGGTCTTTTCCCTCTTTTATCTTTTTTTGCCCTAAAAGAGAGCATTTAGCGTCATAAGCTTTTGGCCCTTTATAATTTTCTGCCAAATAATACGCCAACTGTCCCGTAATAGATGTAACCTCTCCCAAAGGAGACCTACCGCCCAATAGTTCCTCCTTTAATCTGCCGTCTACTTGGTGGATTGCTTCGTGGAATATGTGCCCAGAAAGTTCAATAGGGATTTGCTCCTCACTTGCTCCCATCTTTTTAAGTTCTTCTATATGGTTGTCCAACGTCAGCATATAAACGTCGTTAAAATCATTCATTAACATATCGCTCTCTGTAAGATACTCGGGCTTTAAGGATAAACATAAACCATCTTTTGACAAACCAAAAATTTTTGCTATTTTTTCCTGTCGCAAAAGAGCGTTAACTAAAACTTTTTCACCGAAAAAAGCTTCTGATTTATCTTTTTTTGCTCTAAGACTATCAATATGCGATTTACTCTCCGCAAACCTCCAATCCTCCGGATCTATATCATGTGGCTGCAAGGAAACACTGGCATCTGGAAAGACATACCTTATCAATTTAGCATCGCTATGCACCCTTACCGGATCCGATCGGACTGCCGCAACTTCTTGCGAACTTACAAGGCCTTCTCTATCCAAAACACCCTGATCGATCTGTAATTCACCTTCTCTAAACATAATTATATTTATTATAATATTAAAATGGCAATCTTGCACGATGTTACTATGCACCTATGCATAGTAACGCATATCATTATTTCTCCTTTTTTGTGAAAGTTGAAGATGGCGTGAAAAGCAGCGCTTCTTTTTTTAATTCTTCATCGTTTTCTTCCAATTTATTTATTGCAGAATCCAATAAATTATCCAGAAGAAAAATTCCTGCATATTTTTTCTTCACCAACGAATTTGGTGACATAACATCTTTTTCTTCTTTTTTTATTTTTCTCAGGTGCTTCTTTCTGTTTTCTATCAACCTTTTCGCAATTATTTTATAACCACTATCATCTTGCTGCAAACATTTATGCACTCTAGAAATTTTATCAGTTCCTACGCCTAAAATTTCATATATCTTCCTGTAGCTATATTTTGCATCCAAAAGAACGGCAATTTCAATTCTTCGCATAAACGCTGCGATCTCATCTGCAGAAAATAAATCTTTTAGAAACAAACGAACTTCTGCCCTATCTTTTAGAGAATCTACTACATCATAAAATTCTCCTATCATTTGAATCCTCTTTTGTTTTGGCAAACTATTTAGATGAAATGTTACCATGTTAAAGTGTTACTATGCATAGGTGCATAGTAACAGTGATTAGTGGTTTTTTAATTAGTTGGATTATTCAATTTCTTTTCGGTTTGGGCAATAGCAATTTTGGTTTTTAGCACAGAATCGGGATTCAAAGAAATTGTATTAATTCCCTTTTCAACCAAAAATTGGGCGAAATCCGGAAAGTCCGAAGGCGCCTGCCCACAAATACCAATATATTTATTCTTATCTTTGCACGTTTTAATGGCTTTTTCAACCAATATCTTAACCGCCTCGTTCTTTTCGTTTCCAACCGATGCCAATTGCCCATTGTCCCTGTCTAAACCAAGAGTAAGCTGGGTTAGGTCGTTAGAGCCAATAGAAAATCCGTCAAAAATTTCCAAGAATTGTTCGGCCAAAATAACGTTTGAAGGAATTTCGCACATGACGTAAATTTTAAGCCCATTTTCTCCTTGCTTCAATCCGTTTTGCGCCATTATTTCCACAACTTTTCTGCCCTCGTCCAGTGTTCTGCAAAATGGAATCATTGGAATTACATTACTTAAACCAAATTCGTCGCGGACTTTTTTCATTGCTTTCAATTCCAAAATAAATGCATCTTTAAATCTTTCATCATAATATCTGGAAGCTCCGCGAAACCCAATCATTGGATTTTCTTCTTCTGGCTCATACATTTCTCCGCCAAGCAAACTTCTGTATTCATTTGTTTTAAAATCCGAAAAGCGCACAATTACCGGTTTTGGAAAAAAGGCTGCCCCAATCATTCCAATTCCCTCTGCCAGTTTATCAATATAAAATTGCGTTTTGTCCTCATACCCCAATGTTACCGCATCTATTTTCTTTTTTAATGCAGGCCTTTGCTTTTTGTAGTTAATTAATGCGTTTGGATGTATTTTTATTGCATTTGCAATTATAAATTCTTCTCTGGCAAGCCCAACTCCATCATTTGGAATAAAGCTCAAGTTAAATGCGTTTGACGGCTCGCCAACATTCATTAAAATTTTTGTTTTTGTTTCTGCAATGTTGGAAATATCTGTTTTTTTAATTTCAAACGGAATAATTCCCGCATAAACTTTTCCTTCTTCTCCATTAGAGCAGTCAATTGTAATGTCCTGCCCAGTTTTTATTATTTTTGTTGCCTTGTCTGTACCAACAATACAAGGAATCCCCAATTCTCGGGAGACAATTGCCGCGTGAGCTGTCCTTCCGCCCTCATCTGTAACAATTGCGCTTGCCAATTTCATTGCGGGCACCCAATCCGGGTCGGTCATGCCTGTAACCAAAATTTCTCCTTTTTTAAACTTTCCAATGTCTTTGGCGCTCATAATTTTGTTTGCTTTTCCACTGCCAATTTTGCTCCCCACGCTCATTCCGCTAACCAAAACTTTTGGATTTTTTGGCTCGCCCGTAGGGCTACGCCTGAGGGACTTATCTAAAATATAATTTTCTAAAACTTTTAGGTTTTTTTTGCTCTGGATTGTTTCCGGTCTTGCTTGAACAATATAAAGTTTTCCGTCCCTGCCGTCTTTTGCCCACTCCATATCCATAAACTTTTGGTAGTGCTCCTCAATTATCATTGCCCATTTTGACAATTGCAAAATTTCTTCGTTGGTTAAAACAAAGTTTTCCCTTTCTTTTTTTGTTGTTGCAATATTTTTTGTTGTGGCTTTTCCCTGTACCACCTGCCTGCCGGCAGGCAGGTATATCATTTTTATCAATTTTGACCCAATTCTTTTTTCCACAATTGGAGAAAACCCGCCGGCTTCGCCTGGCGAGGCGAGTCCTTTTTTTAGAGTTGTCTCAAAAACATAATATTGGTCGGGGTCCACACGGCCCAAAACCACATTTTCACCCAAGCCATAGCTGGCATTGATTAAAACAACATCTCCAAAACCCGATTCTGTGTCGCAAGAAAACATAACTCCCGAGGCGCCAAGGTCGGACCTTACCATTTTTTGTATTCCGGCAGAAAGCCCAACTTTTGTGTGCCCAAAACCCATTTGTTGCCTGTAAACAATTGCCCTGTCTGTGAAAAGCGAAGCAAAACATTTTTTAACTGCCAACAAAACATTTTCTGCCCCCACAATGTTTAAATAAGTTTCCTGTTGACCTGCAAAACTGGCGCCGGGCAAATCCTCTGCTGTTGCAGAAGAACGCACAGCAACATCTGTGGATTCTGACCCATATTTTTCCGAAAGTTTTTTATAAGACAGGACAATATCTTTTTGCAGGTCGTCGGGTAAAACCGAGGCAACAATGGCTTCTCTTATTGCTTTTCCTCTTTCTTGCAAACCCTTAATATCAGTAACATCCAAACCTGTTAAAATTTTCTCTATTTCTTTATCAAGTCCCGTTGAAGACAAAAAATAAAAATAAGCTTCGGCAGTGGTGGCAAATCCAAACGGAACGTTCACTCCCTGGGCAACAACTGCCTTGGTCATCTCGCCCAAAGAAGCATTTTTGCCTCCAACCTTTGGCACGTCTTCAATAGTTAACTCGTCAAACCACAAAATATTTTGCATATTTGTTTATTTAAAAATTTTCCAGCCCTAGGCTGGTCCGCCTTGGGCGGATATTCATATATTATACCCTTTTTAGAAAAGCAATAAAACACTTGACAAGGATTGATATATATGCTATAGTTAACTATTGGAGAGCAAGAGGATCGTTATTTGAAATTTCGTACCCGTTTCACCCGTTTCACGTAGAAGGAGTAGGAATCATGGTAGCTTGGAATTGGATCGTCGGGAATTGGGGCAAGGCCATCGCCATTGTGGCAGTCGTCGTTTTGGCGCTCTGCTACTGGGGCACGCCGACCACCGTTCTTCCCTCGTGGGGAGTCTGGGGTCTCACGGCCATTCGCAGAAACATCAACCACTAGAACAATACGCTGCTTCAGACCAAGGCCCAGATGGCCCAGGAGGAAGCCGCGACCAAGAAGGTGATCTGCGAGTTGGTGGAGCAAGGCTTCACCAAGGACAACGAGACTGCGCTGGCGACTGGTCGCAAGATCTACGCCATTGGGGGCGAGGCGGCCAGGCCGATCATTCTGTCGTACACGCACGACAGCCGTGTGGATGTGGCGTACTGGGCCACGGCCTGGTACGATCGTTACAATTCGGGCGCCCTGCTTGACAAAATCGAGCATCGGGATTCGGCGTCCGCAGAGACCAACTCGACGCTTTACAAGGTCGAGCTCTCCGTCGCAGCCGAATGGGCTGAACATGTAACCGCCCAGCTGAAGGACAGCATCGTTGCTGCCAAAGCGGGAGGTTTCTGTGACGCCCAAACGCGGGCTGTCAAGGAGGCAATCTCCTTGAACACTGCCTCGCAGAAACGACTCAAAGAGCTCATCGCTCGCGCCCCTGGCGCTCGCGACATCGAGCTGGAGGAACTTTTGGCTCGCGCCAAGTCCCTGCAGCACTAAGGTGCTGCTACGGATTCCGTTCTCTCGGAAACACAGGTCTATCAAGACAAACACCCACTGTTGAAGATTCAACAATGGGTGTCTTTTTTTACTATTTTTTTTACAGCTTCTTACCAATAAAATCCGCGAACTGGGCGAGCCTACAAGAATATCCCCACTCCTTATCGCACCCTTGCGGATTAACCATAGCCAGAAATGATTTAATTTCACTTCTGTCAATTTTTAAATTTGTTTGCCTCTTTCTCTATTGCTTTATTATAAGCGCTGTTCCATTATTTAGTCAAGCTCAATTGTCCACACCGTTATGCACTCTTTTTCCCCATGATCCTTATAAACACATTCTGCAGTTCTTTGCCATGAAGTATCGTGTAAACCCTACTGCTATCCAGCGACTTATGTCCCAATACGCCGGAAATTATGCTGTTGTTTGCTCCCCTTTCTGCCAGCTTCCTTCCTAATGCATGCCTCTGGCTGTGTGCGTTCAGCGTGTAATTCAGTCCGGCCCTTCTTGATTGTTTGCGGATCATTTCGCCCAGTGCCCCAATATCCACCCGGCGCCCCGACCTCCCGTCTGCGCACACTCCCCCGTTTACCGATAAAAATAATGCTTCCTTATCCTCTATTGCTGTTTTCTGCAACAATTCTTCTCTTTTTTCCACCCATCGCTCCATCACTTGACTTGTAATTTTATTATACCAGAATATCTTTCTATACGGCATGCCGTCTCTCTGCTTCTCGCTTTTGATTATAACGCTTCTTTCTTTTAAGTCCAGATTGCTCATGTTTATGCTCGCTATCTCTCCCAGCCGGCATCCGCTGTCGTGCAATAGCCATAATACCGCCAAATTTCTGATATCGTAGTAAGCGCCTGAATTTGTTGGTATAGATTGAATCAATTTTATGAAATCTTCCTCTTTACTAACACGGGGCAAATTATATTCCTTTCTTGGAACTGGGATCAATTCCGATTTTATAACTGGCACTCCCTGCTTTTCGAAAAAACGCACCAGCTCTTGAATAGCTAGTGCGTATTTTTCTCTTGTATTTGCTTTGTATCCTGCATCCTCTGTCCATCGGAGATATTCCACAACATCATCTAACGTAATATCTTCAATTTCGGGATTTCGCAAAAAGATACTAAAATGCCTTAAATAACCGTCGTAGCCATAAATTGTATTAGCTTTAACGGTTAAATATTTGTATGCCGTAAAACTATTAATAGCTTCGAATAGTTTCATATAAGCAAAAGCCCCGCGGACACGACTCCGGGGGCTAGTGCGGTTTCCATGCAAATTTCTCTGCGTGGGCCTTAACTACCATTAGCTAATGGTAGCAGGAATTACCCTGCACTTTTATTATACCCCCATTGGTCGTGTCAGGCAAAGTTGCAAGCCAGAAGCTGTGCATAACTCTGCCGATCCCTTTTTGGGACAACAGGCGTTAAATTTTCTCTCACCTAAGACATTACCAGAACATTTTTTGAAAGTCAAGCTCTCACCACCATACCCATTCCTTGCCAAAACCTGTCAAGCAATCTATTTTCTATTCTGCTCATATTGCTTGCTTTTTCATTTTTCTCCATTTTCCTAGCCTTTTTATCTATGTCAAAAATCAGCATGGCCGATTCTCTCGAGTCTGTCATTCCGGTTATGTTTATAATTTCCTTCCTTTCCGGATCTTGGCTCGGTAAAATATGCTTTGCCGGTTCAAATTTAGAATCCTGCACAGACATCCACGCCTCTGATACAAGAGTAATCGCATCCACCCTCTTAAATAATGCATTCTTTAAGAAAGCTCGTCCCATTGTAAACAAGATGTCCTCTCTGCGGTCCATGCTTGTTATTGGAACTATTGCGCAGGACTCCGCTTCCCCGCCATCCTTGTTTTCCACTGTATGATAAATGAACAACACGGGGCTCACCGATCCGTCCTTCTTGAATAATTTCTCTGTCATATCTGCGGTGCTCTCCAATATTTTTTTGAGTTTCTCTTTTGTCATGTTATTTCTTTTCCAGATATTCGTATTTTAATTTTGTAAAATTAGCCATTATCTCCAGGCAATCCTTCCTTTCTAAAGTGACTCCTGAAAACTTTTTTGCATATTTGGCCACCGTTTTTGTATCGAACATATTTGTTACGCCGCTATCTCGGACCGCTAAATATGCTAAGAATTGTTCTTTTGTAACCATTGTTTTCGCCGGATCCTTATTGTTTTTGGACTTCGGCTGTTATTTTGCTTCACCCAAAGGATGACGCTGTTTTGTTTGAAAGTCAAGCTTAAGCGTTTGACGATGACCCCTAAAATTTGTATAATCCACATAATACAAAAATGAAAATTTATATTGATGCAAAAAAGAGCGGGCACATTTATTACATGGAAAAAGATGCTTTCATGCGTGTTAAAATAAATTCGGGCAATATAGTGAATTTCAGAGATGCGGAAGAGATTGACATCAGCAAGCTTGATAAAAAATCCCAGCAAATATACCAAAAAATAAAGATGGAGCTGATGAACTAAATCTCGGCAACTAAAAACCGCGGATTACTCCGCGGTTTTTTTATTTTAGATTTTTCTTTTTCTCTTTATGGCGAAGTAATAAATGCCATAAAGAACAACCAAGATAACTATAGCTATTGCAAAATAGTTGTACCACTTCATGCCGGCTGACGCCAAACTGGCTGTCCCGATATCTGCCGTTAGATTATTTTCTTGGGCTGTCTGTTCGGCTGGAGTTACAACCTCTTCAGTTGTTTGCTCCGTTGGTTCTACAACCCGTTGTGTTGGATTAGGTGTTGGAGTTGGGGTTGGAGTCGGTGTTGGGACAGCATTAATCGTGTAGTTTCCTTTTGTCGAAACCGAACCAACTGATACTCCCTCACCTATTATATCAACACCTGTGACGCTAATAGATGCTGTGCCAGCACTTCCAGCTTTAACTGACGCTGTTAGTAATGTTTTGTCTGATGTTGCGCAATTTGGAATACCTATGACGAAGCGCGGATCTGAGCAAGTTGGAGCAGTCTGAGCCATTAAGCCGGTTGCTACGGTTATGCTTTGGCAGGTTAGATTGTTAAAAACTAATGTGCCTTCAACCGCACAAACCTTGTTATTTGCAACAGTAAACCCTACAGATGCACTGAATGTATTTCCAGCAGTTTTAGTAATACTTGCTGGCGAAACATATAGAGATGCTCCAGCGGCATTCACCGTTCCGGCAAGGCCTACAACTGACAAACAGACGATTGCTGATAATATAATTTTTGTTTTAATGTTTTTCATATTTTTATTTTATTTATATTTTAATTTTTATAATCCCCATTTTGACATTAATAAAGCAAAATCATATTTATCAACCTTCCCATCACTATTGAAGTCGCAGGCATTAGTTCCGGTTTTTCCCCAATTGGCCATCATTAAGGAGAAATCGTATTTATCAACTTTACTATCTCCATTAGCGTCACCGCTTTTAGCCGACTGATTTCCAGCAATAAATGTTGCTGATATTGTGTGACTTGTAGCAACATTGCTGAATGTATAAGTTGTTATAGATCCTTTTGAAACATTATCAACTAATACATCGGCCACTTTATATCCTGTGTTTGGAGTGATGGTGTATGTTTGACTGTTCCCCGCAATTACAGAAGTTGAACCAGCTGGACTAATCAAGCCATTCGTTCCGGCCGAAGCAGTAATTGTGTAGGTGGTCACCGATGATCCGCCGCCTCCACCACCACCTCCTCCACCGCCCGAGGTAGCAGCATTTATATTAATCGTGTATGTGGTTGTCTTGCTGCCAACCGTGATAGTTAAAACCTGTCCAGTTGCAGGCGCTGAACTGTTAAATCCAGTTATATCCCCAATTGTAATTGTTTCAACTTTTGTAGAAGCATCACTGTAAGTTCCGGTGACCACTAAACCTGTGATGCTTAATGCATCTCCTACAGTGTAAGAAAGCTTAGTCGCAGGAGTTGTTATTGCAATGCTGTTTAATACCACAGGTTCAGCAATTTTTCCAGCGTTAAAAGTAGTAACTGCTACATTTAATTCAACGACTGCGGCATCTACATTAGTTTGAGTTGAGGATAGATTATCTTTTATGGCAATAGCGACATCAATGGCAGTTTGAAATGTAGCTTTAGAACCAACAGCATATTGTCCGGGGTCTGTTCCTTCAACTGCACCGTCATGCAATGCTTGAGCAGAAGTAATAGCTGTTGCTAAGGCAACCGTGTTAGGAACAGGAACTACGCCCGCCTCAAAAGTAGCAACGGCAGAATTTAAGGTTATAACTGCGGCGTCTACAACAGACTGAGCAGAGGTATTGGTTATAGCAGAGGCGATATTAATTGCTGTTTGCAAATTAGTTTTAAGTGGTGCTGGATATTGACCAGGAATATTTCCTTCAACAGCCGCGTCATATTTGCTTTGAGCTGTTGCAATGGCGGCGGTT
>Ga0172379_10006230_pt1 | contig 16116 bp, 11 predicted proteins | sample GrowelOW334metaG_FD_119756 | JGI IMG/M metagenome (GOLD analysis project Ga0172379, IMG submission 119756) | Groundwater microbial communities from an aquifer near a municipal landfill in Southern Ontario, Canada - Groundwater well OW334 metaG | ecosystem: Environmental > Aquatic > Deep... | reverse complement strand
TTAATAAAATAATTGATAAAATTAATTAAACTATAAAGATAAGCAGTGGAAGTGCCGATAGCAATTAAGCTGTCCATATTAAAAGTCTTCATCTTTAGGCTTGACCACATGCCCTTATAAAAACCGGCGCCAATAATAAATTGAATTGGGGTGGTTAAGATTAAAGACACAATACCGACAAATGGCAACACGGCTGTTTTACCCGGGATAGCCAGAAAATCTAGCAACATAAAATACAACATCGGCAAACTCAAGGCCAAACTAAACCAAAATCTTTTAGCGTAAGATCTAGTCTCTTGCTCACGCTTCTTGCGTTCATAATCGGTGTCGCGAGCATCAACTAGTTCTGCTTTATAGCCGGCCTTGGCCACCGCCTCTAACAGGGCTGGGATTTTAGTTTGGGATTCATCAAAAACAATACTGGCTTTTTCGGCCGCGAAATTAACACTCGCCTGTTTAACACCCGGCACTTTCTTTAGTGATCTTTCAATAATATTAGCGCAAGACGAACAATGCATACCAAACAGTGATAAATTAGTTCTCTGGTTGGCGTTGTCGCCAGCCGTCGCTGACCCAATTTCCTTAGCTTTGGATTCAACCGTCTCGGCTTTAACTGACTGCCCGCCAGAGACTAAATCAAACAAATTATTAATATTAGTTTTGCCAAGTTGCCCGACTAAGCGTTCAATTTCCGGACGATTTTCCGGAATAACAAATTCAGCGCTACGATCATTATTAATGACGCCTTCAAAATAAGTCTTGCCTTGAGCATCTTCCGAGACTCTGCCTTCAGCCGCTGTCTTGGTAGATAATTTTACTTTCAAAGGATCAGTGCTTTTAGTATAACGGCTAGACACTGCCACCTCTTTGGCTTCACTCGGCAACTCATTGGCTGATTGAACTACGGCCAGGTAGCCGGCTTGTTTAACCGCTTTAATAAGATCGTCAGTGTCATTTTTGGTCTCATCTAAAACCAACTCAGCCAATCCCGTCTGAGCGTTGACTGAAATATCGCTGACGCCCGGTAATTCTGACAACTCCTCCTTAGTGATGGTTTCGCAAGACGAACAATGCATCCCTTCAATTTTTAGCAATATTTTCTTTTTCATATATCATCGTCCCCCTCCCCCTTTCATTCCCTCATTTTCCCTCCCCTTACCTTCCCTGTCCTCCTCCCCCTTACTAAGGGGGAGGTCGGGAGGGGGTCGGATGTGGGAGGGTCAGAAAAGAATCGATGTGGGGAGGTTGGAAAGAATTAATTTTTAGCGATTGAATAATGTGTCTCAGCTAAACTTTTAGCCAAATCGTCTTGATTAAGATTATCTTCGCCAGTCACTTGAGTGGCGCCGGTAGCCGAATCAATCCTAACTTCATGGACACCTGGAACTTTTTTCAAGTAAGTGGTGGCCAATTTAACACAGGACTCACAAGTAAGACCCTCTAATTTAAATTTAAGATCCTTCATATAATTATGTTACCTTAATTTGTTATTCCACCGTAATTGAGCCAAAACGAATCATGCCCATACCACAAGTAATATCATAAGTACCCGGAGTAGTTGGCGTAAATTCCATAGTAATTGGCGATCCGGCTCGTAAAGGTTGAGCTTGATCATATAATTGAGAAATCATAATAGCATTGCCACAACCAACCCCGTCATCTTTAACATCAATTTGCAATTTAACCTTTACTCCCGCCTTAACTTTAAAAACTGACGGGTCAAGATATTTGGCATCGGTGTAGGTTGTTTTAATAACTTGAACAGCTCCTTGGACTACCGCTGGCGCCGTGTTGGTGTTAGTTGGTCTAGCTTGACCACCGCCACAACCACCGCCTCCACCGCCACCACAACCGCAACCACCAGCCTTAGCGCCTCCTCCGCCACAACCACCACCGCCTCCACCAGCAGAGCCACCGATATTACATGACGCGCCACTATTATTGGCAACAGCGCCGGTATCAGTTGACGCTGAAGCCTCAGCTACATCTCCATCGTAAACATTAAAAGCTCCGGTATACATACCCATAGAACAAGAAAAGGCCAGTTTTCCGGTTTCAGTAGGAGTAAATTCAATAATATTTTCACCGGCCACTAAATTTTTCTGAATCTTGAGTTTAGGCACCACAATCGCACTAGCGCAAGAATAAGGCGCCTGGGCATTAATAATCCACTTGACCGGCACACCTTTTTTAATGGAAAATTTATTAGGAGCATAACCACTATTACCTTCAGTCATTCTTACTACTTGAACACCATTGACCATAGTCACGTTAGGATCTTTAACTATTTTACTTTGTTTTAAATTACCACCAAAGTTTCCTAAACTTAAGCTAGCCAAGGTATAGCCGTTATTAAGATTAAATAGAGCAAAACCAATAACCGCCAAACCGGCCACCTTAAAAAATTTCTCCTTAAAAGCGCCTCGTACTAATGAAGTAACTCCGCCGATACTTAATAATCCCGGAGCTGTGCCTAAAGCAAATAAACCCATAATTAAGGCGCCAGATCTAAAATCTCCGGTGCTAATAGCGTAAAGTTGCATAGCTTGCGTAAAGCCACAGGGCAAGAAAAAAGTCAGACCACCCATAATCATGGCGTTTTTATGACTGTATTCTTTATGTTGTCGGCTTAGACCCAAAACTCGGCCGATACTTTTCGGTAAAGCCAATTTCCAGCCGTTTAAACGCGGAAAAATATTAATGAGCTGTAAACCCATAACAAGCATCACAATGCCAACCAACACGGTTAAAATAGCATTAGATGTCGCTGAAAATTGAAAGACGGTACCCAGGGCGCCTAGAAGTCCACCCAATACTAAATAAGCTAAAATTCGTCCGGCCACAAAGAAAAGATGCGGTCTAAATTTTTCGCTAGGCGTGGCGGTCGGGTGGTTTTCGGCAAATTTAGCCGATAAACCAAGACACAATCCGCCGACCAAGGCCATACAAGTAGAAAATCCGGCTACTAAACCAACTAAAATAATTAAACTCCAACTAGGATTACTAAGATCGGGCGTGATGCTTATATTAGTCAAGCCAAAACCTTTTAAAACCAGAAAGAGAGCCATTAGAAATAAAAAGGCCACGCCCAAACTGGCGTATTCTCTCTTGTCGCGAGTTAATAAAGGTAATTTATCCGGCTGACCGATTTCATAACCGGCCTCTACAATGGCTTTATTAAGCAAAGGCATTTCGGGCGCCTGACCGTCATAATGGACAATCGCCTCTCCGGTCTTATAATCAATTTCTGCTTTCCTAACGCGAGGAACAGTTTGGAGCTTATCTTCTATTAATAATTCGCAAGACCGACAATGCATACCCTTAATAGGTATTTTAAGATATTCGTTATTATGAGACATAAAAATAATTATTATTAATTTAGGTTAAATAAAAGCATGGTAAAACCCTTACCTATAATAATTATTTTACAAACGAAGAATAGTTGTCCCCACCACCAATAATTCCGGCGGATCTATAATGGGAGTATGATAAACATTTTGAGTTGAAATGACAGTTGGCAAAACGTCTTTAATAACCAAGGTCATCGACATCGTTTTGCCTAGATCAAGTAATTGAGAATTAGTAGTAACTCCGGGACGACCATTATCCAAACAACAAGGTAAAACTGAATTATGATGATCAGCCATCGGAGAGCCTCCCATTAAATTATTACTGGCCTGATTAGTTGATATTTGATCACAGACCTCTTGATTATTAGTAAAGGAGGCTTGCGCTACCTTGGTTTCAAAATTAAAAAAATCTTCAGAACAAAAACCATTAGTCATCTGAAAGATGGCCGTAATTAATAAGACAACGGAAATTTTAATAAAAAATTTTGGCATAGCCCGAATAAAATTATTTAGTTTTTCTAAATACCTCTATCAGTTCGTCAATTGCTTTTTTCTCGCCATTACTCTTAATGGCTTTAACCAAGCAATGATTGATATGATTAGTTAAGAGAACTTCTTCGGCTTTTTTAATGGCGCTTCTAACAGCCGAAGTCTGTTGCAACACGTCAATACAATAAACCTCATCCTCTACCATTTCAATGATTTTTTTAATATGTCCTTCAACAATTTTTAAACGTCTAACCACATTCTGTCTAGGCGTTATTAGTTCTTTATGTATAGCCATAATTTTAGATATCCACACCCTTAGGGGGAGGTATCTATATAATACTCTACCTAAGAAAAACCGTCAAGCCAAGCTATCTATTGTTTGGCTACAAATTAATACGGACAAACCAGCCATAAACTTTCAATCTGACACTATAATCATATCATATACTATAAATTTCTCCCATTAAACAAACAAAAAACACCCCACGGGGAGTGTCAGTTGCTCAAGTAGTTTTTACATCATTTTTTTACGGATGAAAGCTGGGATGCCTAGTTCTTCGTCGCCGGTGTCTTCATCTTCACTCATGAAATTTTGCTTTTTGCGAAAGCTATCTACCTGTACTTGCTTCACCGGTAAAGGTTTCATTTTGGTTCTAAGTTCACTTTCCTGACGGGTTTGTTCTTCTTCTACGAATAAATTTGGTTTATAGAACTTTTCCTCGGTGGCGCCACCACTACGAGGGGCGCTTTTAGTATTAAAACCGGTTGCGACCACCGTAATTTTAATTTCGTCTTTTAATTTTTCATCAATACCGACACCGAAAATAATCTTGGCTTCTTCATCAGCTGAAGCGGTGATAATTTTAGCGGCTTCATTAACATCACTCATGGATAAATCAGGACCACCAAAAATTGTGAACAGCACCCCTTTGGCGCCATCAATAGACATTTCTAATAGTTGAGAACTGATAGCCGCCTTAGCGGCGTCAATGGCTTTATTTTCTCCACTAGCTCGGCCAATACCCATTAAGGCGCTACCGGCATCTTGCATAATCGCCTTCACATCAGAAAAGTCCACATTAATCATAGCTGGGATACTGATAGTTTCCGCGATACCTTGAATACCTTGACGCAAGACATCGTCCACAATCATGAAAGCATCCAAGATACTGGTCTTCTTATCTATAACTTGTAAAATTTTATCATTTTGAATGGTAATAATAGCATCCACGCGATCAGCTAATTCAGCAAAGCCTCGATCGGCAATATTACTGCGTTGATTCCCCTCAAACGAAAAAGGCCGGGTCACTACGGCCACGGTCAAAGCGCCCAAGTCGCGGGCAATTTCAGCTACTACCGGTGAAGCTCCGGTACCGGTACCTCCACCCATACCACAGGTGATAAACACCATATTGGCATCTTTTAGAACTTCTCTAATTTCATCTTCAGCTTCTTCGGCTGCTTGGCGTCCTACTTCCGGATTCATCCCGGCGCCCAACCCGCGAGTAATGGTTTTGCCAATATGAATTTTCTTAGGAGCCTTATTATAGTGTAAAGCCTGAACGTCGGTATTCATGCCGATAAAATCAACACCTTTAATACCGCAATCGATCATTCTGTTGACAGCGCTACCGCCAGAACCGCCGATACCAATTACCTTGATTTTGGCGAAAGTTTCTACTACAGGTTTTATTTCTGCCATATAATTAAGGGAAAATCACTATTAGACAATAGTGATGATTCCCTAGGATGAAGCGTAATTCCTTATTTCTTTCATTGTAGCTTAAGTTCCGGTTTTTTTCAAGCACTGTTCTCAAGGCTTGAACAGGGAGATAATCTTATTGAACGCCCCCCCGGCTTCATCCTGTAAACCCTGCCAAGGCCAAGTTTTACCCTTAGATTCGCCTCGGCCCTCTCGCTCACCCCAGGCGGTTAGACCCAGGGCGGTTAAATATTCCAAATCATTAACTTTATCAATTAAAGTAGCAATGTGTTTATTGCCTCCCAAGCTTACCGGTAAACGTAAATTCTGTTTAGCGCTATCCACAATATCCGCCAGTTTCGCTCCACCACCTACTAAAACCACACCGGCCGGTAACATGCCGGAGCGATCAATTTTTTTGAACTCACTGTCAATCTTGGACATAATTTCTTCCACGCGAGCTTCAATAATTTCTGCCACGTAATGTTGAGAAATCACCGGCGTTTCATCGGCCAAATTATCCTCGCTCAAAAGTTCGGAAATATCAATTTCATCTTTTTTAGTAAACTTGTCGGATTTCGCGCTACCATATTTCATTTTTATTTTCTCGGCCAAGGTAATGGGGCAACGAAGCCCTATGGCAATATCAGCCGTAATATGACTGGCGCCAATCGGCAAGACGGCCGTATGAACCAATTCTCCTTCTTCAAAGACGGCCAGACTGGTTGTTGTGGCGCCCATATTAACCACCGCCACCCCCAACTCTTTTTGTTTGTTATCCAAAACCACTTGCGCGGTAGCTAAAGTAGAAAAAACCAAATCATCTATTTCCAAGCCGGCGCGCTGGATAGACTTGGTTAAATTTTTTATTTGACTGCTTAAATTTTGGATCACTAAAGCCCCAACCTCCAAACGCACTCCGGTCATCCCTAAAGGATTTTTAACGTATTCTTGATTATCCACTTTAAACTCGACCGGAATAACATGTAAAATATCATAATTTTGGGGAACAGCTAAAGCCTGCGCCGCTTCTACGGCTCTATTAACATCTTCTTGATTGATTTCATTATCACTACGGCTGACCGCCACCACGCCTTTGGATTTTTCACATTTTAAACTCGGCGCGTTAATACCCACCCAAGCCTCAACCACCTCCACCCCAATTAATCTTTGGGCCTTTTCCAAACAAGCCGAAATAGCCGAAGTCGCATCTTCAATACTATTCACTACACCCTTATTAATACCTTCAGCCGGTGCCGAGACCGCGCCCAAAATCTGCAACTTGGTGCCACCCTCGTTTTTTACTCTCTGGCCCACCACCAGACGAACTTCAGTTGTACCTATATCTAGGCCAGCAATCAGTTGATGTTTCATATATATTGACTAAAAATTATTATTCCTATGATTACGGCAGTAACTGCTGCCATCATCACTCCGGCTGCGACCATGTCCTTAATCTGTTTAACGTAAATATCCAGTTTAGGTTTTAAGGCGTCACTAATGGCTTCTACGGCGCTATTAACTATTTCCATAATGAGCACCAAGGCACTGACTAAAATTAAGGCCACTAGCTCCAATCTATTTACTCTAAGCATTAAAGCCATAATCATAACTACTATCGCCACTCCCAGCTCTACTCTAAAATTTTGCTCTTCTTTGGCTATTTTAAATAAACCACGCCAGGCATGTTGAAAACTCTTAGCTAATCTTTTAATTCTAATCATAACTTGGCGATAAATTTATGACCCAATTCCTCCATGACTTTGGCTTCTTTGTCTGTTTTATCATCATAACCCACTAGATGCAATAGACCATGAACTAAAATAAAAATCAATTCTTGCTTGACGCTAGTCTGGAACGTTTTGGCTTGTCGTTTGATTTGTTGGTAATCAATGACTACCTCGCCTAAAAATTTCGGGCGAATAGACTCGGAGTCGGCTTCACGAAACGACAAAACATCAGTAATCTTATCTTTACCTCGGGTCTCTTTATTAAGACGTCTCATTAGAGTATCACCCACTATCACCAAAGACACTTCTTTAGTACTTAATCGACGCGATAATAAAAATTTTTTAATAACTGCTTCCAATTCTGTCAGCGGTAATTTACTTTTGGTGCGATTGCTAATTTCTATAATCATTTTTTGATAACTAAACTCTTAATCATGGTCTGGAAAATATTCGGATATTCTAAGACATTATTCTCACTAGGACTATAACGCAAAATATAAATTTTCTGGCTTTTGGAGTCCATAATATAAATTTGTAAACCATCTTCAGTGATAACACCCCGCCAAGCATCTCCCGTACGACGCAAACTATCTTTAATAGTAGTAATCTTTAACATATCTTTCACATAGTCATCTAAGGTAGCCTGTTTGTCGTTGTTTTCTATCATTAACTGAATAAAATGATCATCGGTGCTACGGAAAATAACCGATTGATCTTTGGAATTAAAGGTTCTGGTCCATTTACTTGGATAGAACAAAGAGAAACTCTTGTCTTCCGGCAAATAGCTTTTAATACTGGTATTATCCACTAATTTATTTTTACCGGCCGGATTATACAGGTTTAGGGTTTCTGCTAAATCTCCATAACCGTCACCATCACTATCCGTGCTATCTTTATTAGAACCTAATAAATCTTCTTCTTTATCCAGTAAGCCATCACCATCGCGATCTTCACCCATAGTATATTGAATGGTAGCCGGAGTAGCTGACATTAGAGGCCAATTTTCATCACCAATTTTCCAGACATTATTTTCTAAGGTAAAAGCAATAGTGCCGGTAGCTTTATTATTAGCTAAAGTGATATAAAGCAAGGCGCTTTGGTCTGTGACGTCTTCTTTGATAGCGCCGGCCTCCGCCGAACTAGTGATGCCAGGAGCTTTTTCTTTAATAGCTTTAACACTAGCTTTATCAGTTTCTGAGGTAGTTTCCGCTAATAAGCGCTCGCTTTCCACAGCGCTAATTTTACGCGCATTGCCGTATTTACTAACTAGAATATAATAATCCTCAAAAGTATTAATTGCTGATAATTCTTTCAAAAAATTAAAATAAACTACTTGTGGTGTCTCAGTAGGAGCTATAGCTGGTGTGGTAGTAGGTGTTTGGGTAATAGTTGGAGTAGTGGCGGTAGCTATTAAAGTGGTTTCTTGAGGCGGGATTAAAGCGACATTACCACCAATAAACTGTCCGGTTAGAGTACTCAATAATCCTGGATTAAAAATATACATAAAAAAACCTCCACCAATAACAATTAAAAAAACTAAGCTACCCAAGACTACTAAGGCACCCATTAAACGAGAATTTCCGCCCGCCACGCGATTGTGGTGTTGGAATTCCTTAGGCATAGCATAAATATCCGGTGGTTTAACCGGTGTAGTAGGCAAACCAACCCCGGGAATATCCTGAGCCATTTTAGGCGCCGGATTTTCTTTAGGCGTAACGCTTTCAGATGGACTGACAGTGGGTGCTGGGGTTACTGGAATATTAGTAGCAGGAGGAGTCTGATTGACCGGACTAGCGCTAACAGGCAAACCAGAGGCGCCGATTTTGATAACTCCAGATTGACCCAGAGTCTCTGGAGTGTCTTTTGCTTCGGGCATATTTATAAAAAATTATTTTACGATAAGTAGTCTACCTGGACCTTTAGGATTATAACCGGCTTTAACTTCTGCTCCATCTAAATAAGTGTCACCATCAGTATCCTGATTTTTTGGATCGGTCAGATAAATTTTAACTTCTTCACGGTCAGTCAAGCCATCGCCATCAGTATCAGCCTTAAGCGGATCGGTTCCTAATTGAGCCTCTTCGGCATCAGTCAAACCATCACCATCCGTATCTAAACCGGGATTAGTTGCAGGATTAACAGTGGTAGCAGTATTTAAATCAGGGCTTTGTACAGCCGTCGTGGTACTAGTATTAATATTACCGGTATCGGATAAACTAGAAGTCGCGGTAGTTTCTGTTGTTACTGTTGGAGTTTCAGTGGCTACCGGTTCTGGAGTAATTTGTGGTTCTTCTTGAATAATAGTATCAATCGCAGGAGCTTCTACAGCTTGAAATTGAGGTTTGAGAATAAATTGATAAGCGGCATAACCTCCGCCCAATACTACTAATAAAGTAAAAATTCCAATAATTAAATATTTAAAACTTCCACCACCTGGGGTTGGCATAGGCGCGGTAGCTAAGGGATTCATGGGATTTTGATTAATCGGCGCGCCTTGATTAGGTGTGAAAGACGGCCTATTGGGCGCCATAGGATTCATATTAGCATTAGAACCGGTTTTATCCACAGACGCAAACATATCCTCGGCTATCCTGGGAGCCGGGGCCGGAGCTGGAGCTGGCTGGCCAGGATTTGGTCCACCAGTCGCCAAAGGAGTTAACTCTTCCGGAGTTAAATAACTAAAATGCTCTTGTTCATCATCAAAATTATTAAACATATCTTTCTTTTAATATTTTTATTTTTATAATAATTTGTATCCAGAAGATTCTATAAATATTATACCACCTTTTTTCCGCTGGCACTACTTTTTATTACAGTTACTTTGAACATCTTTTACAAGCCTCTTCCCAACCGGCCGGACAAGCCTTAGCCGGACAAACGACGTCAACTCCGGCGCCCAAATTACCATAGGCATCTTCAGCGCTTAGCTTCAAATAATAATCCTGAACATCCAAATTATTCAAATCTTTAATAGTATAAGACGAAGCTGAACCGATTTTTAGTTTAACGGAAAAGCTGGGATGTGGCCCGTATTGCAAATTGTATTTCAAAACATCCTGAGTATTTTTATCCCAAGTTAAATCAATATGTTTTTCATCTTGACCAAACACCGCTTTAGCTAAGACATTTTGTGGCAACTCTGGCGCCACTTTGTCTTCTATTCTAATTTTTGTTTCAGCCGAATAGTCGGATTCCAATTTTTTATCATTGGTAGCGGAGATAGCAAAATAATAATCTCGGTTATTAATCAACCCGCCCACGATTACACTAATAATATTATTCGCATCAGGCTTAGCTACCACGTCCATAACTTCGCTATATTGTCGGCTAGCTGTGCCATAATAGATCTTATAAACCATATTCGGTGTAGCGGTCCAAGACAATTTCACCTCGCCTCCTCGAGACGCAGTCGTTAATTCAGCCTCTAGGGCGCCCGGTTGAACAGGCATCAGGGCGCGGAAGAAATAAAAATCTTTCAGCACGTCCACCCAACGATTACTACTTTTGTACTTATAGTTATTTCTAATCGGGTTTTGGTCAGAAGCTAAGGCCGGCAAATCATCTTTGGTTCCGCCACTAGCTTTATCGCGACAATAATAAAATTCAAAATCATAGCTAATACACTTATCGCCAGGCTTACAAGGTCCCGGTTTTTGCGTCACCGGATCAGTACAAATAGTGCAGTTGTCAGCTTGGTCTTGCCAACGCACCGGCCAAGCATTGGGATCATTAACGGCCGGCCAAGGATTGGCGCATAAAAAGACTATAATTTTAGCCTGACCTTCTTTATAAGTATTAACAGTAGTCACCGGACTGATTTCGTCACTAACAATAGTCGCGCGCGCATAGACAAAAGTTTCTGCATCGCGTTTGGTGCCGGAAGTGACAGTAGCTTGATTATCATTAGGTGTACTTTGGGCTTGAACCGAAGCCACCTGCGAATTATCGCTACGCCAACTCCAAGTCCAACCGTAAATCGGCAAAGGGGTAATTAGATTGCCATTCTTAGCCAGGGGGTTGGCAGTAAAAGGATAAGTATCGGCCGGTTTTTGGAATAAATGTTGACTAGGATCCATTTCTACCTTGTCCAAATAACAAAGCTCATCACCGGTAGTAAACGACCAGATATAAGCCTTAGGATAAGTTAAGCCATTAAAACTCTCAGTATCAGTATTATTAGTCCCCATAAAACCAACCAAATTACTATCCAGGACTCCGGTTTTAACACCGACACCATCATCGCCTCTCACAATCACATAATATTTAACATTAGGACTTAAAGCTTCACTAATAGAAAAGTCTACATAAGTTTTGGACTCATCCAAATCAACCACCGTGCCACTGCTAATGCGTCCGGTAAAGGCACAAAAATTACGAGAACTAGCCGCTTCAACTTGTTGGCCACCTAAAGTCACTTGGCTAAATATTTTTTTAACGGCTTCCCATAAATTAGCTAGCCAGTTTCCGGAATTATTATTCAGTGGGGCGCTAGCTAAGAGCACAGTTTCTGCCGGACAAATATTATCGCCATAGTCACCCACCAAAACCACATTGCCTTCCAAACTAGCCTTATCCATCACTCTATTAAACTTAGCTCTAATTAAAGCATTGCGACAAACTTGAGAACTGTCGTGTTCGGGCCAAATAGTTTCTATCTGCGGACGCGGATGACAGCAAGTATCATTGCCGGCGCCGACATTATCAATATCGCCACAGTCAGCGTCAGTCTTGGCGCCACAACATAAACCGCGTTGGTTACCGGTACACTCGCCCGTATTTTCTTGACAAGACAGATTACCGGACCCGATGCCTTTGCAAGTATCAAAATCAGACAGTTTAGGATCACTGCCTTTACTATTAGGATTACAGCAACAACGACAAGTCGGTTCATCTTGCTGACCGGTACAACCCAGTCCCTGACAACCTAATTCTCCGCGACAAAAGTAAGAAGCTCCACACAACAAACTACAAGAACCATCCGGGGTAGAACACACCGCTCCGGCGCCTAAGTCGCTGGCCTCGCAAAAACAACTGCTATTACAAAACGGCTGATCGCTCGGACATTTGGTTTGGTCTTTTTGACAACCCGGCAATAAAGGCTGACCGTCGCAACTAATCGGAGTTTTCTGACACAAACAACTCTTATCGCAAAAAGGTTTGTTGGGCGGACATTTGCTTAAATTGGCTTGGCAACCTGGATCCTGACTATTACCATCACAACTAATCGGACAATCTTCCAAACATTTTTGTTGTTCATTAAAGGCGCCGGATTTTTTCGGATTACTCGGCAGAGAACAATTATCGGCGCAATCATAATAAGCGCAATAATTAAAACCATTTTCGGTTAATTTATTATCCTTCACTCCCACACACTCATTGCCTTGCTTAAAATCCACACAACAAGCATCATGCTGACTACAAGCGCCGGCATTACCGCCTATTTGTGAACAGTCACGACAAACTCCACCCTGAACACTAGTGTCACAGAATTTCCCGGTCGTGCCGGTACAATTACAAGCCGCGTCATGCTCATCTTGAGTAAAGCCGATATCGGCGCACCCGGAGCAGGAACCAAAATCTTTGTCGGCTGTTTTACCGACTCCACACTCATTAGCGCAGGTAAGACCGACACAACAAGCGCTATTACTGCCATCCGGTTTATTTTGCTTCTTATCACAACAACATTCACACGATCCGCCCTCACGAGTACAAACTTGATCGGCGCTACAAGAAAAATTATTAGGACAAGTCATTTGAGGCATGCCACACTGACCACTGCCCGCTACATCCAAACAAACCAAACCATCGCTACACAAATTACAAGTTGATTTTAAGTCCACACAAATATCCGAACCTTGTATCACAGGATTATAACCATCCGGGCAAGTTTGTCCGCTTTGGATATGCCAACGCGCCACCCCTTCGTTAATAGCGCAATATTTTTCTAATTTTTTACCTTTAAATTCTAGTTCAGTTTTTAAATCACAAGTTGAGGCGCTCACACAGCGCTGTAAATCATCATTGTAACTACAATTATTAGTACAACCAATCAAAGCGCAATTACAACTGGTACCGGTAATCACCGATTTCTCATTATTACTGCAATTACCAGGAGAGTTTGGACAGAGTAAAGAATCCAAGCACTGACTGGCTCCAAAACCTGCGCAAGAAGCATTGTCCAAACAAGTAGTAGTATTAGTCGTGGTATTTAAAACACACTTAGAACGACAACAAGATCCATCTTGGCAAGAATTTGGTTTATCAAGTGGACAAGATCCGGAGCCCGTATCAAATTGCCATTCAAAGACGCTGGCTTCGGAAGTTCCGTAACATTCCGTGGCGCTGGCTTTACAACGTCCGGCGCCCGGCGTACCACTAGCGCAACATACATTGGTGCCACCACATTGACTATCACTGGCGCATTGGCCAATAGTAAAATTAATGCTATTACTGAAAACCGTCGGATTATCTTTACCAATTCTGACTGGTCCGGTGGAGGCATCAAGAGACACGCGAGTCCTCACTAAATCCGGTTTAACTCGCGCCACATTTAGAGTATCAGAACCCCAATAAGATATTTCTTCTTCGCATTTTCTAGACTCACAATCAGTGGGGCTGGAACAATTATTACCATCATCTTTACCTCCCTGACACACTTTTACCCCGAACTTACGATCTTTATCTTGATTAAAACGCACTAAACTGCTGGCATTTTTACCGCCGAAATGTTCACCCCACATGCTAATCGCTTCATTGGGTTGACCAAACAAAGGCTCAATTCTACAAAGACCAGGATACAAGGGACTAACTTTATCTGCCTTAAAAGATTTGTCCGATTCAGTTCTAAACTTACCAACTTCCACCGCTATTTTATAATCGCCATCTGATAAATTTTTAGGCACTTTAACAATAATTTCACTGTCACGCCAAATATTTTGCGCGCAAATTTGTGGAAAATCAAAATCGGCTGGCGTAGAGCCAAAATAAACTTGATTATTCTGACGACTACGTCCAAAACCGCTACCCCGAATAGTGACATATTGGCCAGGGGGTCCGGTGGTTGATTCAAAACCAACAATTACCGGAGCCTGCGCGACTTCCGACTCTTGCTTAAATTTAAGCAAATTACTAAACGGAGCTTTTAAGGCTTGGACAAAAGTGGTAGTTCCACCGGCGCGCAAACTAGGCACCTGAGCCGTCCCACTGTCATTACCCGAGAAACTGGAATTATTAGCCTTAATACTTTGATAAGGAGAACCGAAAAAGGCTTGAGTATTACCCAAACCAATACCACTATAAGTTAAGAGGCTATCTAGACGCCCTGAAATCGGATTTAAATTACAAAGGCCGGGACGCTTAATGGTATTAAGGACAAAATTGTCCACTTTAGGACCGCGGTCATTATCTGTCGTATCGGCGCCGTTACTGGCCACAATTTTTATCGCGCCGGATTTAGCGGTAGGTGGAACAACTACCACGATTTGGGAATCTCCCCAACTTTCAGTACAACTTGGATTAACCATAAAGGCCAATGATGCTTCAGCCGTAAAGTCGTTACCATCCCAGAAAAAAACTTTACTGACCGCGCCATCATAGGGTAAAAAGTAACGCCCGGAGATAGAAACCAAATTACCAATAGCGCCGTTAGGGGTATTTAAATTACAAGTAGCCGGAGTAAAACTAGCGCAATCCACGTCGCTCAAACAAAAAGTATTAGATGAGCCATCGCAAAATCCACCCATCGGGCTAATACTTTCAATGACCGGCTCGCCTAAACAACGACACTGCGTAGCATCGCAAGTGAGTAGTGGCTGACATAAATTAGTCTCTGCCTGACAAGTTGGAGTTGAGCTATCACTATCGCAAGGATCACCATAGCCACCCTTAGGCGAACACAAACAATCCGTAGGATCGCAAGTTCCGCCGATTCCGCAAGCGGTAGCATCAGCTTCGCAAACCGGGGTTAAGATATTAGAATCACAAGACTTTCTTTCATCACCGCCTCCTCCGCAATTAGAACCAATACAAGCGCCCCAGGCTCCGCCCGAGCAAACTCGTTCTCCTCCGCAACCGCAAGAAGTGGTAATACCATCCGGTGTGCAAGGTATCCCCTCGCCGGCTCCGCCCTGGGTGCCCGTGGCTAACCACAACCGACTTAAAACATAAATAGCTAACGCCCAAGATGATAAGACAATCAATAAACCAACCGCGGCGCTAGCTAATATTTTTTTAGCTAAAACTATTTTTTCCGGATCGCCACCAGCCATCATCCAAATAAAACCGGCATACATAATCAACGCAATGGCAATAACTCCTAAAAGTCCCAATAAAATATTAACTAAATTCGCGGCAATGGTGCGAATGTCGTTGCGTCCAAAACCCACATCATTAAAACCTTTTTGCCCGACCGTACGATCAAACCAATCCCCCCACACATTAACCGCCTGAGCTTCTCTTGGCAACCACAAACTAACCGCCATCAGCAGACTAAAAACTAATAATAAAATTTGTCCTTTTCTATTTTTCATAAAACACTCTAAACTCCCCGTATTTGTTATTTGTTGTTTGTTGTTTGTTGTTTGTTGTTTGCCTAAGGGCAATTGCCTTCATTGTTGGTTTGACCAGGAATTCCCAAACAACAAGAAGAATTAGTTTGATTAGCCACGCAGTTAGGACCACTGGAAGGCTTGTAACAATTTTGATAAATATCTTTCACTCCGGAACCGACTTGAGCGCGATAAACCGAAGTAATAGAAAACTGACTATGACTGATAATGGCGGTGGTGGCATCCGGTTCTTTATCCGGTGGAACACTGGTTTCTCTATTCTCTTTTTCCACCCAATA
>Ga0172379_10006229_pt1 | contig 16117 bp, 13 predicted proteins | sample GrowelOW334metaG_FD_119756 | JGI IMG/M metagenome (GOLD analysis project Ga0172379, IMG submission 119756) | Groundwater microbial communities from an aquifer near a municipal landfill in Southern Ontario, Canada - Groundwater well OW334 metaG | ecosystem: Environmental > Aquatic > Deep... | reverse complement strand
TTTTATGACATAGAGCGCTTCGGTATTCACTTTGTTGCATCTCCACGTCATGCGGATTTACTTTTAGTTACAGGTCCCGTATCTAAACATATGGAAGAAGCTCTGGTCGCAACTTACGACGCCATGCCTGAACCAAAACTTGTCATTGCTTGTGGTGAATGTGCATTTTGTGGCAGCGAATTTGCTAATTCTTACGCTTGTGTGGGAGCGGTTTCTAAAGTTATTCCAGTTAATGGGATAATCCACGGCTGCCCGCCTACTCCACTGGCATTGATGCAAGGGATTTTGGAGTTGATTAAATAAAATCTATAAGCAAATGGGACATTGTGGTATCCCCTCAGCCCTCAGCCCGACGTTCGCAAGCTCACATGGGCTGGGCTATTCTAAATCGTCCTTTCAGGACTTATATTTAAATACAATTACGGTATTGTTAGATGAAAAATTGGCATGTATGCTGGGCGGGAATATTTCAAAACATCAATAAAAAATCTTCCAAAAAAGTTTGGCCTAATTTTGTCGGATAAAAATATTCTTTTTCTAGACAGCAAAAGCCGAGCTTTTCAGCACGTTTTAAAATTGGTTCAATTTGGCTAAAATCTAAACCGGTTCTTTCACTAAAGAGTTTTTTTGGAATTGGATAATTGACTAAGCGGAGAGCATTTAGCATAAATTCCAGAGACAAATCGGCTTTTCGGATTGGTTTCGGGTAAGTTTTAGAATCTTGCGTTTTTTCATAGCGAAAAACCGCGTTTTTAGCCAAATCCGTCACTTTTCCATGTGCTCCTTGGCCAAATGCCAAGTAATCACCAAAAAGCCAATAATTCACATTATGTTGGCTCTGATGGCTTTTTTGGCTGTACGCGGAGATTTCGTATTGAATAAAATTATGTTTTGCCAGTAATTCTTTGCCCTGCTCTTCTATTTGGGCCATCAAATCTTCGGGAGGTAAGTTGGAAGGTGGATTTTTACCGAATGCTGTATTTGGCTCAATTGTAAGCTGATACCAAGAAATATGCTGTATCCCCAATGAAATCGCGCTATTTAGATCAAAAAGCGCATCGGATAAGCTTTGGCCTGGCAAACCATACATCAAGTCACAATTAATATTTTGGAAGCCATTTTTTTGTAGGATTTTTACAGCATCGATTGCATCTTGGCTGCCGTGAATTCTGCCTAGAGCTTTTAATTTTTCGTCTTGAAAACTTTGTACGCCTAAAGAAATGCGATTAATGCCCATTCCTAGCCATTTTTGTATTTTATCTAGGCTTAAAGTACCGGGATTAATTTCCAGAGTAATTTCTATATCTTGCGTATTCGCAGAATTAGTAGATTCTATTTCTTTTAAAAGAGCAGCGAAAATTTCAGGATTAGCTAAACTAGGCGTACCTCCGCCAAAATAGATGCTGCGTAATTTTCTGCCTTGCAACCAAGATTTGTCACGCTTCCAGTCTTTTAGTAAAGAAGAAGCATATTTGTTGAGCTGATCAGTCTGGGAGATGGGTGAAGAAAAAAAATCGCAATAAGGGCATTTTTTCAAACACCAAGGGAAATGGACGTAGAGGCTGATGGAAGGGGAATAATTATGAGTTATGAATGATGAATTATGAATTGTAGAAATAGGAATCGAATTTAAAAACATAAGTCACGCCTTGGCGTGATTGATTTTTAAGGAAATCACACTGACATGTCTTTCCCTGTTTTTTACTAATTTATCATTCATAATTTATAATTCATAATTTTCTTATCATCTTACTATTCCACGCTTGCTCTTTTTCAACATCTCAATCATTCCCGCCACTTCTGGGCATTTTGTGAGCATAGCTTCCAGTTTTGGTAGAGCTTGTTTCACTGTCAAATCTTGACGGAAAATAATGCGATACGCGTTTTTGAGATGCTGCAATGTCTCTTTGCTAAAGCCATTGCGCTTCAGGCCAATTAAATTTAAGCCATAGGTTTTTACTTGTTCATGATAACCAGAAACCAAAACATAAGGCAGGACATCTTTTAAGACGCCAGTTTCACCAGCAACGAAGCAATAATCGCCTAGAGAGCAAAATTGCAAAACCACAGCAAAACCACCCAAAACTACGTTATTTCCAACATTAACATGGCCAGCCAAAGTAGCATTGTTGGCGAAAGTAATGTTGTTACTTAAAATGCAATCATGGGCAATATGCACATAGGACATCAAAAAATTGTTATCGCCTATTTTTGTATAGCCATGCCCCTGTTTGGTACCGCGATGAATCGAGCAATATTCGCGAATAACATTATTGTCACCAATTTCCAAAGAAGTATCTTCTCCGGCATATTGTTTATGTTGCGGATCAGCTCCAACAGACGCAAATTGAAAAATTTTGTTATTTTTACCGATGCTGGTGCGGCCCTGAATTACTACGTGTGGTCCAACGATAGTGTTTTCGCCGATCGTAACATCTTTACCAATAACGCTATACGCGCCAACAGAAACATTTTCTGCAATGTTGGCACCCTTTTCTATGATTGCAGTTTTATCTATCACTTTAGAGCTCCTTTAGCCAACATTAATTGCACGGAGCAAGCAAGCTCCCCATCAACTTTAGCTTCCGCACTATACAACCAAACATCCATACGACGGCGCTTTAGCGTTGAATGCAAATGTAGTTGATCGCCCGGCATGACTATGCGCTTAAAGCGCGTTTCATCAGCTCCTGCCAAGAAAAACCAATTTTCTGGATCTGGTTTGGTATTTGTGGTCAAAAAGGAAAGAATTCCGGAAATTTGCGCAAGAGCTTCAATCTGCAAAACGCCAGGCATGATAGGTCTTTCAGGAAAATGGCCAGTGAAGCAAGGCTCATTAACTGTGATGTTTTTGATGCCATGAATAGATTTACCCGGTTCGTATTCCAAAATTTTATCTACCATCAAAAAAGGAAAGCGATGCGGTAGATATGTCATGATTGTATTGATGTTTAGTTCGTTGGTCATTGGCTCCTCGCAAAATACAAAATATTAGTTTCAATTCATCCTACGCATTTTACCGGAGTTTTACAAGTTGACAAACTTTAATGGAAATTATGAATGATGAATTATGAATGGTGAATTGTTATTCGAAAGGTAATAGATTTGAATTTGAAAATCTAACATATTGAAAAATAAAAAAAATCTGTAGACATGTTTCGGATCCCTCCCCCACCCACTTTCAGTGTAACATCCAAAATATCACTTCGCAACACCGTGTTTTTTACGGTATTGACAAAAGTGACAAGCAATACTGATACATTTATAATCTATCATTCATAATTCATAATTTTACTAAGGACAGCGCCATGAAAAAAAATATCTTCACCCACAACAATGAATCTCCAGTAAAAACTATCGAATCTGTCCGTAATGGCCTTAGTAGCGAAGCCATACGACTAGCTTTCTTGGACAATCTTACCTATATACAAGGGAAGTTTTCTCCAATTGCCACCAAACACGATTATTACACTGCCCTAGCCTATACAGTGCGCGATCGCCTTATGGATTCCTGGACTAAGACAGCGCATACCTATTTTCAAAAAGCCACACGGACAATTTGTTATTTGTCTGCGGAATTTCTTTTAGGACCACAGTTGCATAACAATATTGAGTGTCTTGGAATAGAAGAAGAAGTTCGACAAGCTGTAGATAGTGTTGGTTTAGATTTAGATGAACTTATCGATGGCGAGCCAGAACCGGGCTTAGGTAATGGCGGTTTAGGGCGTTTGGCTGCATGTTACATGGATTCTTTAGCGACTTTGCAAATTCCTGCTATTGGTTATGGGATCCGCTACGAATTTGGCATTTTTAATCAAGAAATTCGCGACGGTTGGCAAGTTGAATCGACAGATAAATGGCTTCGTTACGGTAATCCTTGGGAAATTCCGCGGCCAGAAGTTGCCTTTGATATTAAGTTGGGTGGGCATACCGAGAAGTTTTTTGATTGCCAAGGTCGTTATCAAGAACACTGGATTCCATCCAAAGTAGTGAAAAGCGTAGCTTACGATATGCCAATCATTGGCTACAAGGCCAAAACAGCCAACATGTTGCGCCTGTGGAAAGCTGAGGCAAGTGAATCTTTCGATTTTCAAGCCTTCAATGTTGGGGATTACTACGGAGCTGTACATGAAAAAATTTCCTCAGAAAATTTAACCAAAGTCCTTTATCCTAATGATGAACCATTAGCTGGACGAAGACTTCGTTTGGAGCAGCAGTATTTTTTTGTTTCAAGTTCCTTACAGGACATGATTCGCATTTATCGCCAGCGTGAACTTAACCTAGAAAAATTTCATGAAAAATACGCTATTCAGCTTAACGATACTCATCCCTCTATTGCTGTGGCTGAGCTTATGCGCTTATTTGTGGATGAACATCAAATGGAATGGGACAATGCTTGGGCGGTTGTAACTAAAACTTTTTGTTACACCAATCACACTCTACTTCCTGAGGCTCTAGAAAAATGGCCCGTATCGCTTTTTGCGAGCGTTTTACCTCGTCACTTTGAAATTATTTTAGAAATAAATCGACGCTTTTTGGAACAAATGAGGGCAAGTTATCCTGGCGAAGAAGAGTTAATTCGAAGTCTTTCTTTGATAGATGAAAGTGGGGAGAGATCCGTACGAATGGCAAATTTAGCCTGTGTTGGTAGCTATGCAATAAACGGTGTTTCTGCTTTACACACTGAACTTTTAAAAGAATTGGTTTTACATGATTTTGCACGAATTTGGCCACAAAAATTTAGCAACAAAACAAACGGCGTAACACCACGTCGATTCTTGCTTTGTTGCAACCCCGAATTAGCCAATCTTATAACGCTTAGTATTGGTGATGAATGGATTACTGATCTAGATTATTTGCATCATTTGGAGAAATTCGTCGATAAGCCGGAATTTCAAAAAGCTTGGCAAGATATTAAGCTTAACAACAAAAAGAGATTAGCCAATATCATTAAACAGCGCATGGGTATTGAGCTTAATCCGGACTCCATGTTCGACGTTCAAGCTAAACGCATTCACGAATACAAGCGCCAGCATTTAAATATTCTTACTGTTGTGGCTATTTATAATCACCTCCGCAATAATCCTAATATCGAATTCACTCCACGCACTGTGATTTTCGCCGGCAAAGCAGCTCCTGCTTATTACATGGCGAAATTAATTATAAAGCTTATAAACCAAGTTGCATCTGTTGTGAACAATGATCCTCTTGTAGCTGATAGGCTAAAAGTTGTCTTTTTGCCTAATTATAATGTCAAAAATGCTGAACACATCTACCCCGCCGCTGATCTTTCGGAACAAATTTCTACGGCAGGTAAGGAAGCCTCTGGAACTGGCAACATGAAATTTGCTTTAAATGGCGCTTTAACTATAGGCACGCTTGATGGCGCTAATGTTGAAATACGCGAAGAAGTTGGGGCTGAAAATTTCTTCCTCTTTGGACTTAAGGCTGACGAAGTAATGGCGCTAAAAAATAAAGGCTATAATCCAGGAGATTTTATTGATAAAAGCCTAGAACTTCGCGCAGCTATTGGCCTAATCACCTCTGGCCACTTCTCTCCTAATGATAAAAATTTATTTAAGCCTTTAATCGATTCTATTCTTTATCGCGATGAATATTTATTATGCGCTGATTTCGAGTCTTATCTCGCCTGTCAGGAAAAAGTAAGCACTCTTTATCGCGACAAAACCGCTTGGACCAAAATGTCGATTCTAAACACTGCTCGCATGGGTAAATTCTCTTCCGACCGCGCCATTCGTGAATATTGCCAAGATATTTGGCATATCAATCCGGTGGAGGTTGAGGGGTAAAAAGGACAGTTATGAAAAAAATCTTCGTTATTGACTTTGATGGCGTTCTTGTTGTGGACGAGGCAATTCAAGCCTCATCTAAAGAAGAAGCGATGACTAAAATTCACCCCCTAGAGATTTCTTCTTTTAAAAAGGTTATGGACTACCTATACTCCCAGGGACACAGCGTAGTTTTAGGCTCTACTAAATCTCTTTGGAATGAAGAACATCAAATTCGGTATCAAACAAAGTATCATCAAGTAAACACTAATCCAACAAAATGCGGAAATACCACTTTTTCTCAATATCACTCTTACATGTTATATACGTTAGACCATTTTTTTGGTTCAACAAGAAGCTATTTGAGAGCAGATGAAGAATTTGAAATATATCGCGATTTTCAATGGCCAGAAAAATTACAGCTAGCAAATAAAAATGGCATGCTCAAGTGTGTTCAAAGTTATTTTGAATCCAAATTTCAGTGTCATATTTCCCCAGAACAAATTGTTTTACTTGATGATAATGCTTCTTATGGAGAACAATTCGACAATAATTATAAATTTATTTTGGCTGATCCTCATTGTGATGAGGATTTAAGCCATTCTGTTTTTTTTCAATCAAACTCAATAGCGATAGAGACATTACGAAACAATCGCAGCCTGTTTTTGCTGCAACTTCTAGCTGAGAGTTTAGAAACGGAAGAGATTTTACCGAGAATTTCCTTAGACCCAGCTCGTTTATGCCAACAAATTTCAATTCTTGAACAGGAAGCTCTAGCAATTCTAAAAGGTATTCCAGAAGTAAATAAAATGTTCCTAAATAAATTTATAACACCTCTAAAGAGTTTTTATTTAGCAAGGAATTATCCTGGTCCCAAAATATCTTTTCTAACGGATTTGGAAGGTAATTTGGATTATCTGAAATCTTGGGTCGACCACAATAAAATAGTTAAGTTTGATGAAAAAGGTAGTTTGATTTTCACTGATCACGATAGCATGTTTGTGTTTGGAGGAGATGCTGTAGACAAAGGAAGTGGAGACTTGAAAATCCTGGACCTCTTAGTAAACTTTAAACTTAAATATCCAGAAAGAGTTATATTACTAGCAGGAAACAGAGATATAAATAAAACCAGATTTACCTATGAATTAGATCCCCTCTTTATTAGAGAACGCTTTCTGATTCAAAACTATGGGCAGGATATGATACCTAAACCCAAAGTTCTCCTAGTCGATTACTTAAAGGATTTTATCTGCAAACAAGGATGGATTTATGATAACGAGAACAAAGATAATTTTCTCTTTACAACATACAGAAAATTCTTAGCTAGCTCCAGTGATCAAATTTGTCAAATAATTTACTTGAAATGGATGTTAACTGAAACGATGGGTTGTGGTCCAACGGGTAGTAATCCTGGAACATTCGAACTCAGAAGACAAGACCTGTTAAGAACTAGGGTAACCAAAACAACAAACCCCATACCGGATGTGGAAGTTTTAGACAGCTTTCTTAATTCTGTATCGAAAGAAGGCTCAGTAACAAAATTCCTACATTGTTCTCAAATTGGTACTGTAATCGGGGAGACACTATTTGTACATGGGGCCATAACCAATACTAATTTAGGTGCTCTACCACCTTTGTGGACAGCTGCTACAACAATAAACATAAATACTTGGATGATAAAATTAAACAGTTGGTATCACGCATGTATTACAGATTGGATTAACAATCCTAAACATATAAATCCCGTAATGTCTTGTGCACATGGGGAGCTTAACCATTATGCATTAGATGTACCATATTCGGTCGTATACGCTTCTTGGTTTGATAGAGAACAGCAAACTATAGCGCCCATTTCTCCTCAAATTAAACATCAGCTGTCTCAATCTGGAATTCATCGCGTTATAACAGGACATCAACCATTTGGTGACTTTCCATTAGTGATCAGAGACGAACCAAATTTTGAAGCGATAAGTTGTGATACTAGTTATAGTGATAAAAGTGCATCCGATAACCGTGGTAAAGCAGAACACTGCTTAACTGTATTTGCGTCTAACATTGGTAGCCACATCGAAATATGTGGAACCAGGAGAAGCGGTTGTAGATATAGCATGCAATTACCAGCTCTAACGAGAGCTTCCTCTCCGTGTTTTTTTGGTGTACCTATTAGTGATAATGAAGGTAAATTGTGGTGGGTAGGTGTTCAGGGAGTAAATCCAGATACGCATATATTGCGCTATAAACAGATACGTAGTTACGAAATTATAGAAGAAGAAATACCGGTAGGTGCAATTGCAGCATGTATATCTTCTCATACACCACTAATCAGAAACAGCTTTTTTAAACAATCCCAGACCTTGACAACTGCAACAACAAACACGTTATCAGCGAAAAACCAACCTAGTACCACCTCTCCCCCATCAAAAACAAATTAAAGTAATAGCAAAATTAAGTTTGTCGTTTTAGATATACATGTGCTCCACACCTAATTAATTCTCTAATGAGATCTGACTTGTGTTGGCAGTTAAGCTTGTTTTTTATATTATCCACATGCTTTTCAATTGTTCTTTGGGAACGATATAGTTTGTGTGCTATTTCTCTTACCGTAAAACCTCTAAGCAAGCAAAGTGCGCATTCTAACTCACGACTTGTGAAATTTATTTTTTGAAAATCGTGACCTTGAAAAGTATAGCCACGTGTTTTTATTGCCTCTAAAAAATCTTGGATAAGTTCTGAGTTTACTATTAAGGATTTATTAGATAGATTGTCTTCCCAAACTGGATTGTCTAACTTATTTGGTATGAAAATCTTATGTTTTTCAGCCGTGGTCAGCAGCTTTTCAGCTTTATTTTTCCAGTAAAAAGTAAACCTTTGTAGCAGATCTATGTTGTTAAAATAAAAGTTCATTAAGTTGGTATCTTCCACTTTCCCAGAAAAAAAATAAAACTCATGAAAAAAAGGTGTTTTTTTTACGATAGTAACTCCATTGCCTGTATTAAAGTGGTTTTCTGCATGAGTAAATACCGGGAGATTACTACTGTGTGCTGGCCAAATCACAAATTCCTGGTGGTCTGGTTGTTTTAAATTATCGAATATACTGCTCGCATAAAGCTCAAATTTATAATAATGCTCTAACCATTCAGGGTTGCTGGATATGTTAACATGATATCCGTTAGGGAATTTTTTGAGATAGGTAAAGTATGTAATACCAAATTTCTTTAAAATAGAGGTTAGATTTTGCAATTCTTGCGATGCATGGAGAAAATAAGGTGGAGCTTTTTTTGTGGCAGTCATAAATGACACTTTATTAGACAGTCAGACAATACTGCATTAGTTTGGAGTACTAGAGATGTTGCTAGAACTGTGATGCTGTTCTTCGGATGTTCCAATGTTTATTGTACCCTGATTGTGAAATTCCCCACCTGCCAGAACATTGGCTGTTCCTCCTAGCACATCTATTGGTCCACTATTCATGACTGTACCCTGAACGTTCAGTTCTCCATGTGGATGGATAGTAGTGGATCCGATTTGTCGTTGAAAAAATGTAGCACCACTATGTACATTAAATTGACCTCCTTTTCTTATATTTATTGGTACTGAACTAAGAGCAGTTGATGCAATAGCTACAGCGCCATGATTATAGACATTGAGGCCAGATGATTGTTGACTTGATTGAGAGGGGCTATTTTGTCCTAGCAAAAAGCGCACTGAATCATAAAACCTGTCACGAGGAGAATTGCAAGGCGCTTGGGTTTGAATTAAATGTGCTAATATTGCGCGAGCATTTGCTCCCGATTCTAGTAATAATGCATCATAATGTCCTTGATTTTCATAAACGAATATGGGATTTATTCTTGGTTGAGAACCTAGCATTATGTTTGAGAGATCTTTTATCCTAGAGTCTGGGCCTATAACAAATATCCAATTATTGCCCAAAAGAGAATATCTGTTTAATGCCCCAACACCAAAGTCTAAAGCTAACGGACTGTTTTCTTTAAGACATTTTACAAAATCCTCCATTGTTTGATTGGGAGCTAATGGCCATTCTACGTCGGGGCATCCTATCTTCTTTTGCTGTTCAAGGTACCCAGTTTGGTTTTCCATTGTATTTCCGATATCTAAACGTAGGCGAGATAAGTCTTCATTTCCATAAAGAGATAGTGATAATGCTCTGTATAGCGTATGGTTGCCTTGCAATTGAACATGTCGCAATCCTTTTATACTAGAAGAAGTAGTAGTGCTCGATGCAGCAGGTAATCTTTGACTTAGCAGAGTTGTTTGGTTCCTTGCTATAGCAATCGACCCACCTCCCAAATTAGATGATGAAGAACTAAAAATGCCTGGTACAGAGCTAATAGGCCTTTCTCCTCTATTTACTGCTTCTTGTTGCAATCTTCTAGCAGCCTCTAATCTATCTTCGTCTATCGAACGTTTTATAGTCTCTTGTAATTGCCCAGCTTCTTCTATCACTGAACTTGTCATGGACGATGCGATTAAAGGTGCATTTGAACTAGATGAGCTGCTAGAAAGAGATGTTCCTAAACTAGAAACAACAGAAACGGACTGCCCTGTTTGGTTTAGCGATGGACTTGATTTGCTGTTTTGTATTAATTCTTGTAACAAAACACTTCCTTGGGTTTCTTGTAGTTGAGCTTCTTGTTCTTTTGTGGCTTTTTCTTGGGGCAAGAAACTTTCAATATTAGCTCTAGTAAGTCCCCTTTCTATAGAGAATCCCCCACATAATGTAAATACATTTTTCTCAAAGTTGTGCCATATGGGGTCTAAAATTAAGTTTGATCTGCGTTTTTGGTATAAATGGTTGATCAACTCCTTCAAGAGTAGAAAATAACTTTTGCGTCCTTCTTGGAATTCGCCATTACTAGAAAAATCTTCTATAGCTGTATATCTTTCATAATCAGGAGGTAATGCTGTATTGATCCTTCCACTTAATATCACAGGTATTATAAATGAGTTTTTTTCTTGGGAAGCTGAACCTTGAGCTTCTTGCCTACGTTTCTTTTCAATTAGACTAAGTTCGGTACAAATAGAAGCTGTACCGCCTGTGTTTTGGTACTTATGTAGTAGAGAATTTGTTCCAAAAAGAATTACATGTGTACTTTGCTCTATTCCTTCGCGCATGTAAACTTCTGTGTTGTATCCAAATCTGCTACGGTTTCTGTCAAGCAAAACATCTATACCAACTTTTCCCAAATCTTCGGCCAATGTTTTAATAAAATCGATAGTCCACTCTTCATCTTTAAAACAAGGCCAAGCATAACTAAAAAATACTTTCGGTTGTGAAAAAGCTTGTGCAACTACAACGCTATGGACTTCAGATAAAAATGCCACAAAAACATCACGCAAGATGCCATTGTGTAAAGTCATTTGCTCTAAACGAAGAGCGTGTTCTTTCCAGGTCGTTTCTGACGACACTGACGAAGAAGAACCACTGGGGCTACTGCTTGAAGTGGTGGAACTAGACGAAGACGAACTAAGCATATTAAAACTCCATCTTGAAATTTCAAAATTGGGTATTTTTTACCCATTCTTTTTTTACAAGACTATGTAATATTGCGCGTTATTGCAAGGTCTTCAACAACTTTAACGGAGAAAATTATGTCTTACAACAACCCACAAAAAGCAAACATCACACCCTTCATCACAAGCAACAATTCAGGACATTTAACTGGAGGTGGAGCTTATGGAAGCTATAGTGGCCAATCAACCACTGTGAGCGGTAACTTTTTCAAAAAACCTGGAAGTACAAGCTTTTCAGGGGGAATAGAGAAAAACATCTCACCATCGACTAGCTTTGGAGCACAAGGTTCAGTCGATACCCACGGCCACAGTACTTTTTCAGTAAACCTAAGTTTTAAATATTAGGAGTGAAGAAATAATATTCATTATTAATCATAAAGTTGAGTGCAATATAAATATGACGCAACACATTCCAACTATACTTAAAACCGTAATTTCCGCAGGCATTAGCATATTTGAGACACATCATAACGCTAGAGCACGCAGGATGGAACTAGAAAATAAAAGAATAGAAATTATCGGAATGGCGATAGCAAGTAGCATAACTGCTTCGGTACCCCTTGTTGTAGCAATTCTTAGCAATAGAAGAGAACGAGCTGCGCAACAGGAACAACCACAACAACCGCAGCCTCCTCAAGCGGAGGCAGTACAACCAGTAGCAGTTTTGGCAGAACAAATAAGAGAACCGAGACAACCGTTAGTAAATCAAAATGCACAAGAACAAATAAATGACTTAAATGCAGAGATAGATGACCTGAGAAGACAATTACAGCAACAACCGAGGATTATAAGACCATTAGAACGGGAAGAGTTTCATCCGCCTATACAATTTGTCTTCTTTCCCGGTGAAAGACAACAGCCAAGGCATTATGGCAATGTGGCGGAACAACAGCAACAACCGCACGTCCTAAATCTACAGCCACATCTAAACTAATACTATTTTTTTAATTACCACAATTTTATAGAGGATTTTTTTATGCCAAAACACGCACAAACACCAAACCGAGCGTTCATACTAACGACTGCTAGTACAGTAATATGGAGCGCGATTAAGAATGGAGCACGTAATGTTGTAACTAGTGAAAACATAAAAGTTGTACTTGCCCAAGCGGCCGTAAATTTGGGGACAGAATGGGCAATGGAAAGGTTATCTAGATCTCGAACACAAGTAAACCCTCCTCCCGCCCCCCCGCCACCGCCAATAGTTCCGCCAGTAGTAGCCCAGCTACCGCAGGCAGTACCAAATCCGGCACAAGCGCAAAGAATGGAACAGCTAGAAACGATAACACAATTGCAACGACAACAAATACAAGCACAGCAACAACACATACAGGAGCTAGAAGAAGAAAATCAAAGAATTCAACATCCCAGAAGCAATACAAGTGCGAACACTAGAAACCAAACTATTGCTCAAGAAATAAGAACTGGCTCGTCATCTAGTTCATCAACATCTGCCATTTTCTTTGTACCCAAGCCTACACCATTTAGCAACCGTACACTATTTGACCTAAAAAATAAATTAGTGGAAGAGTTGGGATTGAATTATAGCAACGATATAAGAAATGGCACCATGGTTGAACAATTGCTGGTTGATATGGCTAACATACATAGTAGACAACCACAATCGTACAACCAACAAAATCCATCACGTTACGAGCAACAACCTACCATAATCCTTCATTTGCAACTTACTAAAAACGAATACAATCAATTTATGTATTATTACAACACCAAGTTCCCTGGCTTTTTATCTCTATCCGGATGCAATTTTAGTGAGAGAGAACTATCAAGTGTACAGATGAATACAGAAATCTTTAAAGAAAGAGTAATACCATGTCTTGCAGAATACAAAACACACAGGTTGGTTCAACCTAATTTTTAAATCAAAACAGTGAGGAATTTAAAAATGTACAACAATAACAATGGCCATAACAGCTTTTTTCACACAGCTAAAGAAACACTTGGCCACATTTTACCACACGCAGTAGAACACGCCGCTTGGGAAGGAGCAGCTCATGTAGCTAAGAGCGTTATAGGTCCAACTGCATCTAAAGTAGTAAGCGGTATGGGAACAGCTTCTTCTCTCCTTTTTCATACAGGATCTCTTAACGAAAATGAACCTACATTTTCTTCAGAGCAGCTAGCAGCTTTCTCAAGAGCTGCCAAAGAACAACAAGCAAGAGAGTTCCGTCAATTGTCACCCCAGGCACAAGAAATGATTCGCAATTTACCTGGAACTTCTAAAAACCCAGCAACCTATGCGGAAACACAGCTAAGAGCTGCTTTAATGAAGAAGTAAGAGAAAAATATTTTTTATTTTGAAAATTGGAGAAGAAAAATGACATTTAATACTCAACCAAATGTATCTGTGAATGAAGCATTAGCGGGAGCACAAGCAATGGTAACAGAGGAAGGAAAAAGACAGCTTAAATCGGAAGAGATCAGAGTGTGTGGAGGGAAATATGCAAAAATTGGAGGACCAATAGGAGCTTTAGGGGGAGCTGCTGCTCTGTGTGCAGTCAGTGGCGTACCCGGTTTGAATGTAGCTGGTGGAGTTGCTTTAGTAAGCGCAATTTCTTTAGGATATGGTGTTGGATCAGCTCTTGGGTATGGAACTGGAGCGGTTGTGGGAGTAGTGAGAGCAAAAGCTAGCATTCAAACTTTAGAAAATATGATAAGACAGTTCGAGACGATGCGACGACAAGAACAAAGACAACAAAATGGAGCACCAGAAGCGACAAGCCAACCTCGAGCCACTGCAGAAACGCCGCATCAATTAGAAGGATTGGAAGAATGGATGAAATGTTCTATCCGTCATACAATCATGAGAGATCCAGTAGTACTGAGCAGTGGAATTTCGTATGAAAGAGCGGCTATCGTTGATTGGTATAACAGTACTCACGATATTAATGGAAATTTCAGATGCCCACTTACAGATCTCTTGGTTCACGGAAACCCACAGCTTTTGCCAAGAAATCAACAACTTTATGCGCTAATACAAGAGTTTTTGGCAAGAAATCCACACTTAGCAGAAGAAGAAAACTTTCCTACGTTTCCTCGAGCTAATTCAAGCTCAAATTCTTCTGTGTCATCTACAAGAACTGCAACTACAACACCCCCGGCTACTTCATCAGTTTCGACTAATAATCAAGGCACGAGTAACACAAGTCAATTAGGAGAGAATAATTGCGGTTATGAAGCTATTGGTCTAACTAGAGCAATAGCCCATCAACGTCTTAGTGAAAATATTGTTAGTATACGAGATTTATTGCGCCCCGTAGTTCAAGAAACACTGCTTACACAAAACTTTATTAACCATTTACGCGATCACCAACAACTGAGTGAAGGTTTACGTCGAGCATTTGATAACTACCGCCAAGCAGCGGGTGCGAGCTCACAGTCAGCAACTACAAATTTACAGGTTTTTGCAGAAGATTTGGTAGCAGTGCAAGGTTATCTCGACTATGATGTGCGCGACCGTCGTATTGATCACGGTTGTGCACATCCATGTGTGCTACAAGCTTTAGCTAATGTACTGCGCTCTGATTTGTATATTTGGCAAGACAGGATAGACGGAACTCCTAATGTGAATTTTCCAAGATATAATCACCCAAGGGCAGAACAACGCATAGATATATTATATGCTAATGGCCACTTTGCACGTTTAGGAATAAGACCACTAGCAGAAATTAGTGCTCAAAGTTCTACCCAATCTACCTTGCGACAACGCCAAACGCCACCTTCAGTATCTGGTTCTAGTTTTAGTTCCAGTGGAATATTTTCTCAACCGCCAAGTACTGCTGCGACTACAATTAGTGCATCTACACAAGTAAATCAAAATTTGCCGTGTTCAAACTAATAATAATGAGGTTTCAACTATGTTTACATTTGAAAACACAGTTAAAATAGTTGGTTCTGGTTTGGCAGGCTTGACTGGAACAATAGCAAGTTTATTATTCTACGAAGAGAAAGACAGAGGTAGCATTATTACTAGTTGTGTAACTGGATTAATTTGCTGCCTCATAATAAAAGAAAAATTAGATGATTTTTTTATTAAATTACGTTTAAGCGCTAGAAACGACCCCATAGTTCTCCAAACAAGAACAGCAATTGAACGTATAAGAAGAGATAGAGAGCTATTGCGAAGTCAGCATGCAACTGGAACATTATCCACGAATGCATTTTTTAGCAATAGAATCGACCCATATGCACTAGCTGGCAAAATAAGTGGTCTAGCTGCGATCTTGGAAGAGCGTGGTAACATTGATGAATTGCCAAAAGATGTTTTTTGTCCTATTGATAGAACTGTAATGAAAGACCCAGTTCAAACGGCTAGTGGGCATTCATATGAGAGATCAGCTTTGCAAAGTTATTATTATGCAGGTGGAGCTAGTTGTCCGATGAATCGAAACATACCTTTGGGAAATCCCAGGACATTGCCGACTAATTTAGCTTTACAGATACGAATACATGCGATACTAAAAGAAAAAACAGAAAGCATGTCTTCTGCCAAGCAAAACCAAGTTAAAGTTGGGAAAATGGGTTCGACCCAATAGCCTGGGCTAAATTTTCAGTACTAATCACTGCCTGCATGTGCAAGTTCTCTTCCGACTGCGCCTTGACATATCAATCCGGTGGAGGTTGAGGGGTGAGTCTATTATACTAGTAGTAATAAAATTCCCCGCGGCAAGCCGACGGGGTATTAAAAGAGGCGCAACTGCGCATCCTGTAAGTTCTGTCCCTGATTCTTTACATATCGTTCAACAATACCCCAATTACCTCTCTCACCAACT
>Ga0172379_10006228_pt1 | contig 16117 bp, 13 predicted proteins | sample GrowelOW334metaG_FD_119756 | JGI IMG/M metagenome (GOLD analysis project Ga0172379, IMG submission 119756) | Groundwater microbial communities from an aquifer near a municipal landfill in Southern Ontario, Canada - Groundwater well OW334 metaG | ecosystem: Environmental > Aquatic > Deep... | reverse complement strand
TCGGATCGAGCGGGATCGGCATGTCGAGCGTGCCGCCTGCGGTGCTCCCATCGCCCGCGACCGCCGACCAGTTACCGCTGAAACGAAGATTGTTCTTCGCCGTGTCGCCCGTCATCACCCCCGAGAAACGTCCGGTGGCATCCACCGTGATGTCGATGGGAATCGCGGGAATGCCTGGGAACGGCGTAAATTGGGTCGAAACCTGAATAGGCTGATCCATGCGGAAAGACCCCTGCACGTTGCCGGTCACCGCAAAACTGCCTTGCGAATTCGGCACCAGCGAGACCACCATCAGTCCTTCCGTGATGATGCCGGTCGACACCGTCGTGTTCAAATTCAGCAGTGGGACGCTGATCGGAAAACTCACTTGCTGCGTCTGACCGAGATCCACATTGACACGTCCGTTGGCGGGAAATTTCGAGCCCATGGTAATCGACTCGGGTGGCAGCACGATATTGAAAACGAGTTCGTATGTTGTCGCCGTGCCGCTGCTGCTCTTGCCGGTTCCGGCCTGGACTCTGGCCTCCCATACCAGGCCGCCCTTGTTGGTAAATGTGATGTCGCGGGGGGTGTTGTCGGTGTTGTCACGGACTTTGCCCGTGAGATTCATCGTCCCCGCGTCGTAATCGACCTCGTAGCGGAAGGCCATGCCTTGTGACGCCCCCATACCGGAGATATGCACGATCAAGTCGCCTGCCGCGTTGATAGCAAAGCTGGCGTCGCCGGAGATCGAGGTATTGCTGCTGTCGAGCGTTGTCGTGGCGCCGCCGCCCGTCATGGTGCCGCTGATATTGGCCCCGTAGATGGAGGCCAGGCCCTGGCTGGTGGCCGGCTTCTGAGCGGTGGTAACACCAGAGTCCAACGTCATCGCGGTAATCGAATGGGGCCGCTCGAACGAGCGGACGAGGACGCTGACCGGTTCTATGAAAGGATATTGCTGGGTGCGTATCTTGGCACCGTTGAAATAGAACTCCAATTGGTCGTTGGCCCAGTCGATCCGGTAGTCGCCGCAATAGTTGTTGCCGGAAAGGGAAGCCGCGCTGACTTTCTGAACGTCATGGTTGCCGGCGTTGAGCACCACCGAGTTGAGCCCGGAGTAATCCCAGCGCGCGGTGAAACCGAACTCCTGGGTGATCATGTATTGCTTGCTGCCTGCGGCGCCGGTAAATGAGGGATTCTTGCGGCCGAGGAAGATGTTGTTGTAGCCATAACTGGTGGCGGGGAAACAGCCTGTCCAGGAGAGCTTGAAGGGCGGAGAGAACTCAGCAGCGGTAACGGCCTCGTCATAATCGACGCCTTGCCCCGAGCTCGCCGTGGTGCTTGCGCTACCGAACAAGAGGTTGTACGGGTTGCCGTCATGATCGCTGTCGCTGGTGTCGTAGCCGATATTGTCCCCGACGGTCAACGTCCCGCCCGAAACCGTGCCGCTGCCATAGAAGTTCCAGGACGACTGGAGAAGATCGGTGACGGCGGCCGGCGCGGCGAATGCCGCCAAGGCCAGGCACAGCCCGGCGCCCAGTCTTCCGATGCGGGGGATCAGGTTCGGTGCGGAACTGCGAGTCTCCCCGGAACGGGATGGCGAAGCACGCTTGCTCATGATTTTCCCCTTACGCAGCAGTCTGCGTGGTCATTGACTTATTCTTTATAGCAAATGAGCCATAACAAGTCTTGATGCATATCAGGGAATGGCGCGCTACCTAGTCCATAGGCACGGCCCGCTTGCAGCCATCGGCAGTGACGGCGACATAGGTCAATGTGGCCTCGGTGACCTTGACCACCAGCGGGTCGGCGGGATGGCGTTCGGCGTAGACCTGTACGTCGACCGTGATCGAGGTGTTGCCGACCTTGACCACTTCGGCATAGAAACTCACCACGTCCCCCACCGAGATCGGCTGCTTGAACAGGAAGGAGTTGACCGCCACCGTCTTGATGCGTCCGCGCGCACGGCGCAGGGCCGGTATGCTGCCGGCGATGTCGACCTGGGCCATCACCCAGCCGCCGAAAATGTCGCCGCTCGGGTTCATGTCCGACGGCATCGGCACCACCCGCAAGACCGGCTCCTGCGCCGGCAATCTCACCGCTTGATTATTCATGATGTTTCCTCGTGTGGTTGTTCCGCCGCTAGGCTTGCTTCCACCAGGCAGTCGTAGAAGGTGGGTCCGCCGCCCATGTCGGTGAGCGCCTGCGAGGTCACGGCATTGGCATTCTCGCCGTCGCCGGAGAGCTTGCGCCACCACACCGACGGGGCCGCCACGACGCCGGCACGGATTCTGTCGGTGACCTCGGCCCAGGCATGGAAAGCGCCGCGATCATTGGCAATGCGCAGCCTCTGTCCCGCCTCTATCCCGCGCGGTAAGGCGTCGTCGGGATGGATTAGCAGCCGCGGGCGGCCTTCCGCCTTGAGGAAGCGCGGCAGGTTGGCGAAGCTGGAGTTGAGGAAATTGCGCGCCGGCGGGGAAATCATCGCCAGTGGATAACGCGCCGCCAGCGCCGGGTTGCTGCGCGCCGACTCGTACGGAGGAACGTAAGTCGGCAGCGGATCATAGCCCCGGCGCTCAAGGCCGGCGGAGTGGAACTCGCATTTGCCCGAGGGCGTCTTGAAGCCGCCGCGGGCGAAAGGCACGTGGGGTCTGGGCAGGTTCAGCCTGCTCCAGCCTTGCGCCGCAAGCAGCGGCCAGGCGACGCTGCGTTGATCCTCGGTGTCGAAAGCTTGCGCCGCGACGCAGGCGTCGTCTTCGGCGAAACAGGCGTCGGCGAAGCCCATGCGGCTTGCCAGCAAGCGGAAGATTTCGCTGTTCGGCTTGGCCTCGCCGAGCGGCGCGATGGCCGGCTGGCTGGCAAGCATGTAGAGGTGGCCGTAGGAGCGATGCACGTCCAGGTGCTCCAGTTGGGTCGTCGCCGGCAGCAGGATATCGGCATAGTCGGCGGTATCGGTCTGGAAATGCTCCAGCACCACGCAGAACAAGTCCTCGCGACTGAAGCCCTGGCGCACGCGGGCGCCGTCCGGCGCGATCGCGACCGGGTTGGAGTTGTAGACGCAGATGGCGCGGATCGGCGGATCCATGCCTTCCCCGCCGAGCAGTGCATCGCCGATGGTGGACATGTTGATGACGCGGCGCGGCAGGCGATCGGGGTAGAGATCGGGCCGTTCCAGCGCCTTGCCGGCCACTGCGAAATTGCCGGAACTCGACAACAGGATGCCGCCGGCCGCCTCGCGCCAGGCGCCCACCAGCGCCGGCAGGCAGGCGATGGCCCGCACCGCGGCTCCTCCTCCGGCACAGCGCTGTAGGCCGTAATTGACGCGGATCGCAGCGGGTCGGGTGCCGCCGTATTCACGCGCCAAGGCCCGGATGTCCGCGGCAGCGAGGCCGGTCTCGACGGCGGCACGTTCCGGCGTCCACGCGGCAACACGTTCGGCCAGGGCGTCGAAACCCAGGGTGTACTTGTCGATATAGTCGCGGTCGATCAGGTTTTCCGCGATCAGCACCTGCATCATCGCCAGCGCCAGCGCACCGTCGGTACCCGGCATCGGCGCCAGATGCAGATCGCATTTCTCCGCCGTCTCGCTACGCAGCGGGTCGATGCATACCAGCCGCGCACCGCGCCGCTTGGCCTGCTGCAAGCCGCGCCACAGGTGCAGGTTGGAGACCACCGGGTTGCCGCCCCAGATCAGGATCAGGCGCGCGTTTTCGAATTCCTCCATGTCCATGCCGACCATCGCCCCGATGGTGGCCGTGTACCCGGCCATGCCCGCGGTGGAGCAAATGGTGCGCTCGAGGAAGGATGCTCCCAGGCGATGGAAGAAGCGCCGATCCATCGAACCGCCCTGCACATAGCCCATGGTGCCGGCGTAACTATAGGGCAGGATGGCGCGCGGATCGGCGGCGGCGATTTCCTTGAAGCGCGCCGCGACCGTATCCAGCGCCTCGTCCCAGGAGATGCGCTCGAAACGCCCCTCGCCTTTCCTGCCGACGCGCTTCATCGGGTGCAGCAAGCGATCCGGCGAATAAGTGCGTTCCGGATAGTGGGCCACCTTGGTGCACAGGGTGCCGGCGGTGGTCGGATGCTCCGGATCGCCGCGCACCTTGACGGCGCGCCCCTCCTCGACAGTCACCAGCAGGGCGCAGGTATCTGGGCAATCGTGGGGGCAGGCGGCGCGGACGATGTTGGTCATGGCGGGACTCGGCTCTGGGTTGAGCGGGCTATGCTACCAGCACGCTCTCCAACGCGCATCTCTTGCGGCACTCTTGAGAACGACAGGCCGAAGCGCATCACCTACTCCGCACGCAACGCTTCCACCGCGTCCAGCCCCGCCGCGCGGCGCGCCGGCAGGACGCCGGCGAGCAGGCCGATGATGACGGCGATGGCCTCGGCGAGGAAGACGAACAACAGCGGTGTATGTACCGGCAGGGCCGGCACCAGCAAATGGATCAACTGTGCCAGGCCGAAGCCGAGGATCAGGCCGAAGACTCCGCCGACGGCGGAGAGCGCCACCGCTTCGCCGAGGAAGATGCCGAGGATGGTTCTGCGCTGCGCGCCGAGCGCCACCAGCAGACCGATTTCGCTGGTGCGCTCGGTGACGGCGATGGTCATGATGGTGACGATGCCGACCCCGCCCACCAGCAGCGAGATGCTGCCCAGGGCACCGACCGCCATGGTCAGGATGTCGAGGATGTTCGACAAGGTGCGCAGCATGTCTTCCTGGGTGGTGACGGTGAAATCCTCGCGGCCGTGGCGCGATCTAAGCACCTGCTTGACGGCATCGCCGACCTGCGTGGCGGCGACCCCTTCGGCGTAGGAAACATGGACTTCCATCAGACCGTCGCGATTGTAGAGTTCCAGCGCCCGCGCCGCCGGGATGTAGGCGGTGTCGTCCAGGTCGACGCCGAGCACCTGCCCCTTCGCTTCCAGCACGCCGATTACGCGGAACTGCATGGTGCCGATACGCACCCTGGCGCCGAGTGGATTGGCGTCGCTGAACAATTCGTTTTTCAGTTTGGCGCCGAGCACTACGAAGGCGCGCGCGCTATCGCTGTCCTCCTCGGGCAGGAACTGGCCGCTCCTCACCTTGATGCTGAACACTTGCAGCATCGCCGCGTTGACCCCATACACCGTGGTGCGCCGCAAGCGGCCGTTGCCGCCGACTTCCGAGTTGCCCCAGACCACCGGGGTCATCGCCGCGACGTTCGGCAGATGTTCCAGGGCGCGCGCGTCGTCCAGCGTCAATGGCCGCACCGAAGTCGGGATGCCGGTCGGCGTCGGCCCACTGGTCTTGACCTTGCCGGGTGCGACCGCGATGACGTTGGTGCCGAACTGGGTAAATTCAGCCAGGACAAAACGATGGATACCCTCGCCGATCGAAGTCAGCAAGATCACCGCGGCAATGCCGACGGCAATGCCGAGCAGCGTCAGGAAACTGCGCAATCGGTGTGCGGTAATGGCGCGCAGGGCAAGGAGCAGGCTGTCTTCGAGTCTCATGGTCAGTTCAAGGCCTCAGCGCTTCGACAACGCTTGAACTGGATCCAGCGCGGCGGCGCGGCGCGCCGGAGCCACGCCGAAGAGGATGCCGGTGATGAGAGCGGTGCCGAGACCGGCGAGTACTGCCCATGCCGGCGGAAAGGCCGGGAAGGTCGGATAGAGCAGGCGAATCACCGCCGCACCCGCCTGGCCCAACAGGTAACCGACGACTGCGCCGGCCAGCGACAGCATCGCCGCCTCGGCCAGGAACGCCAGCTCGATGGTCCGGCCGGTTGCGCCGAGCGCCTTGAGCAGGCCGATCTCCGCGGTGCGCTGCACCACCGACACCAGCATCACGTTCATCACCAGGATGCCCGCGACCGCCAGGCTGATCGCGGCGATGCCGGCCACACCCAGCGTCAGGGCGCCCAGCAGGCGATCGAAAGTCGCCAGCACGGCATCCTGGGTAATGACGGTGACGTCTTCCTCGCCTTCGTGGCGCAGCTTGAGAATTTCCAGCGCCTGCGCCTTTGCCGCCGGCAGAGACTCGCGGTTCTTCGCTTCGATCAGGACGCGGAACAGGGTGTTGCTGTTGAACATCGACTGGGCCAGGGCCACCGGCACCATCACCAGCTCGTCGGTGTTCATGCCGAGTCCCTGGCCACTGCTGGCGAACACGCCGACCACGCGAAAACGCCGGCCGCCGACGCGCACCAGTTGCCCCAGCGCCGGCTCGGCTCCGAACAGTTCGCCACGAATCTTGGCGCCGATGACCGCCTCCGGCGCCCCGCGGTTCCAGTCTTCCTCGGCCAGGAAGCGCCCTTGCCCGATGTCCAGGCGCCGCACCTCGACATATTGCGATGTCGTGCCGGCGACCATGACTTCACGCAGCTTGCCGCCGAAGCTGATTTCGGAAGTGCCGACCGCCAGCGGCGCGACGCGACGAATGGCGCTGCCGCGTTGCACCGCCTGGGCGTCGGCGATGGTCAGGTCGCGCGGCGTACCGGTGATGGCGTTGGCGGGATTGAAGCCGCCCGTCTGCGAGCGGCCCGGCAGGACGATGACCAGATTGCTGCCGAGGGAAGTGAATTCATTCATCACATAACGCCGCGCGCCGTCGCCCAAGGCGGTGAGCACCACCACCGCGGCCACGCCGATGGCCATCGCCAGGACCAGCAGCGAGGTGCGCAGGGGATTGCCGGTGGCCGCGCCGCGGGCGAAGCGCAGCAAGTCCGGGACACGCATCACATGCCTCGCGCTGGAGGGCTGCTGTCGTGCTGCAACAGCCCGTCTTCCATCAACAACTGGCGCCCGGCGCGGCTGCCCAGGTGGGGATCGTGAGTGACCACGATCAGGGTGACGCCGCGGCTGTTGAGCCCTTCGAGCAGGCGCATGACTTCTTCGCCGGTGGCGCGATCGAGATTGCCGGTCGGTTCGTCGGCCAGGATCACCGCCGGCTGCATCACCGTGGCGCGGGCGATGGCGACGCGCTGGCGCTGGCCACCGGACAGTTGATCCGGGCGGTGGTGGGCGCGATCTTCGAGTCCGTAATCCTTGAGCGCCTGGTTGACGCGTCGCTCGCGCTCGCTCGGCGCAATGCCGGACAGGGTCATCGGTAGCGCGATGTTCTCGGCTGCCGTCAGGCGCGGCACCAGATGGAAACTCTGGAACACGAAGCCGATCCGCTCGCTGCGCACGCGCGCCTGCTCCTCGGCCGAAAGAGTAGTGACATCGCGCCCTTCGAGGCGATAGATGCCGGCGTCGGGGCGGTCCAACAGGCCGACCAGATTGAGGAAGGTGGATTTGCCGGAACCGGAAGGTCCCATCACGGCGACATACTCCCCCGCGGCTATCGACACGTCGAGGTGGCGCAGGGCATGCACTTCGCTGTCGCCGAGCTTGAACACGCGCTCGATGCCGGCGAGCTCCAACTGCGGTAACCCCATGCTCATCGCCGGATCACTTGGTCGCGGCGACGGCCTTCTCGTCCGCCACGACATGGGCACCGGCCTTCACGCCTTCGCGTTCCAGCGAGGTGACGACACGGTCACCGGCCGCCAGACCTTCAAGAACCTCGGTGTATTCCCAGTTGGCCAGGCCAGCCTTGATCTTGCGTTCTTCCAGCGTTCCGTCGCCACGCGCCACCAGCACCCGGCCGCCTTCGAGCAGGGCGGAAGTGGGCACCCGCACCACATTCTCGCGCACCACCAGGATCACTTCCAGGTCGGCGCTGTAGCCCACCAGCAGCCGGCCCGCCGCTTCCGGCCGGTCGAAAGTGGCTTCGATGTCCACCGTGCGCGACTGCTTCTCGACGGCAGAAACATAAGGCGCCACGCGCTTGACGCGGCCGGGGAAAGTCTGCTTGGGGAAGGCATCGAGGCGGATGCGCACCGGCAGGCCAGCCTGGATCTTCGGCGCATCGACTTCGTCCATCGGCGCCTTGACGTAAAGGCAGGTCTCGTCGATCAGGTCGACCGCCGGCGGCATTTGAATTCCGGGCGGCGACGGCGTCGAATACTCGCCGACTTCGCCGACAATTTTGGCGACCGTGCCGTCGAAAGGCGCATACAGTATCGTCCGTCCCTGCTCGACGCGGGTCGCCTTGACGCGTGCTTCGGCCTGGCCCACGTCGGACTTGGCCGCATCGCAAGCGGCGCGTTTGGCCTGGGCCTCGGCCCGGGCGGCCTCCTCCCGGGAACCGGACACGTAGTTCTTCTTCAGCAGTTCAGTCTGGCGCTGGGCTTCACGTTCGGCGTTGGCGGCCAGGGTGCACACTTCGGTGACGCGCCGCCGCGCCGTTTCCACCTGGGTCAGCGCCAAGGCGCTCTGCGCCTGCTGGTCGTCGTTCCAGAGCTTGATCAAGAGCTGGCCCTTCTTCACCTGCTGACCTTCCTTCACCGCCAGCACCTCGATGCGTCCGCCCAGGGTCGTCGACAGCTTGGCGCGCTGGCAGGCCTCGACCGTGCCGGCACGGGTATTGGCAATGGTGGACTCGACCTTGCCGGATCCGACCTCCTTGAAAACCACCGCGATCGGTTTCGGCCGGGTGGTCCACCAGCCGCCGGCGGCAAACAGCAGGACGATGACCAAGGCAATCAGTAGGCGCCGTACTAGAGACGATGATGTTGGAGGTTTCATGGTGAGCTGCCCGGAATGATCTTGCCCGATGGGTTTGGCGAATCTATTCTACTCGTCCGAAAAAGCCAGTCTGCGAGCGGCTGGGGTATTTCATTTGAATAGTACTTGCCGCGCTTCCAGTCAACCAGGCAGTTTCCGGCGAATTGGCTCTGCCGGAGAAAGTGTACTAGGATGAATTTGGATGGAAGCAGGGGGCGGTTTCGCGCCGTCCCTGACAGGTCCAAGATAGCTGCGCGGCGATGGGTCGTCCTCGCCATTGGTTCGAGGAGGAATTGCAGATGGACAGCTTGGTGGAATCCCGGAAGTTGTTTGGCCGATTGGCGCTTGGCGCTGCGATAATGGGTTTATTGCTGCTGGCAGGCGTTGCCCACGCCGGCACCGAGACCTGGAGCCTGATAACCAGCCCTGCCGTCGGTAGCAACAAGGCTCAAGTCAACAAGCTCGTCAACGATCCCACCAATCCGCTGATTCGCTACGCGGTGGGCGGCAACGGCATCTACAAGACCACCGACGATGGAGCGACCTGGAACGCCATCAATACCGGCATCGTCGCCACCCCGGCCGGCTACGTCGGCGCCGACGACCTGGTGGTGGATCCGTCCAACCACGACACGCTGTACGCTGCCGCCTGGTCGGCGCTACAGAAGAGCGTCAACGGCGGCGCCAGTTGGACGGTGATCGGCGAAACGAGCCTGGCGGCGATAGTTTCCAACACCCACATTACCGCCCTGGCAATCGATCCGGTCAACCCTTCGAAACTTTATGGAGCGACCAATCACGGCATGTACAAGAGCGCGGACGGGGGCAACACCTGGAGCAACATGGCCGGCAGCGCCGCCATCTATACCAGCGTGGCGATCGATCCGCTGGACCCCAAGACGCTTTACGTCACCACCGGCGGATATGCTCGAACATTCACCGTTTCGAGCGGTACCGACACCTCGACCCTGATCGTCACCGGCATCTATAGCGACCCGATATACGGCTACGGGGTCACCGCCCTGGCCCCCGATCCCGGCCATGCGGGCACGGTATACGCCGCCACGAGTAGCGGCATATACAAGAGCGTCGATTCAGGAAGTAACTGGGTGGCTTCCAACACCTGCTATAAGGACAGCGATGGGAACTCCGTTACGCTGTTGAGCGCGACGTCGATTGCCTTCGACCCGTCCAATTCCTCCATCCTTTACATCGCCGGAAATCGCGGGCTCTACAAGAGCGTGGACGGGGCGGCGCACTGGACCCTGGCGAACGTGGGCCCATTCGGGCCGACCCAGGTCGTGGTCGACCTCAACTCGACGAGCACCATCCTGAGCGGCGGCGGCGCCTTCGGCGGCGTCTATGCCTATACGTATGCCGCCACCGTTTCTCCCAACGATTGCTTGCTGAACTACGCCGAGAGGACCTATCCGTCTTACTTTGCGCCCGCCGGCGCCGCCTCGGCGCAGGCTTTGGATTATTACTACCGTTACTATTCGACGACCGGCTCCTACCTCGCCATCGCCGGCAGGGACAGTCATTTCTACTACTACGGCCCCCTGACCGGCTCGACCCTGGGCGACCTGGGTGCGGTTTCCGTCTGGCTCAGCACCGCGGGTTGCCAATAGGCGGCGGGCAGCCCTGAGATAAGGATCAGGCGGCGCTTGCGTAAGCCGATGGCCATGGCTTGATCGCCGGGCGGCCCTGTTAGAATTGCCGCATGCGTCGCAGCCCGCCCACCGCCGCCCTGCCCGGCCCCCTCCTCGCCGAACCCAAAGCCTGGCAGACCATCAAGTCGCTGCTGCCCTACCTGCTGGCCTGGAAAGGCCGCGTGGTGGTTGCCCTGGCCTGCCTGATCTGCGCCAAGCTGGCCAACGTGGCGGTGCCGCTGATCTTCAAGGACATCATCGATACCCTCGGCATGCCGGCCGACAAGGCCATGCTGCTGGTGCCGCTGGGCTTAGTGGCGGCCTACGGCGTGCTGCGCTTTTCGACCTCGCTGTTCACGGAGCTGCGCGAACTGATTTTTGCGCGGGTCACCCAGCGCGCAGTGCGGACCATTTCCCTGCAAGTATTCGAACATCTGCACGCGCTGTCGTTGCGCTTCCACCTGGAGCGCCAGACCGGCGGGCTGACCCGCGACATCGAGCGTGGTACCCGCGCCATCGGTTCGCTGATCAGCTATACGCTGTATTCGATCCTGCCGACCCTGGTGGAGATTTCGCTGGTGCTGGGCATCCTGTTCGTCAAGTACGAAATCAGCTTCACCCTGATCACCGTCGCCACGCTGGTTGTCTATATCACCCTGACCATTTCCATCACCAACTGGCGCACACATCTGCGGCGTGAAGCCAACGAGCTCGATTCGGCCGCCAACTCGCGCGCCATCGACAGCCTGCTCAACTACGAAACCGTCAAGTACTTCAACAACGAGGCCTACGAAGCCCATCGCTACGACACGCAAATGGCCAAGTGGGAGGCGGCGCAGGTGAAGAACCAGGTGTCGCTGTCCATTCTCAACCTGAGCCAGGCGCTGGTAATTTCCATCGCCGTGGCCTTGATGATGTGGCGCGCCACCTCGGGGGTAGCGGCAGGCAGCATGACGGTGGGCGACATCGTGCTGGTGAATGCCTTCCTGATCCAACTCTACATTCCGCTCAACTTTCTCGGCGTGCTGTATCGCGAGATCCGCCAGTCGCTGACCGATATCGAGCGCATGTTCGGCTTGATGAAGCAAAACCGCGAAATTCAGGATGCACCCGACGCGCAGCCGTTGCAACCCGGTCCGTGCGCGATCGCCTTCGAACATGTGGGCTTCAGCTATGAGCCAAAGCGGCAAATCCTGTTCGACGTAGACTTCGTCATTCCAGCCGGCAAGACAGTCGCCGTGGTTGGCCATAGCGGCTCGGGCAAGAGCACGCTGGCACGGCTGCTGTATCGCTTCTACGAGGTGGATGTCGAGCCGGCGCAGGGCGGCATACGCATCAATGGCAATGACATTCGCCGCCTGAAGCAGAGTTCACTGCGCGCCGCTATCGGCATCGTGCCGCAGGACACCGTGCTGTTCAACGACACCATCCACTACAACATCCAGTATGGCCGGCCGGAGGCGTCGCGCGAGGAAGTTGTCGAGGCGGCGCGAGCCGCTCAGTTGCACGAATTCATCGCCCGTCTGCCGGATGGCTACCAGACCAAGGTCGGCGAACGCGGGCTCAAGCTCTCCGGCGGCGAGAAGCAGCGTGTCGCCATCGCCCGGGCACTATTGAAGAACCCGCCGATCATGATCTTCGATGAAGCCACGTCGGCGCTCGATTCCAAGACCGAGCAGGCCATCCAGGCCCAGCTCGAACAAGCCGCGCTGGGCCGCACCACGCTGGTAATCGCCCACCGGCTGTCCACGGTGATGAACGCCGACGAGATCCTGGTGCTGGATCAGGGGCGCATCGTCGAGCGCGGCACTCATCGCAGCCTGTTGGAGAGAAATGGCGCCTATGCGCAGATGTGGGCATTGCAGCAACAGGAAGAGGAGAAGGAGCAGGAAGGCGAAATAACCGAACTCGACGGGGCGACTTCCCGGAAACCAGGCACTAACCCGGAGCATTTTGCCGAGCATCTCCTGAAATAAAACGGCCAAGTTCCGCCGCGAAGTATTGACATCGTCTCATGTCATGTAAGAATAGCGCCATCCTGCCTACCCCCGAGGCTAGGTCAAAGCCACGGAAAGTCCCGCCGATATTCCATAGCCCGGCATTAAGGGACTGGGCTACAATGCATTTTTTAAGGAGGTTCATCCATGAATAAATCAAAGTTGATCATTGCCGCAGCCATAGTCGCCGGAATTGTTGCCACGCCGGCGTTTGCGCAGGAAAGCGCCACGTTAAAGAAAATCAAGGACACCGGGACCATCTCCCTGGGCCATCGCGAGTCTTCCATCCCCTTCTCCTACTATGACGACAAGCAGCAGGTGATCGGTTATTCCCACGAGCTGCTGCTGAAAATCGCCGATGCCGTCAAGGCCGAACTGAAGCTCGCCAAGCTCGACACCAAGCTGATTCCGGTGACTTCGCAGAACCGCATTCCGCTGGTGCAGAACGGCACGGTGGACATCGAGTGCGGATCCACCACCAACAACACCGAACGCCAGAAGCAGGTGGCCTTTTCGAACACCATGTTCATCATCGGCACGCGCCTGATGACCAAGAAGGACTCCGGCATCAAGGACTTCCCCGACCTGGCCGGCAAGAACGTGGTGACCACCGCCGGCACCACCTCCGAGCGCCTGCTGCGCAAGCTCAATGACGACAAGAAGCTGAACATGAACGTCATCAGCGCCAAGGACCATAGCGAATCCTTCCTGACCCTGGAGACCGGTCGCGCCGTCGCCTTCATGATGGACGATGCCCTGCTCTATGGCGAAATGGCCAAGGCCAAGAAAGCCAGCGACTGGGTCGTGGTCGGCACGCCGCAATCGCGCGAAGCCTATGGCTGCATGCTGCGCAAGGATGACCCGGGCTTCAAGAAGCTGGTCGACGCGACCATTGCCAAGACCATGGCCTCGGGCGAGATCGAAAAACTCTACAGCAAGTGGTTCATGTCGCCGGTGCCGCCCAAAGGCCTGAACCTGAATTTCGTCCTGAGCGACGACATGAAGGCCTTATTCAAGAATCCCAACGACAAGGCTTACGATTAATCCATCGGAATAGCCGATCAATCACGGAAGGTGTTCGCACCTTCCGTTTTTTTGGCTTAACGTTCCCGTAGAAAACCATGAGCTATCACTGGAACTGGGCGGTGTTTCTTTCGCCGGCGCCCTCCGGCGATACGACCTATCTGGGCTGGATGTTGTCCGGCCTGAAGATGACCGTCACCCTGTCCCTCAGTGCCTGGGTCATGGCCCTGATCCTCGGCTCCATCATGGGGGTGTTGCGCACCGTCCCCAACCGCTGGCTGTCTGGCTTCGCCACCGCCTACGTCGAACTGTTCCGCAATATTCCCTTGCTGGTGCAGTTGTTCATCTGGTATTTCGTCCTGCCCGAGCTGCTGCCGACCGGCATGGGCAACGCCTTCAAGCAGACGGACCCGGCATTCCAGCAGTTCTTCTCCGCCATGATTTGTCTCGGCTTTTTCACCAGCGCGCGCATCTGCGAGCAGGTGCGCGCCGGCATCGGCTCGCTGCCGCCGGGACAGAAGAATGCCGGCCTAGCCATGGGCTTCACCCTGCCGCAGACCTATCGCCACGTGCTGGTGCCGATGGCCTTCCGCCTGATCGTGCCGCCGCTGACTTCCGAGTTCCTCAATATCTTCAAGAATTCCGCTGTGTGTTCCACCATCGGCCTGCTGGAGCTGGCGGCGCAGGGACGGCAACTGGTGGATTACACCGCTCAGTCCTATGAATCCTTCATCGCGGTGACAGTGATGTATCTGCTGATTAACGTTGTCGTCATGCTGGTGGCCCGCCAGGTCGAGGAACGCACCCGCGTCCCCGGCTACATCGGCGGGAAATAGGGAGCCGCCATGTATGATTTCGACTGGTCCTCGATTCCCGGCGCCCTGCCGTTTCTCTGGCAGGGCATGAAAGTCTCCCTCGAAATCACCCTCAACGCGATTGTTGTCGGCATCGTCTGGGGCACGTTGCTGGCCATGATGCGCCTCTCGCGCAGCAAGTTGCTGTCGTGGTTTGCCGCCGGTTATGTGAACCTCTTCCGCTCGATCCCGCTGGTGATGGTGTTGTTGTGGTTCTTCCTGTTGATCCCGCAGGTGCTGCAATCCATGTTCGGCTTGAGTCCGGTCGCCGACATGCGCCTCACCTCGGCGATGATCGGTTTCGCCCTGTTCGAATCCGCCTACTATTCCGAGATCATTCGCGCCGGCATCCAGAGCGTGCCGAAAGGCCAGGCGGCCGCCGCTCAAGCCCTTGGAATGAGCTACAGTCAGTCCATGCGACTGGTGATCCTGCCGCAGGCTTTCCGCAACATGGTGCCGCTGTTGCTGACGCAGGCCATCATTCTGTTCCAGGACACATCGCTGGTGTATGTCAGTGCCCTGGCGGATTTCTTCGGCGCCGCCTACAAGGTCGGCGACCGCGACGGACGTCTGGTCGAACTGCTGCTGTTCGCCGGCCTGGTCTATTTCGTAATTTGCTATTCCACTTCGCTGCTGGTCAAGCGGTTCCAAAAAAGGAAGACGGCATGATTTCCATCAAGAACGTCAGCAAGCATTACGGCGCCTTTCAGGTTCTGACCGACTGCTCGACGGAAGTACAAAAAGGTGAAGTGATCGTCGTCTGCGGCCCTTCGGGCTCCGGAAAATCCACACTGATCAAGTGCGTCAACGGTCTCGAACCGTTCCAGCAAGGGGAGATTCTGCTCGAAGGCATTTCCGTCGGCGACCCGAAGACCAATCTGCCGAAACTGCGCGCCCGCGTCGGCATGGTGTTCCAGAACTTCGAGCTGTTTCCCCACATGAGCATCACCGAGAATTTGACCGTCGGCCAGGTCAAGGTGCTGGGGCGCAGCCGGGACGAGGCCGTGGAGAAAGGACTGAAGCTCCTCGACCGCGTTGGTCTGAAGGCACAGGCCGCCAAGTATCCGGGGCAACTTTCCGGCGGCCAGCAGCAGCGCGTGGCCATCGCCCGGGCCTTGGCGATGGACCCGATCTGCATGCTGTTCGACGAACCGACCTCGGCGCTCGACCCCGAGATGATCAACGAGGTGCTTGACGTGATGGTGGAGCTAGCGAAGGAAGGCATGACCATGATGGTGGTTACCCACGAAATGGGCTTCGCCAAGAAAGTCGCCCACCGCGTCATCTTCATGGACCACGGCCACATCGTCGAAGACGCGAGCAAGGATGAGTTCTTCGGCACGCCGAGATCGGAACGGGCGCAGTTGTTCCTTTCCAAAATTCTGCATCACTGATAGACATGCCGGGTCTCGCCCCGGCTGGCGAGTCGTTCAGTTTTTCGCAAACTACAGTGCACACTACTGTTGCCGCTGCCTGCCTTTTTTGCTATCGTGGTAGGAATAATTCCTACCGTTTGTCGCAGGAGGTAAGCCATGACCACCGCCGAAAAAATCAGCATCGCCTTGCCGCCAGAAATGGTGTCCATCGTTCGCAGTGCCGTTGCCACTGGCGAGTATGCATCCAGCAGCGAAGTCATTCGTGACGCACTGCGCGACTGGACGTACAAGCGAACCATACGCCAACATGGCATCACCGAGCTGCGCCAACTCTGGCAGGAAGCCATGCATGACAAGACGCCGGGCGTTTCCGCCGATGAGGTGCTTGACCGTCTTGAGCGCAAATACAAGGCCATCGCCGACGCATCCGGAACGACAAAGTAATGCGGCTGGAGCTTTCAGGTTATATCGAAGGCGATCTCGACGGCTTCGCTGACTATATAGCCCAGGACAATCCCCGCCGCGCCGTCACATTTATCCAGGACATCCGCGTTAAGTTCCACGATATCCAGCACCACCCGCTGATCTACCAGCTCCGCCCCGACATCGGCGAAGAAGCCCGAATGGCCACCATCGGAAGTTAT
>Ga0172379_10006227_pt1 | contig 16118 bp, 20 predicted proteins | sample GrowelOW334metaG_FD_119756 | JGI IMG/M metagenome (GOLD analysis project Ga0172379, IMG submission 119756) | Groundwater microbial communities from an aquifer near a municipal landfill in Southern Ontario, Canada - Groundwater well OW334 metaG | ecosystem: Environmental > Aquatic > Deep... | reverse complement strand
TTGATGTCGCTTATTTGGCTCATGTTTTTAATCGTTTAACGTTTCTTTTGAAATTTCTAAATTGACCATATCCGTTGCTTCTTTGAAAAGTTTCACCACGTCATCTTTTGAGTTATCAATTATTGCTTGCATGAATGGTCGTGGTCGCATTCCCTTGATGTACCGAGCAAATACTCTTCCACCCCCGCCACCTTGTTTGTAATATTTCCGACCTGATGTTTTTGCCGTAACGTATTTTCCTTCTCCCCCTGCCGAAACCCAAGAAAGGACTGATGCATTTTTCGGATAAATTGGTGTACCGTTTGGACCGTATATTCCTGTCCCGAATTCAAGTGCTGGGGCGTAATTCGCTGTCGGAAACCACCTCGCTTGCAATTCGCCGGTCTTGAATCTGAATGACTGAAGGAGATTTCCTGTGCGCCACGGAACGGGATTATCTTTGAGGGTATGCTTTGCAAAAACTGCCTCTGTCGCAATGAATGCTTTCTGAAGGATCGGATGCGATATCTTCGGATACTGTCGGAGTGCCCGTTGCAGTCCTTTGATTCCTCTAATTTCAAGAACAAATTCTGATGACATGGTTTTATATAAAAACTATTCGGCGATACCCCGCGAGAATGTCTTTGTCACTATCCTTGAGCAGGTCTTGCCATGCGATACTTCCTCCACCAAAACTCTCATTCATTTTCCCTTCCGCTTCCCTCCTCTTGAATCTCTTCACAATGAGGCGTTCGCAAAGTTCGGTGATATCAGCGGGGAGAGTGTGATTTGCGATGTCGCCATACTTTGTGAAGTCAATCTTGTACCCGGCAACGTATGAAGCTCGGACCGTGTTGATTCCTTTCGGGAGATCGCCGTCATACGCAATGATTCCGGTCGCCCCATCTTCTCGGAGCTGGTAACTATCAATTTGGAAATCAGTCCACGAAGGATTTGAGGGAAGACCGGCGCGATACTGGAATTTCGTCAAACTTGAAACTGGAAATTGCTTCAGTACGAGCTGACGCATTCCGTATTCATCCACACTGTAAACTTCATCAGCGTATGTCGTTTCTTTGAATCGGCGATCACAGGAACTCTCAATGAAATCAGTTGCCGCATTGAGATACGAAATGAACACCGTATCAAATCCGATTTCGGTTATTGCCAATCGCGCTTTGATTCGCGCGACGGTACTTAATGCGTATGCAAGTGCTTGATCTGCCATAAATTTTTTATTAAAAATGTTTCAGTCCCCGATTCTCCCCCCGAGTGTTCAGAGGGAGTGGCGGTGATTGAACGCGCTGCACTAGGCAGCCGTTGCACTGTTGCCGACAGGTTCGCTGAACGCCCTGCCAAGAAGAGCGGTGGCTCCGACGAGTGCTTTCGGCGTAGTGCCGTTAACAAACGCAGGGGTCATACTGATCTTGAGGTAGCGCATTCGTGAAGTTCCGAGTCCTTCGACGCGGATCTGCGCGTGTGTGCCGTTAACAGTAAGCGTGGCTGTTGCGCCAGAGACATCGGCATAACTGCCGCCGCTCGTAGCACATTCGGTTACTTTACAAGCTACTGAGTAGCTGTCCGGTGTGCCGGTTGCCGCACCCACCATCACTTCAACGAGTCCGCTGTTGTATCCAGCGGTATCAATTGCAGCCGACAAAACTTCCGAAGCCGCTTGCGCGATCGGGGCTATGCCGAGAACTGTTTTGATTGCATCGTATACTGAACGCATGGTTTTTATTTTTTCGCTATAAGGTCCGGTCGGACCGCTCGTTTCATCGACCCTTGAAGAACGCGGACGCGTTCATCGTGTGAACGAACCAGTGGGAAGCTGTCATAGCATCGGTTAATTCCCTATTCCTTTACCTCGTCGGCTTTCACCTCGTCGGTTTTGGATGCATTGGTGCTCTCGTCGGTTTCTGCGGTATCCGCAACATCAATCTCATCACCGACTTTCACACCTTCTTCAGCGAGTTCAGGATTGTTTTTCAAATCCTCTTCGGTGACGATGTGCTTGGTCGTTTTGGATTGATCATTTTCCGATGTTTCTTGGCCCGTCTCGGTGTCATTTTTCACTTCCTCGTCGGCTTTCACCTCGTCGGTCGTTACTTCTTGATCCGTTTTTTCCGCGCCTTGAGCATCGACGAGCTGGAGATATTCCACACCGATATTTTTTGCCTCTTCATCGGTGGCGTGAATAACGCTTCCCGCTTCAATCCGATCAAGTCGGAAACTGATTGCCTTGAGGACCTTGTATGGCTTTACATTGCTCATGGTTTTTTCTTTTTACGGTTAAAGGGTTTTGCTCGATTCGTCCCTTGTTTAACCTCGCCTTACGGTGTCGAGAGGTCGCTTTGAGTTTTGATTCACGAACATGGGAACGTATCCGTTTATTCTCTACTCTCCTAAACTAGCGTTTAGGAAGCCGCTGTCTTAACGACAACAAAGGCTGCAGGCAATGCAACGACGAGAGCCATGCGTTTCTTGTAGACAAGAGCGCGTTGGTCTGCGAGTGCAATTTCCTTACCGCCGAATGAGCCGGACTCGTGCTGAGATACGGTCATACCGCCTCTCTCTCCGTAAGCGAGTGCTTTGAGGTTTCCGAAAATCATGTATTTCGTTGAAACCGCAGTAGCGCTGTTAGCGGGGAGATGACGGGTTGTGAAGACCGGGTATCCGAGCAATTCTCCGACAGGTTTCGGTCCGCCGACAGCTCCCGCGTAATTCGCGAGAACGCCATTGGAAACCGCACCTGCTTGCGGAAGGATAAACGCGTTGGCGCTATCTTTCTGCGAGCGAATCTTTGCCCAAACGGTGCGATGCATATAAAATGCTGCGCCGTCGAGAACAGATTCATCGAGGTTGGCGATCACGTCTGACGCGTCTGTCACCGCTGAAAATTCAGCGAAGGTGTCTTCTCCTGAAGGGAGAGTTAACACAGTAGCGCCAGTGTGATTCAGGACTCCGATGAACGGAGCACCTGTGCCTGCGAGACCCTGCTTATCGGTCATGTTCGCAAGCGATTCGCCTGCGAGCGCAAGGAGCCAGTCAGCGAGAGCCGGGGAGGCATCTGCGAGCAAGTCGTTTCCGACTACGAACGCGAGTTGCCACTTCTTTGCAATGAGATTTGCTTCACCGAAAGTGATTCCGGTTACTGATCCCGCTGCATCTACGCCGAGGAATTCACCCTCGAGGAAGGATCCCGTATAATTCGGGATTGCTTTCTCGTCGGTGTTCATCGTCCATTGCTGGGCTTGCCCCATAACAAGGCCGACGCTCGCGGCGATTCTCAAGATGGCAGATTCAACTTCCTTTGAAACGAGGAAACCTCCACGGTTATCCTGTTCGCTGATCAGCGCTTCGTTTGCTTTGGTCTTGAAACCGGCGGCGGCTTTCACCGTCTCCACAAACAAAGATTTCTGATCTTCTCCAAGACCAGTGCGGTCTTTTCCAAAGAGAGTTTTTTCCATCCGAATTTCGTCAACGATTCGGCGTACTTCTCCGGCAACGAGTGGCGTTACCGCCTCTCCAAGTCGCTTCTCCATCACCTCATCTACTGCGGTGACGATTTGACCCTTGATTGCCTCTAATGCTTTTTGATCCATAGTTACTTTTTTCGTGAGCTACGATCCTTGGCATTAATTTTCCCAAGGGCATCGCCCACGATAGTTGCTATTTCACGCAAGACCGCCTTTTCCTCGTTGTACTTTTTGAGTGCATCGAGCGTGTCCGATCCTGCGACATTCGACCTTTGTTTTGCCGACTGATCATCATCAGTTTTCCCCGGCTCGTTACCCCCAGAGGAGGCACCGTTATCGTTGGCGTTTTCGCCGTTGATGACTTCTTCTTCTTTTGGTTTTTCTTCTCCATCGACAGTCTTTCTGTTTATAAATTCTTTCGCGGTCTTCATTTTAGACTTAACACTTCCGTCATCTGCAGGTACCGCACCATCTGCAATCTGCACGAGAATTCCGGCGAGTTCTTTGAGAAGGTCTCCAAATTGTTCCGGCTTTGTTTCGTTCGTGAGATAAACATCAAAGAACGCGTTGATCGCTTCACACACAACATCAAGGTTTTTCCATTTCTGCTCGTATGCTTCTTCCGTATCGAGTTCATCTTGGACCGCGCCTTTCGTTTTTTCTCCCTCAGTGGTTTGTTTCGGTTTGCAGACCATCTGATCTCCGTCCATTGCAAGACTTCCCTCCGTTCCATCTTCCAATGTGCAAGTATCTCCCTCTTTCGGATCCGCTTTGATGTCAACGTTGATTCCTTTTGCGGCAAAAATGGATTGCTCGATTCCGAGTTCTTTCATTTGGCGCAAGGAGAGAGCGAGAGGATTCGCAGGAACCGGGACAAATGAGAATTCAAGCAATTCCGCTTTTGTGATTTTTTCTCCATCCGCTTCGTGAACGATAAATCCGACCGATGTGGTTCGGAGCATTCCCGCGTCATAAAGTGCGCGAACTTGTTGAGCGAAAGGATTCGCCTCAGCCGGAGCGAAGCGACCCTTTGCGACGAGTTTCCCGTTTTGGAGTCCAATTTCATCGCATACTCCAATCGGCATGCTGTAGTAATCGTGAGCCCATAAAACAACCGGGTTCATTTTGTAAAAAGTAAGATCCCATCCGCTTTGGTCAACGATTTCACCTTGGCGATCTACCGCGTCGGTGGAAATAATGACCTCAAAAGTTCCCGTATCCTCGGCATTTGCCGCGCGGGTCTTTGAAATGGTTTCTTGCATTCCGGCAGCACCGACCGCTTTTTCGATCTTGCTCCGGACTTCCTCGCTCAATTTTTTTAATGCTTCAGGATGCATAATATTTTTCTGTTAAATTTCTAAAAAGTTTTTATTGAATACTTATCGCTTCAGGTCTGATGTAGCACCGACACATCACGTGTAATGCTCCACCTTGGACATCGTCGTAGGTAACTTCCATCGTTGACCCATCGTCCCCTTGGACCGTGTCGCCTTTCTTGAAAAATGGATCATTGATGCTGACGATTTTTCCGTGCATCGGAGCGCAAAGCGGGCATACTCTCTCGTCGGCCGCCGTGTACCACTTCAATGATTCCACAACTCCGCTTTGTTTGAACGCTGTGCGTGTTGATTCGTTTGCGATACGAAACACTTCCGTTCGTGCGACTTGTTCTGATCGGACCGCATCACTGAATTCGTAAATGTTGCTGATGTTTGCCGCCATTTCTTCAAGTCCGATTCCATCTTTCAAACCTTGAGCGAGCGTATCTTCGAGAAGCATCAGGGTTGTCTGCGTGTAGCTGTCGGTCATCAGAGTGATTGCCCTCTTCAGTGCAGCGCGAACTTCTTCCGTCATCGCGAATGTAGTGCCAATAAGTGCCGCTGCCTCATTTCCCTCTTTCTCGTAAAGTGAAGAGAGAGAAGGGTCGGCGAGTTGCGCGAGAATTTGTGGCCAGTCAGTTCCGCCGAGTAATGAATCAGCGAGGTCAGTCGCATCTGATTTTTTCTTTCCAACAAATCCTTTCGTCGGCCATTTGTTCTGCAATTTTTCAAGCACACTCGTTTTTTGTTGTGCGTTGAATTTGCAGACCGCTTGAGAGACCAGTTTTTCGTAAGGAGTTACCCGAGTGAAAAAAGATTTATAGAGCATTTCAAAATCGTCATCGCTCATAGTTGCGAGCGAACTGACATCTTGTACCGCTTTCTCTCGGATCTCTTCCGTCTTTTTCGTGGCAACTTCAAATGCTTTCGCAACAACATCGGCAATTTCAGAGCCAATACTTTTTCGGATTTTTGCGTTCTTTGCGTAGCGAGTTACTGCCGGTTGGCGATTTCCTTTTCGTCCTATGCTTTTGCTCCGTCCCTCATTCACTTGCTTTGCTGAAGGTGTTCCAACCGGGATAAGTGAGAAGTTTCCCATCACGTTGTCGCCTCCTTCTACCGGTCCGAGTCCGAAGAAGATTTCGCGAGCTTCGTTGATACTCATAGATGCCTGCCCGGGAAGAGCGGCCGCGAGTTCCAACATCTTGGCGGTCATGTCTTCAGGTGTCGGGCTGTGAAAATCAAGATAAAGATTGTCTCCGAAGCGAGGCACAAGAAATTCATTGAGTTGCTGAACGATCATCTCCACTTTCGGTTTGATGGTTCTCTCGCTGAAGACATAGTCAGCGGTTTCAGCCGTTGCACGATTCGTTTCGCTTTCCGCAGTCCCGAGTACTGTTTTTGAAACGCGGAATCCGGCAAGGATTTTATCCCGGCTCACATTCTGCAAAGTCGCAAACTCCATATCTTTCGGAGTCGTTCCTTTCTCTTCGTATTTGATTCCGGCGGGGAGAATGGCGACCTTGTGCGCATTGCTCGTGCCTTTGTACAAATTTTCAAACGATGTTTTGAGTACTTTCTGCTGTTCCACGCTCATCGCTTTGTCACTTTCAAGAGTTCCGCCGATTCGTGCGCCATTTTTGAAATAAGCCGCGTTGAATTGCGTTGCCGCATTGTCGGCATCTATCCATTCGGCGATGTTCTGCACGGTCCCGATGCCCTCGTAAGGGTCATTTGGGTCAATGCATTTGAAGTGAATTATTTGGAAAGGTTTGAAATCTTGCGTGCTTCCATCAATGCGATATTTGTACCCCTTGATAAATTCAGGGAGCGGGGCTTTGATGGGCTTCACATAAAGGAGACTGAGCGGGAAAATAGCGACCGGCTTTTCGGTTTCGGATTTTACCGGCTCGCCTTTCGCGTTGACGAGAAGCCAGTACGAATTTCCGGCGAGTTCAAGATGTGCCGCGGTGTTATATAAAAGTTCAAATCGTGTTTGGTAATGGTTGACACTGTTGAGCAGGTCAAGAATTTCGTGATTGAATGTTTCAACTTCATTCTCGCCTTTCACTGTGAAGAGGCGGAACTCTGTCTTTGCGATTGCCTCGGCTATCGCGCGAGTGCAAGCGTAAACCCACCCGGTGTTTGCGTTCATCGCCGCTTGAACTGAAACTTTTTTTGAACCGGTAGACCAAATAGCAAAAGGATCGGACCCGCTGATACCGGATGCGATCGGCACCTCTTTGATGCGAGCGAGACCAACTGTTTTGAGAATGTTGTCTACAAAATTCATATTTTTATACAAAAAAAGGACTGGTTCTCAGCCCTTGAAAGGGACGAAAACCAGTCCTGCAGATTACTGCTCAGACTTCAATATTAAAAATGGTGGAAACGGTCGGAGTTGGCTGTGCTCTGGATATAATTTCAGTATACACCCTTTCGCAAAAGTCAATAATTTTTTTCTGTGGATAACTCAGATGTCTTCAATCGCTCGGACCATAAAATCTCCCACATCTGTCATCTTCCTCTTCACTGTGTATTCAGTCAGCACCGGCTTTCGGTCCAGTACTTTGATGACGATCTCCCCGCACTCAAGTTGCCCCGCGACCCTCGCAAGTTCGCGGATTGCTTTTTGCCACTCAAGACTAAGGTTTTGTGGGTTCATTTTTTAATCGTCTTTGATAGCGAATAAATCTATGACTTGTGGTGCTTCAATTCCCTGCTGGACCAATCCAAGGACGAGGTAAACAAAAGCGTCTACAAGGTCGTCATGCTCTTCTACTCCGAACCCGAGAAGCTGAATGATCAAATCCTCGCATCCTGTCCGTGGAAACTTCACCGTGCCATTTTGGAGGTAAGGAGCGATACTTTGAAGGCGAGCACGCTTGTCGGTTGTTGGTCGCATCGCTTGTACCGGAAGCATATTGCGCTCCATCTCTTCAATGGCGGCCGCTTGATACTGAACTGATTCAACGAACAAAATTCCGAATGGGTTTGCGATGGAGACCGCCTTTGCTGTTTCTATCGTTTCGTGAAAACTGAGGCGTGCATTGATCGGGTCGGGCTTCACATAAATTTGCGGGATGTTATCAATGTTGAAAGATGTCCCAGACACCATCGCGGTACAGTCCGCCGTTTCTTTTTTGCTGATGGCGAGGTCTATACCTGTGCCTTGCAGTCCATTCTTCGCTTGCTCTGGCTCTTTGTCGTAGTACCTGATCCATTCCGGCTTTATGACCGCACCCTCGTCAGGAATAACTTTGAGAAGGTACTCGCGCATGTAAGCATTCACACCCACGAGATCTCTTTGTCGGTCCAATGCCGCTTGATTCGGATACTTCGCTTTCCACGTGATCGTTCCGTTGTCGCGCACGAGCGGATATGCCAGATACTTGAACGCTTTGTTTTTCTTCAGGCGAGCCATGAGCGCATCGTTGCTCAGTCGGTTGCCGATGACGATTGCGCGACCGTCCACTTCATCTATCGCCGGGATCACTTCGCCAGTAAGCCATCGCTCGGTCTTGTCGCGATTCTCCTTGGTCCGAACCCAGTCCAAATCTTCAGGATCGTCCACCACCACAAGTTTCGGGCGATGTTGTCGGTGTCTGAGTCCGCGGATTTTTTGCCCGCGCGATCGTGCGAGGATACGCACACCATTTGAAAGTAGCATATTCTTCGCTTGCCACTCCTCTTCGCTCTCAAGCGTTGGCTCCGGTGTCGGGTCGTCTATTCGCTTGTATGCGAACTTTCCGTAGTCCTGCATAATGAGCGCATTATGTTCAAGTTCCTGTTTGATGTTAGCGATGTTGAGCGCTGACTGCATTGAGGTATCGGCGCAAGGAATGATGAACGGGTATCGGTCCGGCTGTTCTAGTGCGGCGAAGAGAGGAAGAGCAAGCGACCCGAACGTACTCTTCGCCGATCCGCGAAATCCCTCGATGGCGAGGAAGCGTTCCAATGGGTTGCCGAGCGTGTCCACAAGTCCCGGGTGAAAATCAGCGGGTTGGAGTTGGAGATAGTGCGGGAGGTAAATCAAGCAGAAGCCCTTGAGTGTTTTACGAATTTCTTTACGAAAATTAAAGTCGTGAATAAACCCGGTGTCTTTCCACCACGAGAGATCCTTTGGTATTGAATTGTTTTTGCTCTCTGGTGGCATTTTTTATTTTTGAAAATGGTTTATAACTCTCTCAGCGATTTCATCTGTGATGCCGGTCTGCCACGAGGTTTTGAAAAAGTTCGGGAGTTGTTCCTCAAGCATATCGCTGTCATCATCAAGAATCGCATACTTTTCTATCGAATGACCCATACACATAGCGCGAGAAAAAGGAGGGCAACTTGTCGGAGTATCGCACTTCATCAGTTCGTGTGAATCAAGCCATGCTTTGATTTCATCCCCGCGTAATAGATTTCCTTTTTCGCGCCGTGGTGTGATATCAAAGATCGGGACGACTTGCCTTTCCACTTCCTCTCGCCCCTCCGTCATGTGTCTCCACGAAGAGGAAAGCACAACCTTGAGATCCGGAACTGCGAGGGTAATCTTTCCGACAAGGAACGCCATCATCGGGTCAATGCCGATGAACCCGCGATGCCTTTGCGTAGTGGTCGCGCAGTTCACAACACCGTCAATGTCTAAAAAAAGTATTTTCATATTTATTTTTTTTGACTCCGATAAAAAACGATCGTGAGTCCGAAAAATATAAAGTGGGCACAAATATAAAAATCACGGAATCGCCAGCGCTCGTTGCTGTATGTTTCGGTAGCGACAAAAACCCCGAGTGAATATGCTCCGCCGGAGTTCTTGATAAATTCAAATCTTTTTGGTTTGTATGAATCCATTTTACTTTTTCAAATTAAAAACTTTGATAACTCTTGCCTCCGCATCTCTCGCCGGCTTCAGCATTGCTAGTGTCGCTCCGGGTCCAATTCCCCACGCCTTGAATGCCCCCATAATCATGTCCACTTGCTCGGGTGGGAGCGGAACAAAGCGCCTCTGCTCTTCCACGAGTCCGATGTGGCGGGTGAATATTCCGGCATCCATCTCGGCGGAGAGGAGTGCGATATCTAGCTGAGCGAGTGCCTTCAGTGCGGCGATCTGGTCTTTGTAAGTCGGGGGCATCGTCTTCTCTTCAGCATCTCTCGGCCAGAATGCGATCTGGTTTAACTTTCCAAAAATGAGACGGAAACGTTCTTGTGTCTTCGCGAGGCGGGGATTAATCTCCGAGCGGTCGATATTTGCCAGCGCTTCAGTTTCAACTTTTTTGCGAAGCTTGCTAATGTAATTCAAATCGCCAATCTGAAAGTTCCGGCGCTGAAGTACGTCTTGCAATGAGCGCAACGAAATCAGCGGGTCCACCGCGATGGAGTCCCGAATGATTCGGCGTATTCTTTCTTCAGCTTCGTGTGTTCGTTTCATTTTATGTTTCGCTTGTTTTTATCGCTCTCATTATCATCTCCGCGACCTGTGGGACGATTGCGTTTCCGTACGCTTTAAGTTGTTCTCTCCGATGTGATGGCTTGGTGAGTTTAAGTCCGTCCAATTCAACGGGTAGCCCATCATCCACGCTACAAAGTTCGGTTGCAACTTCAATCCAATTTCTCTGCCAGCTATCGCGTGAAGTTGTTGCTTTCGTATCGCCCTCTCGTTCGTATCGTCGAATCCCCCCTTTGTCGGAGTCGGAAGCATCGCCAGCACATCCTTGACTTTCACTCCAAACCTCACTCCCTTCTTGTTCACCCGGCTCCAACTTCCGTTTTTGAATTCCGCATTTTTTACTGGCGACCCCTCTGTTTCGCTCACCCTTGCGGTGGGCAATAAACCAGACGCGATCTCGTCGGTGTGGTGCGTTGACGGCGACAGCTGGAATAATAATCGGTTGGACTTCGTATCCTTCGTTTTCCAAATCAGCACACACTTGTTCGAGTACCACTCCGTTTTTAAGAGTAACAAGGCCACGCACGTTCTCAGCGATGACCCATGTCGGATGGAATTCTCTGATGACACGAAACATTTCAGGCCAGAGAAATCTGTCATCTTCCGTTCCTTTTCGTAGTCCGGCTTGGCTGAAAGGTTGGCACGGGAACCCCCCCGTGATGAGGTCAATTCCATTTTCAAACGGCGAGGAAGGTCGGTTGGTTTTTTCATTTTTGATGGGTCGGTTATTTTCCGATTTTCGTTTATCGGATCGCTCGCTTGAGGTGTTGGTAAGAGTTCTAATGTCTTCATAAATTTTTGATTGTGGCCAATGCTTTTTTAATACGGCTTGACAAAATTTATCGTTATCGCAAAAGGTGTGCTCAGCATCCGACCACACACGGTCCACTGCGAGAGCGAAGCCACCTATACCGCTGAATAAATCTAAATGTTTCATTGTGTGTCTATGTGTGAAAATTTTTACTCCACTTTTTCTTTACGCGATTTTTTGTCTTTCGATTCTTTCCCAACGGTCGCGGATAACATCGCAAAACTTCGGGTCCAACTCAATCATGTATGCACGTCTTCCTGTCTTTTCCGCGGCCGCCATTGTACTTCCCGAACCCCCGAATGGATCAAGAACGATGTCCCCGCGCTTGGTGCTATTGCGGAGCGCCCGCATCGCGAGCCAGTCGGGTTTCTCTGTCGGGTGAAGATAATTCTGAACGGACTTTCGGGGCATTTCCCAGACATCAAATTCATTCTCGCCGTTGAAGTGGTGCGTGCCGTTTTTCCATCCGTATATAATTCCCTCGGCAGTTTTCACATCAACCTTTTTCGCCTTGGCAATCCACTCGTGTTTGTATCGGTAATCGTTCCACCCCATGCTCGGAGTATTCTTCACCCAGATAATAACGCCCGAGTGTTGGAATCCGTGTTTAACCATGCTCTCCAAAAATTGAGGATATGACGACCAACCTGAACAGATGTAAAAGCTTGCGCCGGTCTTTGCTCGGCTGAGCATTGAGGAGAATGCGCCGTCAATGAATTCCCGAAATTTTTCAGCGCTCATGTCGTCGTTCTTGATACTCCCGACACCTTTCTCGTTCAGTTTTCCGCCTCGGCTTTTGTATGCGACATTGTAAGGCGGATCAGTGAATACCATGTCAGCTTCTTCTCCACCGAATAGTTTCTCGTAAGTTGCCAGATCGGTTGAATCTCCGCAAATGAGCCGATGTGTCCCGAGCTGATAAACTTCCCCGAATTGAGAACGCGCTTCTTTGGGTTCGTCCGGGTCATTTTTTCCATTCTCTCCACTTTCTCCGGGAAGAGTGGCATCAAGTATCCGGCTGATTTCGTCATCTCGGAATCCTGTTGCGGGAATGATGGTACTTTCTTTGAGTTCAACAATGAGCATTGCCAACTTTTCATCATCCCACTTTCCTCTGATTTTATTCAGTGCAAGGTTGAGGGCTTTTTCTTGTTCAAGGTTGAGGTCAACGAACATCACTGGCACAAAATATCCACCCGCAGGATCTACTTCAATGTTTGTGGGGATTCGTCCGTTTGAAATCAAACGCTCGAGCGCCGCGGTTCTTTGGTGTCCACCGATGAGCATTCCGTAGCGCTCAGGATTTGAATTTGCAACAGGGAATTCCACAAAGCCGAACTGATCTATACTGCGAACAAGTGCGGACATTTCTTCATCCGGCATGAAGCGCGGGTTGTATTCCGCACGCTTCAATTTTGCAATATTTATTTTTCCCTGTTTTACTTCCATGATTTTATTCTGCAGGTTTTACTTCCTCGGTTTTCACTTCCTCTACCCACACATAGGTTTCGAGAAATTTCGCACGATCAAGAAATTGCCCGGCTTTCTGTTTTGCATCCTGAACCCCTTTGTTGATGGTTTGAATTGCGTCATCACAGTCGACCACAAAACTTTCTGCTTTCGCGACATCTATCTCGGCATTCTTAATCTCTTTTTCAAGTTCACGCATTTCGGCAATAAGCGGTTTTCTCATCTCGTATCCGTCCTTTCCGCCCGGCATCTCTTCCATTTTCTTTTTTGCCTCCATGTGCTTTGCCTGCAGAGCCGTGAGTTTGTCTTTGAGTCCATCCTTTCCGTTCAATTCTATGAGTTTTACGTCCTGAAGTTTTTTAACTGCGGGGATTTTTGTTTCGTCAAAGGCAGCATTGGCAATGTGGCGATATGCATCTGATTTGAGGTCTTTGATAAATTTCGTTGAAAACTCTTTTTGCAATTCTTTTTCCATGGTTCTAAATTATTATTTTTATAAAATTTTTAATTCCACTTTTGTTGTGCCACCATCGGTCGGTGAGAATTCGCTTGTCGCGTGGATCTCGTTCACACATTTATCGTTTTTGATGATGGCATCCAATATCCCTTTAACGATGTTGTCTAGATCGCCGTGCGAGTGATTCACAAACTTCACGTGCACAGTAATCGCTACTTGATTTTTCTTTGGAACTGATATCTGCCCAGTTCGGAAATCAATCATCTCTTGCGCCTCGGGAAATTTATGCGCTTCCGTCCAAAAGGTTGAGAGGACGTATCTCTTCCATCGCGCGTATCGTTCGCCAAGCGGTGAGAATTTCATGTTATTCGGAAGCCGTGTGTATGGCATCGGGTTTCCGTGTAAATTCTCGGGATTGCCTTGAATGATAAAATTAATTTGCATAAATTTTTCAAAGATATTTTCCGCTCCCGCAACACTCTCGGTGTACCCTCTCCGCTTTGAGAACTTTTACCGAAAGTGAAATCCATTTCCAGAATTTCCACCCGGGTATTTCTCTAAGAAGAGAGTAAAGCGCGGAAAGTTCTCTGTCGGTTTCAAAGTCCTGATGGCTTTTTCTTCCCGCGAGGTCTTTGAGACGTTTGAGATGATATTTTTCCATTGTTTAATAATTAGGCGAATAATTTTGCTTGACCGGTATCCGGTGCGAGCTGGCACTTAGTGCAGTAACCGTCCTTTGCTCGCGAATGGTGAAATGACAACCGCCTTTTTCCACACCCCTTGCAATGATACGGATTGATCCTGCGCCATTGCCGATCGTCTGGTTTTCTCATAAGAGTGAATTTTGTTTACCCGATAACCAGTAATTCACCGTAAAGCGCAGATCTGGTTCGAGCTCGTCCTGTTTCTTCAGCCATTCAAGATATTGCGGATTTTCTTTATAAATTTCTTCAAAAGTTTTTCCACGATATTTCCCGAACATTACTCGGCGAAGGAGTGTCGGGCAATTCGTGATCTTCACGAAATCAGCAATCGTTTCATCTGCCGTCTTTCCGTTTTCTCGCATGTACTCAGATGCCATTTTGTCAAAGACCATCGCGAGTACATCCACGTCTCCCTCCGCATCGTGCGCCGTTGCCTTGATCTCAATTCCCCAGAGATAGCGAAGGTATTGAAGTTTATACATCGGCAAATCGTAGAGGCGCTGAGCGACCTTGTAGGTGCAAATAAAATCCTTGATTTCAAACTCTTCCCGCTTCATCACGGCGATGTCGAACTGCGCATTGTGAGCGACGGCGATCCTGCCGGCGAAAGCATTCCTAACCCCGTCCCGATAAAATTCAAACGGTTTCTCTTCGGCGATTCTTTTCTCCGTGATGTGATGAACGGCCATCGCCTCGATGTCTATCGCGACCGGAGGTTTGAAAAATAAAACCTCAGTCGCATTGCTGTCTTCCTTGAACGCGAGCTGTACGATTCGCCCCTCGTCTTTTGAAGTCGTTTCGGTGTCAAAATAAATTAAGTTCAGCATGATTAAATTCGTTAGATAATTTTTCCAGTAATTTGGTTGACGTGGTCTTCAATGAGGGCTGTTTCTTTTTTATCAAATCTCTGCTCAAGTTCTTTTTGTTCTCTTTCGTATTCTTCGTATAGAGCTTTCTTTCCGGCTCTATATGCGAATTCAACTTCTTTTATTTTCGCATTGATCGCTTCCATCACTTTTTTACGAATTGTTTTATCTTTGAACATAAAATATTTTTTAGTGAGATTCGCTGGCGGGTATCGGCGTGAAGGAAATGTGAGCATTCTTGAGAGTTACCGGCTCTCAGTAGGTGTTTGTGATCCCCGAGAAACGAAAATCCACCTATCCCCCATCGTTGGTGCGATTTGCCGACACCAGTCAGCGAACCTCGTTATTAATTTATAATCTCCGATCTTTCCCTTGAAGCTCTACGATCTCGCAACTTCCGGCGATCCTTGAAACGATACGATCTCCGAGTCGTCCCGCGAGTTCCTCAAGGGTTAAGTTGCTCGTGAAGATTGTCGGGTATACTGCCTCGTATCGCTTGTTTATGATCGCGTAGAGAGTTTCTATTGCCCATTCGGTCGGCTTCTCGGACCCAATGTCGTCAATGATGAGAAGCCCGTTGAATTTCAGAATCTCCGCAAAGTTCGTTTCATTGAAGGGAACGTACTTTCGGTCTTCATCAAAGTCCTGTTTAATTTCTCTGAGTAAATCGGTGGAGCTGTAGAACATCGTTTTTAGTTTCTTCTCGTGGCAATAGTTTGCTATTGCATATGCCACGTGTGTCTTTCCTGTCCCGCATTTCCCATAAAGATACAAACCCCTTAAACTTTCTTTGATGCTGAATAAAATCGTTTGTATCCTCTCCGGTATGTCCTCTGTTTTCACGTAGAGATATCGTGTTGGAATGATGTTTGTGTTCATACGTTTATTTTTGTGCCGAGCCCGGCATACTTTCCACTCTCCGGTTTTTTTACTGGTGGCGTTCCATTTGCCTTGAGTGGGAATAATCCCTGCCACCCGTTCATGATGCTTTGGTTGATAATCTCTTTGTGGACTGCGCGATTCTCTGCGAGGAAGTCAATCTGCTTTTTCATCGTCTTTTCGTTTGTCGTCAGCTTTCGCCCTTTCCGATAAGCCACCCACTCCGTCCACGAACCCTTATCCAACCAGTCCGGCAAATCAATTTTTTCCGCCCCCTTATCTCTCTCTATATTCTTTAATTTATTGTTTGTGTCCGTCTGCTGTCCACTTGCTGTCCGTTTGTTGTCCGTTTGTTGTCCATTCTGTTGTTCATACTGCTGATACTTTGCGTAATTAATGACGGTAATTAGGCGGTATTTTGTCGTAGTTTGTTGTTCAATCTGCTGTTCACTTTCAAAGAGTTTTAGTATTCTTTCTACAGTAGAAGGTGCGATGCCCGTTTCTAGGGCTAATTTCTTACGTCCCGTAACAAACTGTCCGCGCTTGATTTTCAGGATCTTCCCGTTCCACAAAAACTCGGTTTCTTCGTGGTTTACACTGAGAAGAAGATGGACCCAAAGGTGCACATATTCACTCTGGGTGTAGTAACCCTTTTTCTTGAGTGACCGATTGATTTTGATCCATCCGTTTTCCATGTTAAATTTTATTTTTGATGTTTCGACC
>Ga0172379_10006226_pt1 | contig 16121 bp, 15 predicted proteins | sample GrowelOW334metaG_FD_119756 | JGI IMG/M metagenome (GOLD analysis project Ga0172379, IMG submission 119756) | Groundwater microbial communities from an aquifer near a municipal landfill in Southern Ontario, Canada - Groundwater well OW334 metaG | ecosystem: Environmental > Aquatic > Deep... | reverse complement strand
CGTGAGGTGCTGGTCGAAGACGAGTATTCCTGTATTTAACGTTTGTTTCCTCCGGATGCCAGCCCTCGCGTTCTGGACCTCGGTGCGAATATCGGCTGCTTTGCCCTGCGGGTGTTTCTACGTTGCCCTATGGCGCAGGTAGTCTCTGTCGAAGCTGCGGACGATACATTTCAGATCCTGGAGGCTAATAAGCTGGCTAATGCTTCATTAAGCTGGCAAGTCCTGAACAACGGGGTGTGGCGAGAGGATGGCCCGCTTACCCTCATGCGCCGAGGAATATCAGTAGGGCATCGTGTGATCGAAGGGGCAGGGGACGACGCTGTTCAGGGAATTGCTCTACGGACGTTGCTTGGTAGGCTGGGCTGGGATCGGGTCGATCTGATCAAAATGGATATTGAAGGTGGCGAAGAGGCGGTCGTTCCCGCCGCCCTTGATGTCCTTCGTAACACCCGTGTTTTGATCATTGAAATACATAACGATCGTATCGATTCGGCTTCCATCCTGTCAGTTTTGCGCTCCGTCTATGCCTACCATTGGCAGCTTAACGACCGCAAGTCGAGCAAACCTTTGTACATCATGGCAAATGAGTTACTTGAACTCGGGACTGACGCCTGGAGAGTCGAGGTGTGATCGAAGCGACAGGGCTCGATTGAGGCAGTTGATATGAAAAAACTATCTCAATCATCCTTTTTTACCTAAAAAGGGCAGAGAGTTTCCAAGGAAACATGAAATGCAAAAAAAATTATACAGCAATTATTTTAATTGGCGGTGCCATATCTCTGCTTACAACAATAGTAAATATTTTTGTGTGTATTTGGTTGCTTATAGAAATGCGCAATTTCCACCACTTTCAAACCACAAGGTTAGCGGATCACCGTTTCAGTAATTTTGCGGGGAGGAGGGATAAACAGGGGGCTTTAACTTTATTTGATAAGTCGTCTGACAAAGGCTACTTTGAAATAGGGGCATACAATTTTGGATGGACATTTCATACACCCGACAGAATTGTATTTCATACCGGCAAAGAAGTCTCAATTTCAAGCTAGTTGGGCTTGCCTCGTTTTCAAGTTCGGAATCGTGAAGATACTGAAGGTGCCATTTGGATTAATGGTGAGAATGTAATCGGATCTCAATTTGGGCCAATAATTTTTGCTTTTGGTTCTTTCAATGGGGGATGGAAGGAATTAGCTCGCTTTACACCTAAGGGAGACTTTGCGCTCACAGCTAATCTCCTGATACAAAATAGAAATCTTTTGAATGAAATAGATGAACTCAAGATGAACGTATGAGAACTTTCAACAACAATGAACAGGACACCTAGATAACAAATGGCCAGCATGAATAATATCTCTCCAGCATGTATAGCACTATATTTTGGTCGAATTTTGCGTCTTGGTTGCCGAAGAGATTGATACTTTGCTATTCAATCTATGGGCTTTTACATTCTGATGTGTCGGTTATTCGCACTGGTTTGTTGCTGATGCCATGACGATAGTTTATGGCCTGTCATCGGTTGCATTGAGGAGATTGTTAACTTCTTGCCCTCATGAAACCATCATTACCAGCGTATCATGATGGTAGTGTTGCGGTTTGTTATAATAAGGCGAAATCATGGAACTTGATCCCGTAGAAACTCGAACTCCCACCAGCAACACTCGATTTGTCGTTTTGGATAGTTGGCGCGGGATCGCTGCGCTCGCTATCTCTGCATTCCATTTTCGTAGAACAACCGGCCTTGATGGTATTCCACTTTTTGACAATCTGTTCCTGTCCGTCGATTTTTTCTTTGTTTTGAGCGGGTTCGTAATTTCATCTGCCTACGGCAAGAGGCTTTTGGGTGGATTTAGCTTTGTTAAGTTTATGTGGCTACGCTTCGGTCGCGTATATCCATTACATTTGGCCATATTGCTGGCCTTCATCACGATGCAGATGATCGTAGTATATCATGCTCGTGGGACTGGTTGGTTCCCGGCGCCGCGTGAGAGCCTGGATACGGTTATCGGCAATTTTTTATTGGTTCATGGCCTCAATGTTTTCCCCTTTCTTACCTGGAACAAGCCCAGTTGGAGTATAAGTGTGGAGTTCTACACCTATATTATCTTTGCATTGACGATCGCTTTTGTTGGGCGCAAGACCTGGCTTTTGGCTCTAGGCGCCATGGTTGCATCGCCAGTTTTTCTTTTTCTGTTCAATCACGGCCAGAATATCGATGCAACACATACTTACGGTATCGTGAGATCGCTATATGGATTCTCAGTTGGGATTATCTGTCATGATATCTACGTGAGATGTACTGCTGTCAGGAGTTATTTGAAAGCCTGGGTTGTGCGTGGCTTTCTTCTTGAACTTGCGGTGCTTGCCATTGTGCTGGAATTCATTACATTGGCCGGCACCAGCATTTTATCCCTTGTCGCACCGCTGCTATTCGGTGTAGTTGTACTCACTTTTGCGATGGAAGCGGGACTGATTAGCAGGTTACTGGCTCTTCAGCCGTTTCTTCTGCTTGGCACATTGTCGTATTCAATCTACATGGTCCACATGTTCATACTGTCGTGGTGGCTTTTCATGTTTCGGGCAGTCCTGCAGAAACTTGGTGGAATTAATATGTACGAAACGGTCGTGCAGCTAGCCAAAAACACCATATTCTGGGAAGGACGCAATTATCCGGGCATGGTTATCATGACGGCGGTGATCGTTGCCGTCAGTTATGGGACCTATTTTTTGATAGAAATGCCCAGCCGTGAATGGTCTCGCAAAATGGCATTACGGTTTTTCCCCGTCGATCAATGAAGAACTTGAAAAAGAGAACTATCTTGGAAAACTTGGAGATGCCTATAAGAGAATGTTGGTCCAAGCAATGCAATTCACGGGTGGAGCGTTAGATTGAATCATCATCAGTTTGTGTCTGTGGTCTTTTATTTTCACCGCCTCTCCAATGCCGGTGGCGCAGAACGGATGATCTGTCAGTTGGCCAGTGATCTGGCCAAACGTGATTTTATTGTTCATTTGGTCAGTTGGGATAGCCCCGATGCAATGGCATTTTACCCGCTGGATCCTGCCGTGCGCTGGACCCGGCTGGGCTTTAGCCCGGGTACTTCCGACAAACTGCGCCGTACCCGTGCCCTTGCCCGATTGTTAAAGGACAACGATGTTCATGTCCTGGTTGGTTTCGTCATGAGTGGCGATAAAACAATTTATGCAGCAGTAAAGCTTGCCGGGGTAAGGTTGGTGGTGGCGGAGCGCAATGCCCCGGCCATGTATTGGCTGCGTTACAATCATATCCAGCGGTGGCTGAGTTTTGGCCTGTTGCACCTGGCCGATCGCATCACCGTGCAGATGCCGGGCTTTGTTACGGGTTATCCTGCCAGCCTTCGCGATCGAATCGAAATCATCCCGAATCCTGTGCCGGTTGCCTTGCATAAGGCGCGGCCGGGGATAGCAAATGGCGTTGGCCGATTTACTTTATTGACAGTCAGCCGTCTTGATGGCATACAAAAACGGATTGAATGTCTGATCAGGGCGTTCGCGCGGGTGGCTGCTGATCGACCGGCATGGGATCTGCGTATTATCGGCGATGGACCCCAACAGACCGAGCTGTATCGACTCGCTGGCGAGTGTGGTGTGGCGGGCAGAGTAAAGTTTGAGCCCGCTGCAGCTGACATATTTGGTGTCTACATTGGAGCCCATTTGTTTGCTATTCCCTCTTTGTGGGAGGGTTTTCCCAACGCCTTGGCAGAGGCGATGAGCCACGGTCTTCCTGCGGTAGGGTTTGCGGGGGCGGCGGGCGTGGCAGATCTTATAGATAAAGGTGGCGGTGGATGGCTTGCAAAGGGACTGGATGATGAAGCTGCGCTTGCAGTTACCCTTGGCCAGGCCATGGCAGATGGCGAAGAACGTACGCGCCGGGGTAAATTGGCTGTGCAGAGCATGGCAACATATGCACCTGACGTGCAGTTTGGTCGATGGGCCGCTTTGCTGAAGTCGCTGATTACGGAGCATACGCATTGACTCCACCCCTCGTCACCGTTGGCCTTACCACCTATAATTCCGCCGATACGGTCGAGCGGGCACTGCGCTCCGCACTGGGGCAAACATGGCGGCCCATCGAAGTGGTTGCGGTCGATGATTGCTCGACCGATGGCACCCATGAAATTCTTGACCGTCTGGCCGGACAGCATCCGGAACTGCGGGTGTTCGGCAATGCGGTCAACAACGGCGTTGCCGTCTCGCGCAATCGCATTCTGGCCGAGGCCCGGGGCGAATTCGTCGTCTTTTTTGATGATGATGACGAAAGTCTGCCGGAGCGCATTGCCGTGCAGTATGCGCGTGTTGTGGATTACGAGCGCGAATTTGCGGCCGGGGCGCCGGTGATCTGCCATACGGCTCGCAGACTGATTTATCCGCAAGGGGAGGAGCGCGTCGAACCAACCATGGGCCAGACCATGGGTCGACGCGCTCCCGCCGGGCCTGCCGTCGCCCAGCGCATTCTTCTTGGCACGCCACTGGAAGACGGCTATGGTGCTTGTCCTACCTGCAGCCAGATGGCTCGCCTGTCCACTTATCGGTGCCTCGGCGGCTTTGATCCAGCGTTGCGGCGCGGTGAAGACACAGACTTCAACATTCGGTTGGCCGAGGCAGGCGGGCACTTCGCCGGCACCGGCCAACCGCTGGTAATCCAGACGATGACCAGAACATCGGAGAAAAATCTGGTTGAGGAATATCGCAACATGCTGCTGTTGATGGAAAAACACCGTGCCATTATGGATGGGGCCGGACAATACGACTTTTGCCGCCGCTGGATAGCTGCGAAACAGGCGTGGCTGGAGGGGCGGCATACGGCTTTTGTGCTGGCGCTGTCGTGGCTGGCGCTGAGCCACCCCATTCTGACAGGCCGTCGTCTGGCACTCTCTCTGCCTAATGTTGGGCTGAACCGCGCCTTCAGCCGCTTCCACAGCGACCGTTTCACGAAACCTTGAACTATGGCCATGAAATGGGCGCTTAAGATAGCAGCCAAATTGGTGATGGCTAGACTCCCTATTTCTTATACGTTTTGGAAATCGATAGGAGTGTTTCGCCATGGCCGCATGGATTTTGCGGACTACCCGATCAAAATATTCAAGCTGCATGTGGAGCGTGCCTACCCCCAGGGGCTTCCGCCGCAGTCGGTTATTCTTGAGCTGGGGCCGGGCGACAGTATTGCCTCTGCAATGATCGGCTGCGCCTATGAGGTGAAACGTGTATATCTGGTTGATGTGGGGAGTTTTGCAAGCACGGATGTTGCTTTCTATCGCTCTCTTGCGGCCGATATGGCGAAAAGAGGGATGAATGCACCGGATCTCTCCGGCGCGGCTTCGTTCGAAGATGTCCTGCATATCTGCAAGGCTGAATATTTGACCCATGGCATTTCAAGCCTCAGGGAAATACCTTCCGGAAGTATCGACTTTATCTGGTCGCATTCGGTGCTTGAGCATGTCCGGAAAAATGAACTGAAAACAATGCTGCAGGAGCTTAAGCGGGTCTTGAAGCCGGGTTCTCTTTCATCGCACAATATTGATTTTCAGGATCATCTCGAGGGCGCCCTGAATAGTCTGCGATTTTCAGAAAGGATATGGGAGTCATCTTTTTTCACTAAATCTGGTTTTTACACCAATCGAATACCTGCGGTTACGATGCACGGCATGTTCAAAGCCGCAGGTTTCGAAATCAAGCAGGAAGCCTTCGGGCAGTGGCCTACACTGCCAACACCCCGGACCTCCATGCACGCGGATTTTCAAGGGTATCGGGATGAAGAGCTGATCAATCGGACATCGCATGTCATGCTGAGAGCATGACGAAACGTATTCTGTAAACTTGGATAGACCTAAGCGCCATAACGTATGCCCGCAAATACATTTACCAACCTTGCTGCGCCGCGTATCACCATTGGCCTGACTTGTTTCAACGCCGAGAAGACCATTGGGAGAGCTCTGCAATCGGCGTTGTCCCAGGACTGGCCAGACCTGGAAGTGGTGGTAGTTGACGACGCGTCTACGGATGCCTCGTGGGAAATAATAAAACAATTTGCCACGAGCGATCTCAGGATCAAACCCGCGCGCCATACCGTCAACGGTGGGCCGGCGGCGGCCCGCAATACCATACTTGGTTCTGCTACGGGGGGCATTGTCGCTTTCTTTGACGATGACGATATGAGCCTGCCTGAGCGTGTCCGCATGCAACATGAAACGATGCGTGCCTATGAAGAGACGAGTGGAGCCAGGCTCATTGCCTGCTATGCCACTGGCCTGCGTCGCTACCCGAACGGCTATGAACTGCACATGCCTGCTATCGGGTCACAAGCAGAGATCCCAAAGGGGGAGACGGTGGCGGACTACCTGCTCTTCAATGATCGCAAGGAATGGGTGTTCTACGGGGCGGGGACACCAACCTGCGCACTGATGGCGCGCCTGTCGACCTTCCGTGCGGTGGGAGGGTTTGACAGCAGCTTGCGCCGGGTTGAGGATGTTGATTTCGCCGTTAGGCTGGCATTGGCAGGGGGACATTTCATCGGCTGCCCACAGCAACTTTTCGTGCAACACGCTACCGTCGCTTCCGACAAAACGCCAGGCAAGAATCTGGAAGCTGAGCTGCTTCTGATTGAAAAACATGCCGAGTATTTAAGGCGCCGAGGCCGTTACGGCTATGCCCGAGATTGGTTCCGGATCCGGTTTTATCATTTCAACGGCCAACGCCTTAAATTTTTGGCTGTGCTGGCCGTCTTTCTTTTGCGTTATCCGGTGAGCGGGATGAGGCACCTGATGCGTTCACTCCCCGGGCGGTGGGCGCATGAGCGCAGCATGCGCAACAGGGCGGGGGTGCCGCGATGAAAATTTTATTCATCAGTCGCCTGTTCCATCAGGTTTCAGGCGGCGTCGAACGCATGGCGATCGCCTTGATGAACGAGCTATGCCTTCGCGGTCATGCTGTTGAGCTGCTTTCATGGGATCGAAGCGATGCGGAAACCTATTATCCCCTCGATAAACGCGTAGTCTGGCATCGGCTGGATATGGGGGATGCCAATGAAAAAGCAGGGTGGCGATTGCGTCTCCAAAGGCAACTGGTAATCCGGCGTTTGCTTGGGCGCTCCCGTCCGGATATCATGATTGCCTTTCAGCATGGGCCATTCCTGACAGTGGCTTTGGCGGCATTGGGCCTTGGTATACCTGTTATTGCGGCTGAGAGAAATGCGCCGCAACGTTTTGATCATTTACGGGCGGGCAGGAGACGGGAGCTGATTTTTCAAACGTTCCGGCTGGCTGACCGCATTACCGTGCAAATGGCTGATTACATCGACGGGTATCCGTCCAACCTGCATGGGCGCATCGTCAGCATACCCAATCCGGTGCGTCCGGCCATGGAATTGGCAAAGCCGGCAGGGCGGGCTGGAGAGGCGAAGCGATTATTGTCCGTCGGCCGCCTGAGTTATCAAAAGAACCAGGCGGTACTGATTGAAGCTTTTGCGAAACTTGCCGATTTGCTGCCCGAATGGCGTTTGATTCTGGTTGGCGCCGGGGAGGATGAGTCGAAGCTGAAGCGCTTGGTCGTAGAAAAGGGATTGGTGGATCGCGTTGAATTTGCCGGGGCTGTAAAAGAGGTAGAGCGCTTCTATCTTGATAGCCAGCTTTTCTGTCTGTCCTCGCTATGGGAGGGTTTTCCCAATGCATTGGCGGAGGCGATGTCGCATGGCCTGCCGGCTGTCGGATTTGCAGATTGTGCCGGCGTCAGGCAGATGATCTTCAATGGGAAGACAGGGCGGCTGGCGCAAGGGAATGGTTCTGTGGATGCCCTTGCCGCTGCACTGCTGCCGTTGATGGAGGATGAGGCGGCCCGGCAAGACATGGGGGCGGCAGCGGTACTTGCCATGACCCGATTTGCTCCACAGACTGTTTTTGATCAATGGGAAAAGCTGTTCCTCGAGGTCTATGGCCAGTCATGAGATTACTTTTTGCGATCAAGAGGTTAAGTTCGGCTATTGGCGGGGCGGAGAGAGTTCTCTGCACGGTATGTTCTGGGCTCGCCCAGCGTGGTCATGATGTTACCGTCGTCACCTTTGACCAGGCGGGTGGGCAGGCTTTTTATCCTTTAGATGCGCGGGTCAAGCGGATTGATCTGGGTATTGGCGATTCGGCACGCAAGGCGCGCGTGGGTGAGACGCTGGGCCGGATTTCTGCCTTGCGGCGGGTTGTGATGGGAGAGGGGCCGCAGGTAGCGGTGGGCTTCATGCATTCGATGTTTGTGCCATTGGCGGTTGCTTTGGCAGGTACCGGCATCCCCGTGGTGGGTAGCGAACACATCGTGCCAGAGCATTATCGAACGAGACCTCTGCAGTACGCCTTGCTGATTGCGGCGGCACCATTTTTGTCGAAGGTGACGGTCTTATCCGAGTCGATTCGGATTCGCTACCCGGTTCCCATGCGGCGGCGGATGGTCGTCATGCCTAATCCTGTCATGACCGCAAGCGGGAAAGCCGAACCCGGCGCTGAGAAGACGCGCTATGTCTTGTTGAATGTCGCAAGACTCGACACGCAGAAAGATCACGCCACGCTTCTGCGTGCTTTCGCGCAGATCGCCGCAGCCTATCCTGACTGGGAATTGAGAATAATCGGGGATGGGTCATTGCGCGGCGAGCTGGAAAATCTGGTTCATGAGCTGGGACTGTTGAAGCGAGTAAGCATGCCGGGCGTCACGTCTGAGATAGGAGATGAATACCGTGGGGCTGATGCCTTTGTGATCTCTTCCCGTTATGAGGCCTTCGGCCTCGTCACGGCAGAGGCAATGACTTATGGCCTCCCTGCCGTCGGTTTTGCAGATTGTCCCGGAACAAATGAATTGATTCAAAACGGCAGCACTGGTTTGCTTGCAGCTGCCGGTCTTGATAGAGTGAAATCTTTGGCCCGGGAACTTGAGCGCCTGCTGTCGGATCCGGATCTGCGACGGCGATTGGGTGATGCGGGAAAGTCAGCAATAGACCGCAGTTTTTCCGCTCGGCATGTTTGTGATTTGTGGGAAAGATTGTTGGAGGAGGCAGGTGGGAAATTTTAAGCTGAGGCTTGGTTCCCCGGTGCATCTATTTACGTAATTTCAGTTGATCCTGACTGGGTTTTGAATGGAACAAGTTGGTGCTGTGAAGATGGAAAAAGCTAAGCGTTATCAAGTACTCGACTCATGGCGCGGGGTTTGCGCATGCATGGTCGCGTTGTTTCATTTCAAAACGAACAGCCACACCTATGATTTGCCGTTTTTTCGTAATGCATATCTTTTTGTTGATTTTTTCTTTGTCTTGAGTGGTTTTGTAATTTTTGCCAACTATGAGGAGAGGCTCAGGAAGGGATTCGGAGTGGTCCGCTTTTTGGTTATGCGGTTTGGCAGGGTGTATCCATTACATTTTGCTGTCCTGATGGCTTTCATCGGCTGGGATATTGTACAGCTGATTTTCCCTCAGGTGGCAAGCTTCGCAAAATATGCACCATTTTCTGGCCCCGGGGAAACTTCTGGCTATATCGTTTCGAACCTGCTGCTGACGCATAGTCTCGGTTTGCATGATTATCTGGCGCTGAACGGACCAAGCTGGAGTATCAGCACAGAGTTTTACGCATATGTGCTGTTTGCACTGGCAATCGTCATATTTCGTAATCGGATTCATTTATTTCTGATCGCCTCGGTAATTCTGTCGCCAGTTTTTCTATATATATTTTCACCTGGGTTCATGGATACTACGTACAGATATGGGTATGTACGATGCATATATGGTTTCAGTTTGGGTGCGCTGATTTGGCTGTTTATGGATCGGAGCCGGGGGCTGTTTGGTGATCCTAATATTGGGAAAAGATTTTTGGCGGTTGCTGAGGTTGTGGTTTTGTTTTTGGTGATTCTCTATGTGTCGTTCGCGGGTACCGGTCCGTTATCTCTTGCAGCCCCCGTAGTTTTTGCTTTGACGATATATATTTTTTCATTTGAGGCGGGCCTGATTTCGATTTTGATGCGAACTCGTTTTTTTCTGTTCCTTGGTTTGTTGTCTTACTCCATCTACATGAATGAGATTTTGGTGGGGGGAAAATTTTTCTTCGGCCTGGCGGGTGTGGCGGAAAAGAAATTGTCCGTCTATGTATTCTCCTCGGTAGGGGGTGTAAAGAGGCTTGGCATAGATCTTTGGCAGGGTGATTTATTTAACATCCTCTACTTGGCAGTCCTTGTATTGTTCTCCTGGTTCACCTACAAGCTGGTAGAAGAGCCGGGGAGACGTTTTTTTCGAGGCAGGGTAATTGGGAAATAACGTTCATGTATAGGAAAGAATGCCCTTTGCGCAACAATCGGTTCAATAACTAATGTGTGGAATTGCCGGTTTTGTATCTGCCCAGCTTTCCTCTAAGCAGCATATGTTGGATGCCGCCCGTTGTCTGGCAGGCCAATTGAAACATCGAGGCCCGGATGATGAAGGGGTGTGGGTGGATCCTGCGGCTGGTATTGCACTTGCGCACCGCCGGCTGGCCATTCTCGATCTCTCGGCCGCCGGTCATCAGCCTATGCTGTCGGCTTGCGGCCGCTATGTCGTGGTCTTCAACGGGGAGATTTATAACCACCTGGAGATCAGGCGGGAGTTGGATAATAGCTGTTTATTCAGCGGCCATACTGCCGCAGGAGAAGGCGCCCTCTGTCAAGACGCGGCTCACGTGGAGTCGTCCTCCAGGATAAATGAACGTTTGCGCGGAGGGGCGGGGTGGAGAGGGCATTCGGACACGGAAACCCTGCTGGCTGCTATAGCTGTCTGGGGTTTGGAGCGTACGCTTCAGAAAACCGTGGGTATGTTTGCCATCGCCCTGTGGGACCGTGAGGAGCGGGTTCTGTATCTGTCCCGTGACCGCATGGGTGAAAAGCCTCTCTATTACGGTTTGCAGGGGGGCGCTCTGCTGTTTGCGTCTGAACTCAAGGCATTGCGGGCCTACCCCGGCTTCAGGGGCGAAGTTGACCGGCAGGCCTTGACCCTCCTGCTGCGTTACAATGCGATTCCTGCCCCGTATTCGATCTACCAGGGCATTTTCAAGCTGCTGCCCGGCACGGTGTTGAAGATAACGCAAGCCGATGTTTTAAAAAAACAACTGCCTGTGCCACGGCCTTACTGGTCACTTCGGAAGGTGGCGATGGACGGACAACAAAATCCATTTGCAGGATCCGATGTCGAGGCGAGAGAGGAACTGGAGCGTCTGCTGCGGCAATCAATCGCTGGCCAAATGATCGCCGATGTGCCCCTGGGCGCGTTTCTCTCCGGAGGCATTGATTCATCCACCGTTGTGGCTCTGATGCAGGCCCAGTCGGCCAGGCCGGTGCGAACCTTTACCATCGGATTCCATGAGTCGGGGTACAACGAGACGGAACATGCCCATGCTGTGGCGGCTTATTTGGGCACTGACCACACAGAACTGTTTGTAACTCCTGCCCAGGCGATGGCGGTAATTCCACGCCTGCAGGAACTTTACGACGAGCCGTTCGCCGACCCCTCTCAAATCCCTACCTTTCTGGTCAGCGAGCTGGCGCGGCGGCATGTCACCGTCAGCCTTTCCGGGGACGGCGGAGATGAGCTTTTCGGCGGTTACAACCGCTATGTGCGGGCGGCGTCTTTATGGCGACGAACATGCTGGCTGCCACATAGCGTGCGTGCGGCCTTGGCTGGGGTGCTGACTACTATGCCGCCCGCTGTCTGGGATACGGTTTTAGATGGGCTCGGCAGATTCTTGCCAAGTGGTTGGCGCTATGCGAATCCCGGGGATTTGCTTCATAAATTCGCAGAAATCCTCGCGGTAAAATCGTCGGAAGAAATTTATACGTGTCTTGTATCGCATTGGAAGCGTCCCTCTGATGTGGTGAAAGGGGGGGGAGAGTCAACGACAGTGCTTGGCGATCGGGGTTGGTCTCCGGATTTGCCGGATTTGGAGCATTGCATGATGTATCTGGATTCGGTCTCCTATCTGCCAGACGATATCCTCGTCAAGGTGGATAGGGCCGCCATGGGGGTCTCTCTGGAAACCCGGGTTCCATTTCTAGACCACCGTTTGGTGGAGTTTGCTTGGCAGCTGCCCTTGTCCATGAAGATTCGTGATGGCCAGGGCAAGTGGCTGGTACGCCAAGTGCTCAATCGATATGTGCCGCGCAAATTGATCGAACGCCCGAAAATGGGGTTCGGTATTCCACTCGGTGTCTGGTTGCGCGGACCGCTGAAAGGGTGGGCGGAAGGCATGCTGGATGTGTCCCGTCTGGCTGGAGAGGGATTTTTCATCCCAGATTCTATTCAGGACATATGGCGTGAGCACTTGAGTGGGAAACTAAACAGATCATCAGCCCTTTGGGGAGTTCTGATGTTTCAACAATGGTTATCCGCCATTGAGCATAGGAAATAAAGTGGAAATAGTAAGTGAATTGTTGTCCTCAAATCTTATTCAAATAATAGAGACTTTCTGCGGCGGGGCTCTGGGTTATCTTGTTTTATTGTTTCTGCCCAATCTTCGAGTGGTTGGTTCAAACTCAATGGGTGGAGACTGGGTTTGTGCTGGCGAAAATAATAAATTTCCCGTGTGGATTCTAAAATTCTCTGTATCTTTTGTTGCCACTTCCTTATTGATATCATTTATTTTTAACCTGGGAGAGGTTTATCAGTATTCGTATTGGTACAAAAGGACTTTTTTTGTTTTTGGTGACGGCTTCCCTTTTGTATTGATACTGCCGCTCATTATTTTTGCGCGCCATGGGTCATGGCGTTTCTTGTCGGTCATCTTCCTTTCTCTGTTTCTCCTTGGCGGGAGGATGGTGTTAGCCGCGTCCATGATTGCGATGGTTGTGGTTGCATTTGAATCAAAGATGCGTCGGCATTTTCTTGTTAAGGTATTAAAAAGTATTGGGTTGGCTCTTTTTGTCTATTTTGTTGCGTTAATATTTTCAAATTTTTTACAAGAAGAGGGGAGGGGAAACCGTTTTCAAAGCAATTTTAATCCGCTAATTTCAAAAATCGAAAAATACTTTGATGTAAAAATAAATATAAACAATGTACGTGGTCGTGGGAATAGCTCGAGTTTTGAGAAATTGTATAACACCCAGGTACACAGCCCTCTTCGCCAGCGCATCTTTTCAACCATTGGTGGTGCTTGGATGACCTCTCAGGGTGGGTTCCACGGGGCAGCATATCCCTCCACCCCGGAAAAATTCGCTGATCTAATGATAGCCTCTAACCCATATGGTATTAACGAAAAATATTCAATTACCTGGAATGAATGGCAACGTATGAGGGCGGTACAGCATCCATATTTTAATTTCGGGTCTGGGTATGGTTGGTTTGGCATGGGAGCGGTGCTTTTGTTATTTTGTTGTTTGTGTTTAATGGGGATTGCAAATATTTCATCGGGTCGTGACAGCGGGTTGTGGTCGTCATTAACGGTTTATTTTATATTTACAGTGCTTATTAATCAAACACAGCCGTGGATTCAGAGTGGTTCAATATTACTTTTTCTAATGGGAATATGCGCCGCGCATATTTTAATTGTGTTTAGTCAACATCATCGGATGATAAAATGATCAGAAATTCGTTATGCCTAATGGGGGCATTGCTCTGGTGAAATGTATATCAACTCAGAATCTGCTCAGGTATTATTTGCCGTGAGCTTGCTGTGCAGCCGATCATCCGTTATTTGCGCTTTTATAGGATTTGCATGGGTCAAAAACTGTTATTTGTCGTTACTGAAGACTGGTATTTTATTTCACATCGTTTACCCTTAGCAATTGCCGCACGAGAGAAGGGCTATGAGGTGGCCGTGGCGACTCGGGTGAATCGCTACGGTCCGGCGATCGAAGAGGCAGGGCTGCGCCTTATTCCTCTGAAGCGTCTACGGCGTGCGAGCCTCAATCCATTTCGGGAACTATCGGCACTCATGGAGCTGGCAGCGATCTACAGACGGGAGCGTCCTGCCCTGGTCCACCATGTTGCGCTCAAGCCGGTCGTCTATGGTAGCCTGGCAGCATGGATGGCAGACGTTCCCGGAACAGTCAATGCGTTGGCCGGATTGGGATTTGTCTTTTCTTCTCGGAGGCTATTTGCGCGGGTCTTGAAACCCTTGCTGATTCTAATTTTTCGTTTGCTTCTCAACAACCAGAACGGATGCCTAATCGTGCAAAATAGGGACGACCTGAAAGTGCTGACTGAAAAAGGCATGGTCTCCCCGGCTTATATACGGCTCATCCGTGGGGCAGGAGTGGATATGGATCGTTTTAGCGTCAGACCGTTAGGCGAGGGGAAGCCATTGGTGCTCCTTGCCTCCCGCATGCTCTGGGATAAAGGTGTGGGCGAGTTCGTTGAGGCGGCAAGGATTCTTAGAGGGCAGGGGTTGGAGGCGCGTTTTGTCCTCGTCGGCGATACCGATACCGAAAATCCGACAGCCATATCTAGGCAGCAGTTGGCCATTTGGCAGTCCGAGGGGGTAGTCGAATGTTGGGGCTATAGAGAGGATATGCCGGAAATTTTGTCACAGGCTCATGTAGTTTGTCTCCCCTCCTTTTATGGAGAGGGTATTCCCAAGGTGCTGATTGAGGCGATGGCGTGTGCGCGACCGATCATCACCACAGACATGCCTGGTTGCCGCGAGTTGATACGCGAGGGCGAGAATGGTTATGTCGTGCCGCCGCGTGATGTCGATGCCCTTGCCGAGGCCCTTGCCAGACTTCTGAAAGATCATCCTATGTGCGTGCGTATGGGTATGGCCGGGAGAGGGATCGCTGAGGCGGAATTTTCCGTGCATCGTATTGTCTCGGAAACGCTGGATGTGTATCGGGAACTGTTGCCTTGATGCGCGTTATGGTGACTGGTGCAACCGGTTTTGTCGGCCGAGCTCTGTGTGCCGAATTGATGGTTCGCGGCTACAGTGTGCGAGCTGCGCTTAGGCAAGTTGAGGCCAGGCAGGAGTTGTCAAGGGGTGTTGAACCTGTTATTGTCGGCACAATTAGCGCCGCGACGGATTGGCGTGCGGCGTTGGCTAAATGTGATGCGGTTGTTCATCTTGCTGCACGAGTACATGTGACGCGAGATGAGGCGAGTGACCCAATGGCGGAGTTTCGTGCAGTGAATGTCGATAGCACGCTAAACCTAGCGTTGCAGGCTGCTGCGGCGGGCGCGCGACGGTTTGTGTATCTCAGCTCGATCAAGGTGAATGGGGAGGTAACGCAGCCCAATTGTGCTTTTTCCTCTGCCGATGTTCCAGCGCCTCTCACCGCCTACGGTATTTCCAAGCTGGAGGCCGAAGATGGGTTACGGGCTCTGGCGGTCAAAACTGGGGTTGAAGTTGTGATTATTCGCCCACCTCTTGTTTATGGGCCAGGGGTCAAGGCAAATTTTCTTTCCATGATGCGTTGGTTATGGCGGGGTATTCCTCTGCCGTTGGGGGCTATCCACAATCGACGTAGCTTAGTGGGCTTAGATAATTTGGTGGATTTGATTGTTACTTGTATCGACCATCCTGCTACGGCGAATCAGACCTTTCTAGCATGCGACGGCGAGGATCTTTCGACAACGGAACTATTGCTGAAAATGGGGGACGCGCTAGGCAAGCCGGCGAAACTGATATCAGTACCTGCCGATATATTGGTTTTAGGTGCTAAGCTACTTGGCAAGCCTGAAATTGCTCAGCGCTTGTGCTGTTCATTGCAAGTAGATATTTCCAAGGCGCGAAAATTGTTAGGATGGATGCCACCTGTTAGCGTGGATGAAGGTTTTCGGCGTACCGCTAGGCACTTTTTGGCTTCACTGTCGGGCCGTTGAGAGGTGGTCCTTCGAATAGGGCCGTCGTGTAAGGTGAAAAAAATGACTGAAGCAGTATTATAATAAAGATGAAGCGGGATCAGGTTTCAGCCGGACCCAATGCCAAGGTGCTCTTGGACGCGCTCAAAGGGGAAGACGGTCTCTGACGTAACTGTCGGCGCGGCACAGTCTCCACTTCAATTACGAAAAAAATGGAGGTGTGAATGTGTTGATTTCCTCTATTGCCATTCGACATCAACTTCAAAGGAAAATATATGGAATTGAAGAATATTCTCATCACCGGTGCCGCCGG
>Ga0172379_10006225_pt1 | contig 16124 bp, 14 predicted proteins | sample GrowelOW334metaG_FD_119756 | JGI IMG/M metagenome (GOLD analysis project Ga0172379, IMG submission 119756) | Groundwater microbial communities from an aquifer near a municipal landfill in Southern Ontario, Canada - Groundwater well OW334 metaG | ecosystem: Environmental > Aquatic > Deep... | reverse complement strand
GTGTGAGCATCCATGGGGATGCAAGCCGTGGTTGTCGTTTTTTGCCAACATTAGAGTAAGGTTTTTTCAGTTTTATGTCCTTCTCTCTCCCAATATTTTAGGCAGTGTTCCTCAGTAGCTCAGCTGGTAGAGTACTCAGCTTTTAACTGAGGTGTCCCTGGTTCAAGTCCAGGCTGAGGAGCCAAACCTATATTTTATGGCCCATGTCATAAGACAACTTTCCACTCCTAGGAGTAAAGTCAGCCAGTGCAAGTCTGAAATGGGCAACCTAAAATCATAGAAGATTGGAACCACAATCTTCTTCAAAACTTAGTAAATAATTCCAATACAGAAGGCACCTTATTAGATGGGTGTTTTTGTTTTTTCTGTTTCAGTTTTTTTATTCCAAGCCGAAAGGAGGTGAATCAATTGAAGCAACAGGCGTATCGTTTTTTTAGATGGACCGTGGCCTTCTCTTTTTGGAGTCTCATTTTTTTATTTGAGCTAAAACAGGGAGTGTCAGATAATGTCTGGAATTTTTTGTTTTAAGCTCCATAAAAAACTTTCAACCTGACACAGCGTTGTCAGAACCCCATCCGTTTTTCTGGATGGGGATTTTTTATATACAACAGAGCGAAAACCCTATTTTTGTGTTATGATATTATATATGAGTGCAGAAATTAATAAAATTGAAGATCTGGGTTGGAATAGTTATTTCGAATCCGAAAGAGCCGAATTAAATTTAGCTGATTTTTCTATTGCCAGAGTATCGGCTGAGTATAAAGGAATGTATAAAGTTAAAAATGAAAAGGGAGAGTTTTTGGCAAAAATAACTGGCAAGCAAATTTTTAAGTCTAAATCACGAGAAGATTATCCCGCTGTTGGTGACTGGGTGGCTGTTAGGGAACTTGATAATGAGCAAGCGGTAATTCAGACAGTTTTGCCAAGAAAAACAATAATTAAGAGAAGATATGGCGATAAAAACAAAAGTGGAGAAAAAAATGACATTCAAATCATTGCCACAAATATTGACGTGGCTTTTATTGTCCAATCGGTTGGCCGGGATTATAACGTAAACCGCTTTGAAAGGTATTTAGCTATTGCTCAAGACGCAAACATAAAACCTGTTATAATAATCAACAAGACGGACTTAATTTCAGCTGAAGAAAAGGATTCTAAATCAGCGGAAATAAAAAATAGGTTAGGAGATATTGATGTTATTTTCACCAGCGTCATAAATAACGAAGGTTTGGATAGACTAAAAGCTTGTATCCAAAAAAGTGAAACCTGTTGTTTTCTGGGTTCTTCTGGTGTAGGGAAATCATCGCTTATCAATAAACTGCTAGGAAAAGAAGATATTAAAACAGGAAATATCAGTTCATATTCAGATAGAGGCAAACATATCACGACCGGCAGGGAGATGTATTTTTTGGAGTCAGGCGGTATTGTGATAGACAATCCAGGAATTAGGGAAGTTGGCATGACAGATGTAGGTGCGGGAATTGACAGCTTGTTTGATGAGATAATTATACTGGCGGAAAAGTGCAGATATGTCGATTGCACGCATATTCATGAACCAAACTGTGAAGTTTTGAAAGCATTAAAAGAAGGAGTATTAGACGAAGATAAATATTCCAATTATATAAATCTCAAGAAAGAAACCGAGTATTTCGATATGAGCCAATCAGAGAAGAGAGAGAAGAATCGGAACTTTGGAAAATTTCTCAACAAGGCGAAAAAAGATTTTAGAAAATTCGGACATAAAGATTTTTAATTTATGAAATGTTCAGCATCAAATTATAGACAAAAGTTTCCGGTGTGTGATATGGTTAGTTTGCGCATAAGCGAATACTTGTGAAAAAAAAGCCAAGCAAAGAAAAAAAATATCGCGTAGTTTTTGTGCTGGGTCTAATCTTTTGGCTGGGCATCATTTTTCTGTTTTCCTCAGAGCAAAATCTGCGATCCTCTTTCTCCTATAACATTGATCTCGTTTTACGCAGAACAGCGCATATCGTCGAGTATTTTATTTTAACCTTTCTTATCTACAAGGTTTTATTTTTTTTCAAAAAGCCTTCGCTAAAAAGCATCTTTTTGCTTTCTTTGAGTTATGCTTTTCTTGACGAATGGCACCAATCATTTATCGTTGGGCGAGAAGGTACTGTCAGAGACGTGGCCTTTGATTTGGTCGGAATTCTTTTGGGGCTGTATTTTATCAGGAAGTTAAAGGAAAACAGGATTGAAGTTAATAAATTTAAAACCGGGGAAAGTGGTAAAAAATCAAAAAAGAGCAGAAAAAAGAGTTGACCAAAAAACTCACAGCAAACACTGAAGAAAGGCGTTTTTTGTTTAAAAATTGAAGAAGAAAAATAAATGAGCTATAATAAAACCAAGCTTAATTATTAACAAAAAAACCTATGCAAGGATTTAACGCCAACATCGAAAAAGAGACTTTGGAAAACACCAATTTTCGTCGTGTGCTCTACACAGGCCGTAACAGCCAATTGGTCTTAATGAGTCTCAAGCCAAAGGAAGAAATCGGGATGGAGGTTCACACTGAAAACGACCAGTTTTTCCGCTTTGAAAAAGGGGAGGGGAAATGTATCATTGATGATAATGAATATGAGTTGAAAGACGGTGTCGCAATCATTGTCCCGGCCGGTGCCCAGCACAACATCATCAACACCTCTGAAACCGAAGACTTGAAACTCTACACAATCTATTCCCCAGCGCATCACAAAGACGGAATCGTACGAGCCACCAAAGAAGAAGCGGAAGCTAACGACGCTGAGTTTGACGGACAAACAACAGAATAACATAGTAACGCTCTGAAATTAAGAATCCTTCGGTTTGTCCATTAATCGAGGGATTTTTTGCACCCCTAACGGCTTAAAAATCGTATTGCTATTAGGCATTGTTTTCCACAATGCCCGATTGTAATAATTAATTAAAATCATATGATGGGACAATATTTTAACAATATGGGCTGGGGTTATGGGTTCGGTTTTGGCTGGATATTTATGATTATTTTTTGGGCCTTAATCATCTGGGCAATCTATGCCTTGATTCGTAGCTTTTCTGGTCGTAGCGGTCATAGCCATGAACATGGCGAGGGTATGCATCAAGAGCGAAAAGTTTTTGACATCCTCAAAGAGCGTTATGCCAAGGGAGAGATATCAAAAGAAGATTTCGACAGAATGAAGAAGGACTTGGAATAATCCGCTCATTTTGTTAGGGCAAAATCACAATCCTCACCGGAACTTTCCGCGTGGGGGTTTATTTTTTTCATGTTTTACTTAAGGAGAAAATGGAGTTAAGATAGAGATGTACCTAATAACTTCACTTACTTTCATGTCATTCCCGTGCCCGCCGGAAGCGATAGTATTTAGGGCAGGGAGGTGGGAAATAAAAAAACTATGGACGAGATTGAAATTCTCAAAAAAGAAATCAAAGAAATCAAAAGCCGGAATGCGCGGGTGGAGTTGGATAAGGCCTGGGAAACCAGCATCACGCGCAAAGTTTTGATTTGCGTTTTCACCTACTTAGTCGTGGTGCTTTTTTTCTTTTTCGCCCATCTCTCCAAACCATTCATAAATGCCATTGTTCCAACTATGGGCTTTGCCCTTTCCACCCTTTCTATGCCCTATTTCAGACAGTGGTGGGTGAGGAGAAATAGAAGCGATTCATAACGGCCTGATTAGGCCGTTTTTCTTTACGAAAGCGGGGATTTGGGGTAGGATGGAAGGGTAAATAAATTTTCAAGATGGCAAAAATAAAAAATTATGAAAAAAAAGAATCAACTTATCCCAAACAACAGCTTTACTGAGTTTTTACTTTACACTACTCCGAATGGAAAAGTGAAAGTGGAGATTTTTTTGCGTGATGAAAATATTTGGTTGACGCAAGAAAAAATAGCTCTTTTGTTTGGTGTTCAAAGACCGGCAATTACCAAGCATTTGAAAAATATATTCGAAAGTGGGGAATTAGATGAAAAAGTGGTTAGTTCCATTTTGGAACACACCACTACTCATGGGGCCATAGCAGGGAAAACACAGAATCAGCTTGTAAAATTTTATAATCTTGATGCTATTATTTCCGTCGGTTATCGGGTAAATAGCGTGCAAGCGACGCAATTTCGTATTTGGGCGACAGAAAGATTGAAAGAATATATAATCAAGGGCTTTACAATGGATGATGAAAGACTCAAGGATCCCAGTGGGTTTTTTGGTAAAGACTATTTTGAAGAACAGCTGGCGAGAATCAGAAACATCCGCTCCAGTGAAAGGAGAATGTATCAGAAGATTACGGATATTTACGCGCAATGCAGCGCTGATTATAATCCAAACGAAGAAATTACCAAGCAATTTTTCGCTACCGTGCAAAATAAACTACATTTTGCCATTACGGGTAAAACTGCAGCAGAAATTATTCACGAAAGAGTCAACAGTGCAAAGCCAAATATGGGCCTCACTGTTTGGAAAAATTCCCCGAAAGGGGCGATTCGTGAAACGGATGTGGTGATCGCGAAGAATTATTTGAACGAAAAGGAGCTTGATCATCTGAATAGAATCGTAACAATGTATCTTGATTATGCTGAACTGCAAGCGACTCGAGGGATTTTGATGCGGATGAAAGACTGGATAGAAAAGTTGGATGCATTTTTGAAATTCAATGAACGACAAATACTCGGCGATGCTGGAAAAATCAGTCATGAGGTGGCGGAAAGCTTGGCGCTGGGAGAATACGATAAATTCAGGATAGAACAGGACAGAAATTATATTTCCGATTTTGATCGTGAGATGAAAATGATTTTAGAAGCGAAAAAGAAAAAGTGAAGTATTTATACAGAATAAGATTAAAGGCGTTTTTTTCTTTACGAAAGCGGGGATTTGGGGTAGGATGGATAGGTAAGTAATACATTACTCACCTCTCTATGTCATTCCCGCGTAGGCGGGAATCTAGTCTCGTAGTGTGCCAAGCAGGGAAATGATATGTTTAATAATATTTTAAATCTATGTCCACAAGAAAAATGGAAGATAAAAACATCAGAAAGCTGACCAAGGTTGGCAAGCAATCCATCGCCGTCACCATTCCAATTGAAATATTCCGCGCACTTGGTTGGCGAGAGAAACAAAAGGTTATAGTCAAAAAATCAGGGAATAAATTAATTATTGAGGATTGGAAAAAGTAATTATGCCTCGAATTAAAGATTTACCAAAACATAAACAACCGAGAGAAAAACTGATCGAGAAAGGCGCAGAAAATCTGCGCGACAGTGAGTTGATGGCGATTCTTCTGCGCACAGGAACGAAAGGTAAAGATGTCATGAAAGTTTCACGTGAAGTATTGCGAAAAAATCCCACCAAAAATTTATTAGCACTTAATTTTAAGGACTTAGCAAAAATCAAAGGCATTGGTCGCGGAAAAGCCTGCTTGCTTCTCGCGGCATTTGAACTGACCAAACGCGCCTTGGAAGTGGAGGATAATAATTTGCCAACAATCATTTCCGCCAAAGACGTTGTGGCGCAATTGCAAGAATTGCGCACGATGAAAAAGGAGCATTTTGTGGCGCTCTATCTCAATGCCAGAAATCAACTGATTCACAAAGAAACAGTTTCTGTCGGCACACTCAACGCCAGCCTGATCCATCCCCGCGAAGTATTCAAGTCCGCCATCGATCAGCTGGCGGCTTCTGTTATTTTGGCCCACAACCATCCTTCCGGTAGCGCCGAACCTTCCGAAGATGACTTGGAAGTGACCAAGCGCCTGAAAGAAGCCGGAAAGATTTTGGGGGTTGAGGTCTTGGATCACGTGATAGTGACGAAAAATAGCTATTGCAGTCTCAAAGAGAAGCAATTGATTTAATGCTAAAATACGTTTTGAAAGTTAGTTTACATCGGTATTGACAATATAAACAAAATAGCATAATATGTTTATATCACGATACCTAATATAAACAAAACAATGAATAAGCCAAATAAGGTAAAAATCGGTCGTTATATTCAGCAAAAAGAAGGATTCAAAGCCTTTATTCCTTTTGATTTTCCGCCGAAAGCAGGGTTTGCGATGACCCCAAAACTTTACAAAAAACACGAAGAAGCAATCCGCTTGGTGGGAAAGTTGGATGGCATAACTCGTCTTTTGCCGGATAAAGATTTTTTTATTTCCATGTTTGTCATAAAAGATGCAACTTACTCAAGCCAGATTGAGGGTACTAAAGCAACTTTTCAGGATGCGGTGGCTGCGCCAGTTACGGAGGAAAAAAATAGAAAGAATCCGGACGTTGATGATATTGAGCATTATATAAAAGCAGTCAATTATGGCATCAAGAGAACGGAGACGTTTCCAATTTCTTTGAGATTTATCAGGGAGCTTCATGAAAAACTAATGGTTTGTGCTCGCTGTTCCCAGCATGCTTATCCTGGTGAGTTTCGAAGTTCGCAAAATTGGATCGGAGGCAAGATGCCTGCCGATGCTTCTTTTGTGCCACCAACTGTCGATGAAATGCGCAGAGCGCTAGATGATTTGGAAAAATTTATCCATGCGCAAGATGATTATCCCTCACTAGTTAAGGCAGGACTTATTCACGCGCAGTTTGAAACAGTGCATCCCTTTTCTGATGGCAACGGGCGAACCGGACGGATGCTGGTCGCAATGTATATCCATTATTTGGGAATTTTGGAAATGCCAGTCCTGTATCTTTCGAGTTATTTCAAGAAACATCAAAAACTTTACTATCAAAAACTGCAAAATTATCATGATGAAGATTCTGATGTTTCCGGTTGGTTGGAATTTTTCCTGGAGGGTGTGGCTGAAATTGCTAGTTCTAGTATTGAAACATGCGCGCAAATTACGAGCCTTCGCGATCGTGATTTTGCTAAGATGCAAAAACTTGGCAAGAAATCAGCCGAGTCGACTTTGGAAATTGTCCGAAAATTATTTGGTCAACCGATTGTGGGCGTGGCTGAAATTATGAAATGGACCGGATTTACCGCTCCGGGTGCTTATAGTGTGATTGAAAGATTGAAAAAACTGAAAATTCTTGAGCCACTGGGCAATGTTGAATATGACCAAAAATATATATATGCGGATTATTATGAGATATTCGATGAGACATACAAAGAGGTGCGAGGAAAAACAAAGAAGCAAGCTTAACTAAGAATTGGAAAAATTAGCTCGAAAAGCCAAAAAGGGGTAAAATGATAAAGTAACAGGTTGGTTTTTGGTAGCATTAAGAAATAATCAAAAAATTTATTCTAGAAAAATGAAAAATCTTTCCGAACAAGACATTTGTACAAAATTTATCACTCCAGCAATTGAAAAAGCCGGCTGGGATAAAATGACGCAACTGCGCGAGCAGGTGTCTTTTACGTCTGGTCGAATTTTGGTGCGCGGAAAAACCATTGAGCGCGGAGAAGGCAAGCGAGCGGACTATATTTTATACTACGAACCAAATTTTCCCATTGCCGTCATTGAAGCCAAGGATAACAACCAATCGATTGGTGGTGGGATGCAACAAGCGATTTCGTATGCCGAGGCACTGGATGTTCCTTTCGCCTTTAGTTCTAGTGGCGAGGGATTTTTGGAACATGATTTTTTGACAGGGAAAGAGCGACAACTAGAAATAGACGAGCTTCCGTCGCCCGAAGAGCTGTACCAACGCTATAAGCTGGCCAATAAAATTGAAGAAAAAACGGAAGACATAATCCGCACACCGTATTATTCTGACAGTTCTGGAAAAACCCCGCGTTACTATCAAGAAGTGGCCATTAACCGCACCGTGAAGGCGGTAGCAGAAGGGCAAAAAAGAATTCTACTTGTGATGGCAACCGGAACGGGCAAGACTTTTGTGGCCGGTCAAATTATTTGGCGGCTTTGGAAATCAGGGCAAGCCAAAAGAATTTTGTTTTTGGCTGATCGCAATATTTTGGTTGATCAAACAATGGTCAACGACTTCAAACATTTTGGCGACAAGATGACAAAGGTGAAGCATCGCCAGATTGATAAGGCCTATGAAATTTATCTGGCCCTCTATCAAGGCATTACTGGCAATGAAGAAGAAAGCAATGCTTACAAGCAATTCAGTCCAGATTTTTTTGATTTGATCGTGGTGGATGAATGTCACCGAGGAAGCACAGCGGAAGATTCGCCCTGGAGGGATGTTTTGAACTATTTTCAATCAGCCACGCACATTGGACTCACGGCCACACCGAAAGAAACCAAAGATGCGTCAAATATTGAATATTTTGGCGAGCCGGTCTATACCTATTCTCTAAAGCAAGGGATTGAGGATGGTTTTTTGGCACCCTACAAAGTGATCCAAATTATGCTCGACAAGGATTTGGGTGGTTATCGTCCAACCATAACTGATCGAGATACGGAGGGGCGAGAAATCAAAGACAAAATATACACGGAAAAAGATTTTGACAGAAATCTGGTGCTGGTGGAAAGAACGAAAACTGTCGCCAAGGAAATCACAAAATTCTTGAAGCAAACTGATCGTTTCGATAAAACGATTGTTTTTTGCGTGGACATTGATCACGCCGAGCGAATGCGCCAAGCGTTGGTGAATGAAAACGCGGATTTGGTCAAAGAAAATTACAAATATGTAATGCGGATCACAGGTGACAATGAAGAAGGCAAGAAGGAGTTGGATAATTTCATTGATCCGGAAAATCTCTATCCGACAATTGTAACGACCAGTAAGCTTTTGACGACCGGTGTGGACGCGCAAACTTGCAAAAATATTGTGTTGGATTCCAATATCAGATCAATGACGGAATTTAAGCAAATCATTGGACGTGGCACGCGCATCCGAGAAGATTATGGCAAAACGCATTTTACTATTTTGGATTTTCGCAAAGTAACCGAACTTTTTGCCGATGAAGATTTTGACGGACCACCGGAACAAATCAAAGAAATCAAATCAGGCGCTGATTTGGTCAATTATGCGGATGAAATCGAAACTGGCGCTGATTTGGTGAAAGACGAGGGCGTGAAATATGGCGAGGAAATGCGACCAAATATTATCGAAGCGGGAGAAATTGAAAAAGAAAAAGCAGAAAAAATTTATGTGGACGGCGTGCCGGTGGAAGTGGCCTACAAGCGGGCGCAATATCTCGACGGCAACGGAAAGTTGATCACGGAATCGCTGAAAGATTACACCAAAAAACAAATCCTCAAAGAATATGCATCGCTGGATGATTTTGTCCAAAAGTGGAGCAAATCGAATCAAAAATTTTGCATTATTGAGGAATTGGAAAAGCAAGGCGTGATGTTTTCCGAATTGCAAAAAACCATCGGACAAGAGCTTGATCCGTTTGATCTGATTTTGCATGTCGCTTTTGGCAAGCAAAAACTCTTGACCAGAAAAGAGCGGGCGGAAAAAGTGCGGAAGAGTAATTATTTGAAAAAATATGAAGGCAAAGCAAGAGAAGTGATCAATGCGCTCTTGGACAAATATGCCGATCAGGGAATCTTTGCCATTGATGACATTGGAGATTTGACTGTGATGCCATTTTCGCAATTTGGCACGCCCATTCAAATTGTGAATGATATTTTTGGCGGAAAAAAAGAGTATCTCCATGTAATTGATAAGATTCAACAAGAAATTTACGTATAATAATATTCGCATGTCCCGCTTTCGCCTGCCTGCCGGCAGGCAGGTAGTGCGGGTTCGCGAAGCGAAAAACAATGACACTTGAAACTGCAGTCAAATCAATTCAAGATATAATGTGGAAGGACGAAGGTGTGGATGGCGATGCCCAGCGCTTGAGCCAACTGGTCTGGATGCTTTTCTTGAAAATCATTGATGATAAGGAAAAACAGTCGGAATTTATCTCTGAGCGCTATCGCTCTCCAATTCCGGAAAAACTGCGTTGGCGCAATTGGGCAGCCAATGCGGAAGGCATCACTGGCGACGAGCTTTTAGATTTTGTGAACAACAAGCTTTTTCGTGAACTGAAAAATCTCAAAGTGCAACCGGATGACAAAATGGGACTTTTGGTGAAAGAAATTTTCAATGATACGTTTAACTATATGAAGTCCGGGACACTTATTCGCCAAGTGGTGAATAAGCTCAACGAAGTTGATTTTAATCGAAGTGACGATCGCCATCATTTCAACGAAATCTATGAACAACTTTTGAAAAGTTTGCAAAGTGCCGGCAATTATGGCGAGTTCTACACTCCGCGTGCACTCACTGGTTTTGTGGTTGAAATGGTCAATCCGAAATTGGGAGAGACTGTGCTTGATCCAGCTTGTGGCACGGGAGGCTTTTTGATGCACACTCTTGATCACATCGGGAAAGAAGTTAAGACCAAAAAAGATCAGCAACTTCTGGAGCGCACAATTTCTGGCGTGGAACTAAAACAACTTCCGTTCACGTTGGCAGTTGCCAATCTGATTCTTCACGGTGTGGAAATGCCGGATCAAATTCGGCGTGGCGATATGCTTTCAAAACCACTGCGAGAATATGGACCAAAAGATCGAGTGAATGTGATCGTGGCCAATCCGCCTTTTGGTGGATCAGTCAAAGACGGTACACAAGCCAATTTTCCCTTGGAATTTCGCACCAAAGATACGGCGTTGCTTTTTCTGGTTTTGTTTATCCAACTTTTGAAACCCAATGGTCGCGCGGGAATAGTTTTGCCGGATGGAGTTTTGTTTGGCGAGGGCGTGGCGACTGCGGTCAAGAAAAAATTATTGTCCGAATGTAATTTACACACGATCGTGCGTTTGCCCCAAGGAGTTTTCAGTCCCTATGCCGGAGTAAATACGAATTTATTATTTTTCGAAAAAGGCAATCCGACGAAAGAAATTTGGTATTATCAATTGCCACTGCCAGAAGGGATGAAACAATACACCAAAAATCGTGGCATTCGGCCGGAAGAATTTGAAGCTGTGAAGAGGTGGTGGAAGAATCGCAAGGTCAATGAAAATGCTTGGAAAATATCAATCAAAGAAATTGAAGCGAGAAATTTTAACTTAGATTTCAAAAACCCAAGCAAAAACGGCGCAGTGGAGCACGAAGATCCGAAGAAAGTTGTGGAGGGGATTTTGGAGAGGGAGAAGGAGATTGAGAAAATTATGTTAGAAATAAAAAGTGTATTATAATAAAATTATGAAAAAAAGTATAAACAAATTTTCAAAGTGGGATAAAAAATCCATAAAAATAATTGATCTTTTTCTGGATCCGGAAAATATTCGTTTGGATATAGAAAATAAATCGCAGGATGCGATAATAACTGATTTATTTGTTAATGAAAATGCATTTCAAATTTTAGAAAGTATGGTGGAAAATGGTTTATTTCCTGATGAGTTGCCTATAATTGTATATGAAAATAAAAAATATTTAGTAATAGAAGGCAATCGTCGCGTAGCTTCTTTGAAGGCCATATTAAATCCAAGCTTATCTGGTAAGTATGAGCTAAGAATCAAAAAGCTATTAGGCAAATCGAAGCCTTTTGAGGAAATTGATGTTGTTATTGCTCCGAATCGGGAATCTGTTGATAGGTTATTAGCAACTAAGCATACAAAAGTTACTAGAAAACCATGGAAGCCATTAAGACAGGCCTATTTTTATCATGCTCAAATTGAAAAAGGGAAAAATATAAATGATTTAGTTCTAGAGTATCCAAGTGTTGATATTGTGAAATTTATAAAAATGTGGGAGATGCATAAAATTGCAAAATCTATTGAGTATGATTCTCCCGCAACAACAGAAAAAGTGCATAATCAAAGAAGCTTTCCGGTATCCACAATAGAAAGATTATATGATGATAAAAACTTTCGTGATTTTGCAGGGTTTCAATTTGATCAGAGTGGCTTAATTCAAATTAAGGCGGACCAGTCTGAGTTCAAGAAGATATTTAAGCAGATCGTTAGTGACGCAGTTGATAAAGTTATAGACACTCGTACTCTTGGGAATGAGAGCAAAAGAAAAGAATATTTTAATAACTTTGAAAAACCTAAGGAAGGTAAAACGGAACTTACTTCTAATAAATTTAAAGAAGTAAGTTTAAGGTCACTCTCTGCGGTAAAAAATAAATTAGACACAAAGGGAATTAACTTTCAATTGACGAAATGCCCAGCAGTTAAAAGAATGTATCTGGAGTTAGCCACGATTAATATCGAAAACTTTCCAAACGCAAGTCATGATCTTCTGAGAAGTTTTTTAGAATGTTCATTGAAAGCATTCTTCTGGGAGCATGAGATCGCAGTTCCTCATAATGGTCCCAACGTCTATCTGGACGACGCATTAAGAGCTTTTGAAACAGACAAAGAAGTTGAGAAAATAGCTGGAAATAAATATAGTGGATTAAAGAATCTGATAGGTAGGATACGGCAGAAAAAAGGTCCCACAAATATGAGAGAATATACGGCTAATTTTATGAATCAATTAAATCATAGCCATCTTATTTTTAGTGAAAAAAAAGATGTCAATGATGGCTGGGAAACTTTGAAACCACTTTTTTCTTTTATTTTAGAAACTGTTCCAAATGAAAATAAAAATAAAACCACAACGTAAATATCATTTTTCTCCCTTAAGGTATCCTGGAGGAAAAACATCGCTATTTCCATTTTTTGATGATGTTTTAAAGAAGAATAATCTGTATGAGGGTACTTATATAGAGCCGTTTGCTGGTGGAGCTGGTGCAGCTTTGTCCTTACTATTGCTTGAAAAAGTAGAAAAAATTGCTATAAATGACTTAGATCCGGCTATTTATGCATTTTGGAAATCTTCAATATTTGACGCGAATAAGTTTATTGCAAAAATAAAAAGAACTAATGTTTCGATAGAAGAATGGAGGAAGCAAAAAAAAATCTACAAGAATAAAAATTCTTCAGAATTTAAGCTTGGTTTTGCAGTTTTTTTCTTAAACAGAACAAATCAATCTGGAATTATAGAGGGTGGACCTATCGGCGGAATTGAACAAAAGGGAAAATGGAAGATTGACGCAAGATTTAATAAGGATGCATTGATAAAAAAGATTCAAAAAATAGCACTCTATAAAGATAGAATTAAAGTATTAAACATGGACGGACTTGATCTGCTTTTGCGTTATAAAAAAAATAAAAATATTCTCATATACCTCGATCCGCCATATTATATAAAAGGGAGTTCGCTTTATCTGAACCATTACAATGAAGGCAATCATTCTAAGCTAGCGGCTTTTTTAAACAAAAATAACAAACTTAATTGGATATTAACATACGACAACGTGATGCCTATTAGGAAATTATATCCCAAAAGAAGGGTTAGTAATTTTTTAATTAATTATTCTGCAAATAAAAATGTTAAAGGATCGGAAATTATGGTTTTTTCAGATGCAATAAAATTGACTTGTTGATTATGATTGATAAACAAAAAACTAACTGTCCAATAAAAAAAATAGAAGAAGTCTGCGATTTTCAAAATGGGCTTTGGACTGGAAAAAAGCCTCCTTTTTTTGTTGTGAAAGTTATTCGTAATACTAATTTCAAGAATAATGATGGTACTTTAAATTATGATTCAGTTGCCGAAATCGAGGTTGAAAAAAAACAATTAGAAAGTAGATTATTGCAAAAGGGGGATATCATTCTGGAGCGTTCAGGCGGTGGACCAGATCAACCAGTCGGAAGAGTTGCTTATTTTGATAATGATGATGAGTTTAGCTTTAGTAATTTTACAACTCGCATAAGATCAATTAAAAATATAGACAGTAAATATCTATGGTTATTCCTGAACTTTTTTTATAAGTCTGGAAAAACTGAGGTGATGCAAAAAAAAACGACTGGCATAAGAAATCTTATATTTTCTGAGTATAAAAATATTGAAATCCCCCTTCCTCCTCTCCCCGAACAAAAGAAAATCGTGGCGAGGTTGGAAAAGTTGTTGGCGAAAGTGAAAGAGGCGAAGCGGTTGCGTGTTGAGGCGTTGGAGCTTACGCAAAATCTTCTTTCTGCTGAATTGCATAAAATTTTCGCAGAAGGAAAGAAAAAGAAATGGGAAGAAAAAAATGTTGAAGAAATCTCTGATGATGTGCAATATGGTTTTACTGCGTCTGCGAGAGAGCGCGGTAATGCTCAAATGCTTCGCATTACGGATATTCAAAATGGCACTGTTAATTGGGCGATGGTTCCTTTTTGTAAGTGTGAAGAATTGGAAAGATATAAACTTTTTAATGGCGACATTGTTTTTGCACGAACAGGTGCAACTGTGGGAAAGAGTTACCTGATAAATAATCCTCCAGAAAATGCAGTCTTTGCTTCATATCTGATACGCGTAAAAACAAATAATAAAAAATGTTCGCCAGAATTGTTGTACTATTTTTTTCAGTCTCCATGCTATTGGGATCAGGTTACGAAGCAACAAGTTGGAGGCGCACAGCCAAATGTGAATGGATCTAAATTAAAGAAAATAAAAATATCCGTTCCTTCATTTCATGAACAAAAAAAGATCGTGGCGCGGTTGGATGCTTTGCAGGAAAAAGTCAAAAAACTTCTGGAGCATCAAAAATCCACATTGGCTGATCTCGATCGACTGGAGCAATCGATTTTGCATTGTGCTTTTAGGGGGGGGGCGATAGTAAGATGCAAAAATTTGCCAAAAACTGATTATGATGATACAATATCATTATAATCAACAGATTAAATAATATGAAAAACAAACACAACTCACTGGCTATTTTTGAAAATTTTAGGATCCGCCGTCACTACGACGAAAAGACGGAAACTTGGTATTTTTCGGTGATTGATATTGTGCAAGTATTAACAGAAAGCGCTAATCCAACGGATTATCTTAAGAAACTGAGAAAAAGAGATGCTGAGCTTGCCGGCTACATAGGGACAAATTGTCCCCAGGTAGAAATGGCAACGGAAAGCGGTAAAAATAGAAAAACCCTAGCTGGCAGTCCGAAACATTTATTTAGGATCATCCAATCAATTCCTTCCAAAAAAGCTGAGTCGATCAAGCTTTGGCTGGCCAGGGTTGGCTATGAACGAGTGCAGGAAATGGCAGATCCGGAAAAAGCGCTCAATCGTTCTCGTGCCTATTGGCAAAAACAAGGACGAAGCGAGAAATGGATTCAGCAACGGATGATGGGGCAAGAGACTAGGAATAAATTGACCGATTATTGGTCTGATAGTGGCGTGAAAAAGGGGGATGAGTTTGCGATTCTGACTAATATCATTCACAAGGAATGGAGCGATTTATCAGTAAAGGCGCATAAAAATCTCAAAGGGCTCAAGACGCAAAATCTGCGTGATCATATGAGCGAAGAAGAATTGATCTTCACCGCGCTTGCAGAACTCTCCACGCGTCGGATTGCGGAGACGGACAAGACAAAGGGTTTGGAAGAAAATAAGCTACCGGCAAAAAAGGGTGGAAAAATTGCCAAAGACGCCAGAATCGCGTTGGAAGAAAAAACCGGAAAATCGGTCGTAACCAGAGAAAATTATTTACCGAATAGGAAAATTAAAAAATTAGCAAAAGTTTAATCAGAAATAATATATGTCCGAATTCTACAAAGCCAACCGAACACGTAATCTCTATAATCCGAAAAGCAAGGAGCCTTTCAAACTGTCGCGCTCGGCGATTGAGAGTTTTGTGCAATGTCCCAAATGCTTCTATCTCAATCGCCGAATGGGAATCGGACAGCCGGGCGGATTTCCGTTCAATTTGAACTCGGCCGTGGACGCACTGCTCAAGAAAGAATTTGATTTGCACCGGACGAAACAAAAAGCTCATCCACTGATGAAAGCCTATGGCTTGGACGCGGTGCCGTTTCGGCACGAAATGATGGACGAGTGGCGGGAGAATTTCAAAGGCGTGCAGTTTCATCACAAGCCGACCAATTTCATCATCACCGGCGCGGTGGATGATTTGTGGCAAGACAAAAGTGGTGAAATTATCGTGGTGGACTACAAAGCGACCAGCAAGGAAGCCAAAGTTTCATTGGACGCTGATTGGCAAGATGGCTACAGACGACAGATGGAGATCTATCAGTGGCTCTTGCGTCAAAACGGGTTCAAGGTTTCCGACACGGGCTACTTCGTCTATTGTAACGGCAAAAGAGACCGAAAGGTCTTTGATGCTAAACTAGAATTTGATATCGACCTGCTTCCCTATACTGGAAGCGATGCTTGGATTGAAAAAACTTTGAAAG
>Ga0172379_10006224_pt1 | contig 16127 bp, 13 predicted proteins | sample GrowelOW334metaG_FD_119756 | JGI IMG/M metagenome (GOLD analysis project Ga0172379, IMG submission 119756) | Groundwater microbial communities from an aquifer near a municipal landfill in Southern Ontario, Canada - Groundwater well OW334 metaG | ecosystem: Environmental > Aquatic > Deep... | reverse complement strand
TTGCGGAATCCGCCCCAAATGCCGAGCAAGAGTCCCCCCGCCATCATCCCAAGCGAAAAAGCTATCTCTATCGCCGTCAAGCGCCAAACTTCAGGACCGAAGGAGCGAGTAACCTGCAGCGGAGTAAGGAACGCGGCAGGAGCTACGAGGAAAAAGAAAAACACGCAGAAGACGAAAAACCGTTTCACGTAGCCGTGATTCAAGACGTAGGCGATGCCCCCTCGAAGATCGGCGTAGTAGCTGGTAGTCTTCGACTCGGCTGCCTTCGGATGCGCTTTGACGCGCACGAATATGAGCAGCACGAAAATGGCGACGGCCGCGGTCGCGACGTCGATGAAGAAGGCCGTCTGGATGGGCGCCAACGATAAAAGCAGTCCCGCTAATATCGGCGCGATGAGCATCACCGCCGATTGGATGCTCTGGTACGCCCCGTTCACTTTCGTTAAGGCGTCGACGGGCACGAACTGGGGGATGAACGCGCTGACGGCGGGACCGTGCACCGCGGCTCCGAAGGCACGGAGCGCCAGCGCGGCGAAGAGAACCCAGAGGCCATCGACGCCGACGGAAAAAAGGACGGCGACGGCGAGGGTCACTGCTGCTATCGCCCCGTCGGCAAGAGCGATCAGGCGGCGGCGGTCGTAGCGATCAACCCAGACACCCGCGAACGGCGACAGGAAAAAGGTCGGCAGAAAACCGCAAAGGATAGAGACCGTCATCATGGCGCCCGATTTTGCCGTAAGGGTTATGTGCCACACTATCGCGTACTGGACTATCATCGAACCGAATAAGGATATCGTTTGGCTCGCGAGGAACAGCACCGCAGTCCTTTTCCAATGAGGCGATCGGCTCTTGTCGATCGAATCGGCGGTATTTTCCATGTGTACCATTCCTCCCGGAACTCAGCTAACCCCAATATCGCGAAAAGAAGAAGAGAAGCAAAGAGCAGACCCGAAAAATCAATTATGATGGAGCAGTTCTCTTGACCTGCATCGCTACGGCAGGGCATACCTAGCACCCTGGAAACACACATGAAAAAATTCGGATCCTTAGCCTTTTACAAAGAAGCGCTCAACATCGCGCTGCCGGTCATGCTCCAGCAGCTTATCATGAGCCTCGTCTCTCTCATCGACAACTTTATGGTCGCGGGCCTGGGCGACGCCAAGATGGCGGGCATCAATGTAGCGAATCAAATCAACTTCGTCTATTTCGTCGTTCTCTGGACGCTTTGCGGCGCGGGAGGCATATATCTTGCCCAATTCCGCGGAGCGAACGATGAGGAGGGCATGAAACAGGCGTATCGATTCAAGGCGCTGCTCGCATTCACCGTTTCGGCAACGCATTTCATTCTCTGCTGGACCATTCCTGAGCAACTTCTCTCTTTTATGACGGCCGGCAACGCGGCTCAGGCGGAAATCGTGGAAGTGGGCGCGGAATACCTCAGGCTGGTCTCCTTCACCTGGTTCCCGATCGCCATTTCCACCGCAATCGGCACGGCGTTTAGGGATGTCGGCAAACCGCGCATTCCCTTATTCATTTCCGTCGCCGCGACAATCATCAACACGATCGGAAACTATCTCCTAATTTACGGCAACTTCGGCGCGCCTCGTTTGGAGGTTTCGGGTGCCGCCATCGCGACCATCGCGGCGCGGCTCGCCGAGACAGCGGCGTTTCTCGTCTACGTCCGCACACGAAAGACTGATTTTTTCGTACCCCTCCATCGCTTATTCCGTATCAACCGAACGTTATTCACTACGATATTCGGGAAGTCGGTGATGATGCTCGTTTCGGAAACAACCTGGGTCGTCTCCGAAACCGTAGTGACCGCGCTTTATAACGGACGGGGCGGTGCGGAAACCGTTGCGGGCATGGCCGCCGGTTGGACCATCGCGAACGTGTTCTTCCTGGTTTTCGGAGGCGTCCACGCGACGGCGGCGGTCGTCGTAGGCGGCACGCTTGGGGCGGGTAAATTGGACGAAGCGCGGGATAAAGCCCGTTGGCTTTTGTGGGGCTCGGTTATTTTGGGCGCCGTAGTCGCCGCGGTCGCGGCGCTTTCAACTTTCTGTATTCCCTTGGTGTTCGCAAACCTGACCTCTAGCGCCCGCGGCATCACGCGGGGACTCGTCTTCGTCATCGCTGCCTACTTGCCGATCTGGACCGTTCTGAACGCGCAATTCGCGATCTCCCGCGCGGGCGGGGACACCGCTTTGGGTATGTACGTTGACGTGTCGGTCAACCTTCTTTTGTTTATACCGGGGGCGATTCTTTTGACGCGCCTAACCGAAATGGGGCCGGTCCTCATGTTCGCTATCGTCAAATCCTCGGACTTCGTAAAGTTCGCGATCGCCCGGCGGCGACTTAAGAAAGAAGCGTGGGTGACGAATTTGACGAAGTGAGCGTGGACGACCGGGGTCCTCTTCCTTATTTATTTTTTTCAGCGTTCGGATTTTGGAGGAGCTTCGCGTGGGATACCAACCATGATCGAAGGGTAGGCAAGGTCAGAGCCACGAGACCAGTCAAGTCCACAGCTGTATCCGGCCCGTAACGGGAAAGGATGTAGTCCATAAGCGCGCGATCGCAACGATCATCCATGACGGCGGCATAGAACTCGGCGAACGAATATTTACGCGCATCCTTTTCGTCCTTAAAAATCATGAAGGGACGATATTCCGGATCCAGCACCGCCTTGAGTGAACTTTCGGTTCGCGGTTCTTCGCGATACAGGAACAGCAAGTCCAAGAGAGCGATGAAGCGATCTTCCTTCTCATCCGAGATGACGCGCGGAATGATTTCTTCAAGATCCCTGCGGCGCAGCTTGAGGATATTCAGGTACTTGCCTCCGCCTTCGATAAAGCCCGCCACGAAATCGGACCAGATTTTCGCCTGCACGATGCTCGGGATGCCCATGAGTTTTCCCAGGGGCGCGGTGATCGTCGCGAAGGGCCACGCGATGATGCTGCGGAAGAAATTCGCCCGAACGACTTTTTTGTCGAAGCCGCGAAGCGTATTGTGCGTAGCAAGATACAGTCCGTTGGAAAAGGAGATGAAGAAGAACTTGACGGAATTGAAAAGAAGGCCATCATTTTCCAAAGGCCAGAAAATATCGAATTGCGTTTTTACGAAGGCGAGGATGGGCACGGAGAAACCGGTCCAAAAAAGAGAACGTGAAACATTTCCGAAATTGACGCTTTTAAAAGTCCACGCGGAAAACCGCGTTCCCCGGCTGGCAACGAGATCGGCTATCGAGTTGCGGAAACCTGTGATGAAGAGCCAGAGAAAAGCGTAGACGGGCCCTATAAAGTGGTTCGCGACCGCGAACCCTATGAGCGTGAAAATAGAATTGACTATCGCGGGATTCAAGTAGCGCCATACCCTTGAGGGGGGGACGCCGACCAATTCGTTCTCGCTTTCGTCCCCTATCAGGTTTATCGTTCCACTGGAAATCTTTCCCATGCTGAAGATGACCGGCGCCGAGTCCGCCATGGTCTGAGTAACGGGCTCTCCTCCAGCCTCGATCATGGCCGAAATGAAGGCGGGGAGCGCTACGTGGCGCTTGATATACTTTTGGCGGTATCCCCCGCTAATCCTATCTTGCCGGATAAAGCCCATACCCGGAATCTTGGGGCTCCGTCCCGTGGAATCGCTGCCGCAAACGGGAATATACGGAGAAACGCCATCTCGGACGCTTACCTCATTAAGCTCATTCACGAAACGGGCCAATTGGATGATTTCTTCCGGCTCACGGAGAACCGAATCCTGCATATTATAAATCTCGACACGGTCAATTATGCCGCGGTTTTTCTCAAGGAGCTTCTTCGCCTTTTCCAGACCGTGTTCCAGCGGGTGAAGAACCTTGAGCGCGCAGCCCGCTTTCTTAAGCATCTCCTTCATTTTGCCGATGTCGTCGAAAACGGTTTGATAGTCTCCGATACCGGTGTCGGTAAAATACCGCTTGCGCAACTGCTCAGGATTCAATTCGCGGAATTCGGCGCGAAGCCGGTTATAGCGATCGTCTATAATCCGAAAATCCTTGTCCGATATCAGCTTCTTTCGGAAATCGGCTCGACCTTTCTCCCACGCGACTTTCTGCAGAAGTATCCTGTTGAACAGAATCGGTTTGTAATGGGAATAAAAGAACTCACCGAGGTGCATACGGTTGATGCTGGAGAGCGGGATAAAGGAACTTAAATCCTTCAGCTCAAGCTTGGGAACCGAATAGAGCGCGAGCGATGGATAGCCTTCATTGAGCTCTTTCAGCGAAGTTTTATTGAAATTCTTAAGGAGATTTCTAACGGACTCGATCCTGTTGGCCTGGTTCTTCTCAAGTCCATCGAATAGTTCCTTGAGTCCGCCGGCGTGGTCTCTGAACCACCGATCCGCTTCCTTTCCGTTTTTCAAAGGCGGAAGGAGGGCCATGAAGTGGAAGCGCTTACCCAGAACCATCATGCTGAACTCAAGACCGATATTCACCCTGATGCCGACGATTTTCCCCGCCTCGATGGCCTCTTCCATCATGTCCAGGGAAACAGCCGAACCGTAGGAGATGGTCAACTCGGAAATGCCTTTGATGAAAGCGTCTATGAGCAGCTGCGCGGCGTTCTTGCGGCCTGATGTCGCGGTATCGTGCACATGCTCGTCCCAGCCCGAATCGAGATTTTTTAGGCGAGCTCCGGTCTCCGGCAACTCAATGATGTTCAGTTCATCGCAAAGTTTTCTGATGACTTGGTACTGTCCGTGCGCGGAAACGGCAAAATCCTGCAAGAGTTCAAGCTGCTTCCGCCTATTGCCGCGATTCTTGACGGCTTCTTTTATAAGAGCCATCTGAACACGCGCGGTGTTCAGCGGAAGATCCAGGGATTTCGCGTGGAAGGACACTTCAAGCATCGTCCGCAGCGAGCGCAGGCGCGCTTTGGACTGCTTCGACTCGAGGTCCCTGATGACCATTAGGTAGGATTCGGCGATGGAGATACGTCGTTTCTTGAACCACCGGGTCATTCCGCGGGGTTGGGAATGCGGAGTCCACGCGATGGTATCAGGGACGTCTATCTTGAGATTAAGCTCCCGCCTTAGCTTGTACAGCTCCGGCGAGAAACTGAGCGCGTTGACGAGGCGTTCGTAGTATCGACGCAGATTCGGTTTTTCCATAGCTCCTTAGCAAGAAGGAAACAGCATACGACACCATAGAGAAATTCGCAAATGCCGATTATGTTTTCACCATCGATAAAAGCTTAAGCAAGTACTTGCTCTTCATCTGTTCGCTCGCCATAACGCGCTTTAACGGCGGCAGGGAAAGGATGACTCCTAGGATAGCAGCCATGGCGCGATGGCCGACCAGCGCGTCGTTGTCAAAGATGAGATTTTGAAGTTTTCCACGCTCTATCGCCATGATCACCGAGCGATGCGCCGAGTCGACCGGAGTCAGGACCCGCGCTGTGCGCGCTACAAGGGAAAGGCTTCCGTGTTTGCAGGCGCGTACGCAGACGCCGCAGCCGAGACAAACATCCTCAAGTACCTTCGCTTTACGCCTCGTTCGGCGCTTCGGGTCCTCCGCGGAAACCAGGGCCATAGCTTCCACGGGACAAGCCTCCACGCATTTGCCGCAAGCGGTACAGGTTTGCGCGTCAACCTGTGGGATGAAGTTCGTCGTATGTACGGGGTGAAGGATGCCGAAACGCCGCTGGGCTATCAGCGCCTCGCAGCAGCAGCCACAGCAGTTGCAGATGAAATTGACCTTTTGTTGAACATTTTCCCCGAACTGCACCAACCCGTACTCGTAGGCGGTATCGAGCAGCTTCATACACTCAGAAGCGTCGATCGCGCGTGCGTGTCCGTGCCTGGTAAGCGATTCGGCCGAGCCGTTGAAGGTCATGCAGATGTCCATCGGCGCGTCGCAGGCGCGGCCGAGGTGCATCATCTTGTGCCTGCAGTAGCACATACCCACGCCGATATGGGACGCGGTCTTGATCACGTGGCTCGCGCGCTCGTAATCCAGCACGAGGAGCTCATTGTCGAGCGCTTGGTCGGACGTTTTCGGCAGAGCGCGTTCCTGCACGAACACCCGGCCGAGCTGGGTGCTGCCGTCGGTGAAAAGCGCGCGGATGAAGTCTTCCTCGACATTGAGATACTGGTAGAAAAGTTCCGCGAGCGTCTTTTGGTCCAAGTCGTCCCGCAGTCGCATCATGCTGAATTCGAAAAAGCCCGCCATGGGCGGCGGCAGGCAGTAGGTCGTCTTTCCCTCGCTTTCCGTGTCCAAAAGCAACGCTTTTTCAGCTAGTTCATCAAGCGTTTTTTTCGCTTCCGCCGGACTCGTCCGCCAGACCTTCGCCGCCCGTTCGGCATCGAAGGGGCGGATGGGAAGCAAGGACACCAGCTCAGCCTCTTTTTCGGTGAAGAGTTGCCTCAATATGCCGAAAAGCAAATCCGACGGCGGCGCGCCCTGCGGAAAGCGATTCAAGCGTTCGGTGAGCCGATGATAACTCGACTTGATCGTATGGTGAGCCATGGGGCCTCCTGATCGCGGTCAATCACGCCGTCGCGCTTCCGAGGCCCTATTTCAGTTTGATACTGAGAACGCGCCGATCGTTAAGTACGATTTCAAAGGCAGTAGCGGCTCCCGCGCCGTCATACAGGAATCTGCCTCGATTAACCTCGATATCGGTATCGATCCAAAGATATTTCCCGTTAATGAGCTTCAAAAACTCTTTGTTCATGGGTATCGACTTTACCGTATACGATTCTTGTTTTTCCCGATGATACACGGTAATCAGATTATGATTCTCCGAATACACACTGTTGGCGGCGACAAAAAAACTCCCGTCGTTCGACAGGTAGCCGGAGTAGTCGTTGCCCCAATCCAACCAGCTTGACCACAATTCGTTACTGGATTTCACCATCGATACGGAGAGTTCCGTATTGTTGTCCGCCGATTTCGCGATATTGGCGTAATACAGCATATTTTCCGAATAAACCCGAATATTGCGAGTCAGTATCGTCTCAGCCGTAACTAACGAAACCGATGAACAGATCAAAAGCATCAGGAAAAAACGCGGTAGTTTCATTTAGTCCCCCTAATAAATATACTCCTTATTAGCCGAAGACAAACGTAAATAATTGAAGTTGCCGGCTCTGGCGGATAACAGGGTTTTTCTGATATCCTAGCGGAGGAATGAAAATAAAACCTATTGCCCACGAAGGCACATTGCGGGTTTGCTGGGACTTGCTCATTCTTGCCGCGGTAGTGGCGGCAATCATCGAAACGCCGTTGTCCTTGGTGTTTAAAACTACGCTCGGCGCCTCGTTCAACTTCAACGACGACACGATTAACCTGCTATTCCTGCTGGACATCCTTGTCAACTTCAACACGACCTATACGGAAAAACGAAAAATCGTATCCGACCGGGCAAAAATTGTTAGGAGATATCTTACATCAGGTTTCACGGTGGATGTTCTTTCCGCCATACCATTTGCGATCATCGACCTGCTTGGATTGCCGGTCCTTCGCATGCTGCGGATTCTTAAACTTGTAACCGCGCTCCGAGTGTTGAAAAAGATCAAACAACTGAGCCTCCGCCCCAGCCTCTTGCGCATGGCCCTGATGATTTTCTGGTTAGCCGTCGCCGTGCACTTGATCGCCTGCGGATTTCTCTATATCGGAGGAGTACCGAAGGACGGGGGAAACGGCATCATATATTTGCGCGCGCTCTATTGGACCGTCACCACGGTCGCGACCATCGGCTACGGAGATATTACGCCGGACCGCAACAACCCCGTTCAGCTTATCTATACGATAATTACTGAACTGATCGGCGTGGGCATGTTCGGCTTCATCATCGGCAACATCGCCTCACTCATCGCCAACATCGATTTATCGAAGACTCAGCACCGAGCTAAAATGGACGAGATTTCGGCGTACCTGCAGCAACGGTCAATTCCCCGCGATCTGCGCAATCGCATCTCGGACTACTACGATTACCTCTGGGAAAACCGGCGGGGCCAAGGCGAAAACGCCATCCTGGGCGAATTGCCGCTTTCTTTGAAAACACAAGTATCGATGTTCCTCAACAAGGACATCATTGAGAAAGTCCCGCTTTTCAAAGGCGCCGGCTCCGCCCTCATTGAGGAAATAGTCACGAATATGCGCGCGGTCGTCTACCTTCCCGGTGATTACATCATCAAGAAGGGAGAACTCGGCGAAGACATGTTCTTCATCAGTCAAGGCTCCGTGAATGTGGTTTCCGAAGATGAAAAAACCGTATACGCGACGCTCGGGGCGGGCAGCTTCTTCGGGGAGATGGCACTGCTGCTCAGCCTGGCCCGGACGGCTACCATCAAAGCGGTAGAATACTGCGACCTCTATACGCTTCGAAAAGCCGCTTTCGAACAAATCCTCACCCGCCACCCCGCCTTCGGAGAATCCATCCGGCTCATGGCGGAGGAACGGCGACGCGAACTGGAAACGCGCGGATAGCGGTGCGCGAAAGCAAGGGGATTTTGTTCAATAATCCTTGAGCGTTTAACCGTTTTTTAACAGAAAACAAATATCTGATTGACGACCGGAGCCGCCGCTCTTAAACTTCTAGCCATGGAAAGTCTTTCACCTTCGGATCTGCTCGATCTTTCAGCATCCTTAATCCGATCGATCATGGAAGGTGAATCGTATCCGTGGCTCGCCGTTCCGCGAATCGGGAGTCTCGTTCAAGATATTCTCAATGATCCGCCGCCCGGGTACCACCTCCTTTCCAAGGGAGTACTCATCGGCGAAGACTGCATCGTCTCCTCCCGCGCCGAAATCGTCGGGCCTGCGGTGATCGGTCCGAGAACCGAGATACGAGTGGGCGCCTATATACGAGAAAACGTACTCGTCGGCGCTTCCTGCGTGGTCGGCAATTCAACGGAGCTGAAGAATTGCGTTCTTTTCGACTTTGCTCAAGCGCCCCATTTCAACTATGTCGGCGACTCCATAATGGGAAAAGGCTCGCATATCGGAGCCGGAGTCATACTTTCGAACCTGAAATCCGACAAGAGTGAAGTGCGGATCAAGGATTCCCGCGGACTCGACCTACCTACCGGACTCATCAAATTCGGGTCGGTGCTGGGAGACGGAGTTGAGATCGGGTGTAATTCCGTATGCTACCCCGGTACCGTAATCGGACGCGGCACAACGGTGTATCCCTTGACCGGTGTGAGGGGCGTCATTCCTCCTTTCTCCATACTCAAGACCGACGGGACCGTAATCGCGCGGCGTAAGGACGGGAACCGTGATTAAGGCCGTCGTATTCGATCTGGGCAACGTGCTTTGCCGACTTGACTGGAACGCCTGCGATTCAGCGTTCGCCGTTCATTCGCCTCTATCGGCGGAACAAGTAGGCCGGAGAGTACGCAGCGAAGAGCTGGAACGCGTGAGCGAAACGGGCCGCTGCGACTCGGCGGAATATTTCAGGCGAGTAAAAGAAGCTATTCAGGCGGACAGCGCCTGGACCTATGAAGAATTCAGCGAAGAATTGATGCGATGCTTTATCCCCCATCCTTCCGGGGAACGCGCCGTGGTCCGCGCCCGAGAGCTCGGTCTGCGCGTGTTCATTCTTTCAAATACTTCTTATCTCCATTCTCGTTTCATTTGTTCCCGGGAAGTCCTCGCCACGATTCCCGAGCTTTATGCGCTTTCCTTCAAGGTCGGCGTAATGAAGCCGGATCCGGCGATTTGGAAATGGCTGCTGGACCGATCAGGACTCGAAGCAAAGGAATGCCTCTATTTTGACGACATCGCGATCAATTGCGATATCGGGTCTTCCCTCGGCTTCCGCGCGGCGCTGCACGATCCGGAAACCGGAAATCTCTCGAAGGAACTGGAAGCAATGTTGAACTAGCGATTACCGACGGCGGCGGCGGCACCAGCGTCCCGCCGATCGAGAATACTATTAGGAGGCTACTTATGAAGAAGGTCCTGCTCACTGCCGTTTTCGTCACCCTCTCCCTCGCCGCGTTCGCGGGCGGGTCGGCCGATAAAAGCGCTCCGAAGCCCGCCGCGGCGCCCGCTGCCCCTACGAAAGTAGTGGTATACACGGCCCACGAGGATTCCATCTTGAACGCTCTCGCGCCGCGATTCGAAAAGGAAACCGGAATCAAGCTTGAGTACGTAAAGCTCGGTTCAGGCGATGTCATCAAACGGGCGAAAGCCGAGGCGGCGAACCCGCAGGCGGACGTCATCTGGAGTATCGGCGGCGAACAGCTTGAAGCGGAAAACGCCATCCTTGCCCCCTATACGCCTAAGGATTGGGACAAAATCGCGAGCGTATTCAAGGTCGGGACCAACTGGCTTCCGTACACAGGCATCATGAACGTATTCGTCGTGAACACCAAGATGGTTCCCGAGAACCTTACGCCCAAGACATGGATAGACCTCGCGGACCCTCGCCTCAAGAAGCTCATCTCTTCCGCCCGTGCGGATAAATCCGGCTCATCGTACATGCAGCTCTGCAACGCGCTCCTGGTCTACAAAGATAAGGGTTGGGATGTCTACAAGGGCATCATGCAGAACATGGTCATTTCGGCCAGTTCCGGTGCCGTTCCGAAATTCGTCAACGACGGCGAACAGGCTGTCGGCATAACGCTTGAAGACAACGCGTTCCGCTACGTCCAAGGCGGCGGGCCGGTCAAGATCGTGTATCCGACGGACGGCACCGTAGCGGCGCCCGACGGAATAGCGCTGCTCAAGGGCGGACCGAATCCGGCCGCGGGCAAAGCGTTCATCGATTGGTGCTTGTCAAAACCCGTTCAGGAATACTTGGTTGAAGCTATGTTCCGACGCGCCGTGCGTACCGATTGCAAGGATCCGGCGGGACTCCCCGCGCTCTCTGCCATCAAGACCGTATCCTACGACTTCGGCTGGGCGGCCAAGAACAAGAATGACTTCTCCAAAAAATTCGCGGACATCGCGATGGAACTCGGACTCTAGGACAAGAGATACGGCATAAGGACTGCCGGCCGACAGCCTCCGAACAGACGCTGCCGGCCGGCAGTTCCAATTCTAATTATGAGGGCAGGCTCACGATGACAAGCATACGCATCGTCGATCTGGAGAAGCGTTTCGGCGAAACGATAGCGCTTTCGGACATAAACCTCGGCATCGAAAAGGGTGAGTTTTTCACCCTTCTCGGACCCTCGGGCTGCGGAAAGACTACCCTGCTCCGCACGATCGCGGGTTTCTATCGCCAGGAAAAGGGCGAAGTATGGCTAGGCGACGAGCGCGTAGACGAAGTTCCCGCGCACAAGCGCGATACGGGCATGGTATTCCAGAACTATGCCGTTTTTCCCCATATGACCGTTTTCGAGAACGTCGCTTACGGCCTGCGGGTGCGGAAATTGCCCAAAGCCGATATTGACCGACGCGTCGCGGCTTCTCTTGCTTCGGTGCATCTGGAAGGATACGAGAAGAGGACTCCGGACCAGCTTTCAGGCGGCCAGCAGCAGCGGGTCGGCCTCGCGCGCGCCATGGCGATAGAACCACGCGTGCTGCTCTTCGACGAGCCCTTGTCCAACCTGGACGCGAAACTCCGCGTCGAGATGAGGGACGAGATACGCGCCGTTCAGAAGCAGCTCGGCATCACGGCGGTGTACGTGACGCACGACCAGGAAGAGGCGCTCGTCGTCTCCGACCGGATCGCCGTCATATCGAGCGGCAAAATTCAGCAGATAGGAGCCCCCTGGGATATCTACAAGGATCCCGCGAACCTTTTCGTCGCCTCGTTTGTCGGGAAAGTTAACCTCCTGGACGCCGAACTCGGCGCTTCCGCGGGACCCGGCTTGCGGCGAGCCCGATCAGGAGCGCTTGATTTCGCGATACCCGACCCGGCGGGCTATTCAGGAACCGCGGTCAAACTCGCTTTCAGGCCCGAGGACGCGGTTGAGAATCCCGCTGACGGGGATCAAAATATCATAGAGGGTGTCGTTTCGGCATCCTGTTTCTTAGGCGCGGTCGCAAGCCTCGATATCGATTGCGGAGGAACGCGCCTCGTCATCGAACGGCACCGACCCCGCGCGGGCGACGTTCCGACCAACGGCGCGCCGACGCGTTTCGCGATTCCGCCGCGCTGCCTCATGGCGTTCGACTCCGCGACGGGCGCTAGGCTCAAATCCGCTTCCGCTTCGACGGACGGGGGATGGCGATGAGTAGACAAACTTCCACGCAGCGCGGCGTAGACCTTTGGACCTTCGTGACGCTCGGCGGCTTCGCCCTCGTCGCGGCGTTCCTCGTCTATCCGCTTGCCGACATTTTCCGGTACAGTTTCACCGACAAGGTGACAGGTGCTCTTTCATTCTCGAACTGGGTCGAATTCTTATCGAAGCCGTACTATATCAAAGCTTTCCTTCATTCAATGTTCGTGGCCATCGCGACGACGTTCTTCGCCGTCCTTCTCGGTGTGCCGCTTGCCTTCTTCACGACGCGTTTCCGGATACGCGGATCATCCGCCCTGAATACCGTCGCCGTCCTCGCGCTGCTCTCCCCGCCGTTCATCGGCGCTTATTCGTGGATAACGATGCTCGGCAGGAACGGGTTTCTCAGAACAGCGCTCGCCTCAATCGGCATCCAACTACCGCCTATCTACGGCGCCCTTGGAATCATCCTCGCCGATTCGCTTCAGTACTATCCCTTCGTCTCTCTCATGACGGCGGGAGCCCTCACCACCATCGACCGATCACTTGAGGAAGCCTCAGAAAACCTCGGAGCCTCTTCCGTCCGGACCTTCTTCCGGGTGACCCTGCCCCTGGTCCTCCCGTCCGTGACGGGAGGCGCCCTCATTTCGTTCATGATGTCACTTTCGAATTTCGGCACCCCGATGATAATCGGCGGAAACTACCTCGTGCTCCCGACGCTAGCCTATAACCTCTTCACGAGCGAAATAGCGGAGCGACCGGGCATGGCCAGCACCGTCTCCCTTATACTCATGCTTTGCGCCGCGATCGTCATCGGCCTCCAGCAATCCGCTTCCTCCCGACGCAAATACGCGAGCATGCTGGTAAACCGTCCCATGCAAAAGAAACTCAAGGGCCCCGTTTCCGTTCTGGCGCACGCGATCTGCTACGCGATTGTGGCCCTCTCGGCCTTACCATTGGCGGTCGTGGTTTTCTTCTCGTTTAAAAACACGAAGGGCCCGGTTTTCGTTCCCGGCTTCGGATTGGAAAGTTACCGGCAGATATTCTTCGACGTGCCAAAGACGGTGACGAACAGTCTGCTCTATTCTTTCGCGGCCGTCGTGCTCATCGCGATCATCGGTACCCTGCTCGGCTTCGTGATCGCTCGCAGGCGAACACTCGCGGTGCGCGTCCTTGATCCGCTCCTGATGATCCCCTACATTATTCCCGGCACCGTGCTCGGAATCGGTTACATCGTCGCCTTCAACCGCAAGCCCTTCCTGCTCGCCGGCACGGCGACCATCATCATCATGACTTACTTCATCCGCCGCTTACCCTACTCCGTGAGGTCGGCCGCATCCATCCTCAAGCAGATCGATCCCGCGCTGGAGGAAGCCGGCATCAATCTCGGCTCTCCGCCGGGCAGGACCTTCCGTACCGTCACCATGCCGCTCATGAAGGCGGGCATCGTGTCGGGGGCTATCATGAGCTGGGTTACCTCGATGAACGAACTGTCGGCTTCCATACTTCTGTACGTAGGAAGAACCATGACCATGCCGATCAAGGTGTATCTGTCCGTACTCGACGGCTTCTTCGGAACCGCAAGCGCGATGTCGACGATACTGCTCCTCGTGACGGGTATCGCCCTGTACGCCGTGAATCGTTGGACCGGCAAGTCGGGAGAATCGATCGTCGTATCATCTTAATTGACAGTAGGCACCGACGGGTTGATCATATAACCCATAGGAGCCGCGCATGAAAAATAAAAAGTCGCTCATGCTTCCGTCGGCCTTCTTTGCGCTTTTCATCATGACCGCGGCAGCCCAAGAAAAAAAACCTTGGAGCTTCCACGCTGAAATCGATGTCTTCCTCGGCTTAAAGGCGGGGGCCGAATACCGCGTCTCGGATTTCTTCGGCGTCAGGGGCAGCCTCGGCGCGTGTTTGATCTCACCCCTCATGACCACCTACACGTTAGTCGGCGTATGGCACCTTCGGGAACGAACAAGTCCGCTTCAACTCAACTTTGAAGCGGGCCTCATCCAAGGAATATTCAACGTCCTCGAACCTATGATCGACATCGATCCCGCCATCAATTGGGCGAGCGCATACTGGGTACCGGGAGGCGCCGCATCCATCGGCTACAGAACGCGGGGGGGCCACATCTTTTCCCTGCGCGCCGGAGGAGGCGTCATCTTCGGCTACGATATAAACACCTGGCAGGGGCCAACCTTCCAACCGAACATCGCGATCGAATACGACTTCAAGCCCTGATCGACCGTCGGGAGGCGGACGATATCGTGCTGCTGGGGGATGTAGCCTTCCCGTTCCTATGAAGCCGGCATTAACCTGGACCGAAAGATAAAGAAACATTCAATGTGCGCCAACGAACAGACATCCAAATAAAAAAACTGAACATTTATAGTATTAGGCAATCCATCCAATTTCACAGGAGACAAAATACAGAACCGCAGGGCGGACTACGTGGCCGCGGTATTGGACAAACTGATCAATTGGGAGTTTGCAAAGGAGAACCTTCGATGAGTATATTCACCACCAAAGATGACACGCGAATCTATTATAAAGACTGGGGAAAAGGAACGCCGATTGTATTCAGTCACGGCTGGCCGCTCAATTCCGACAGTTGGGAAGCTCAAATGGAATTCCTTGCATCCAAAGGATACCGATGCATCGCCCATGATCGCCGCGGGCACGGCAAGTCAAGCCAGACATGGAACGGGAACGACATGAACACTTATGCCGACGATCTTTCGCAGCTTATCGAATCGCTCGGACTGGAGGGCGCGGTTCTTGTCGGCTTCTCCGCGGGAGGAGGCGAAATCGCGCGCTACATCGGAACCAAGGGCACAAAGCGGGTTGCCAAAGCCGCTCTGATTTCCGCGGTTCCTCCGCTGATGTTGAAAACGGCGAAAAATCCGGGAGGCTTGCCGATTGAAGCCTTTGACAAGATCCGCCTCGGGTCCATCGCCGACCGTTCCCAATTCTATAAGGATCTCGCCGGCGGACCTTTTTTCGGCGCGAACCGGAGCGGCGCAAAGGTATCGCAGGGCATGATCGATTCGTTCTGGCTCCAAGGAATGCAGGCGGGCCATAAAAATACGCTCGATTGCATCAAGGCCTTTTCCGAGACCGATTTTACCGACGACCTGAAAAAATTCGATATCCCGACTCTTATCATTCATGGCGATGATGACCAGATCGTGCCGATCGGCTGTTCGGCGCTGATGTCGTCAAAGTTGATTAAAAACGCCGTGTTGAAGATCTATAAAGGAGCGCCTCATGGTATTTCATATACGCATCAGGAACAGCTGAACGCCGATTTGCTGGCATTTGTGAAAACGTGAAAGAAACAGTGTGGGGCACTGAAAATACCATGAATTTACCTCTGTCATTCAGCTCTCTTATTAAGGAAAGCGAGAAACCGGTCCTTGTAGATTTTTACGCGGATTGGTGCGGTCCCTGCAAGATTGTCTCACCGATCATCCAACGTCTTGCCGGGGAAAACAAAGATCGATTTTTGACGATAAAGATCAATACCGAAAAGAAACCCGACCTAGCTGGACAATGGGAAATAACCGGCATCCCCACCATCATGCTTTTTTTTAAGGGAAAAGTATTGATGCGCTTATCCGGCGCCTATCCGTACGCGTCGCTCAAGGCCGAAATTGAGAAGGCTTTGCCGAGATAATCCGCAACCTTGCACGGTACGTGCATATTGGACCGGTGCCCAGGTGAAGCGATCAGGTCAAAGTCCGGTTTTAATCTTGAATTTCTCCGACATGGGGACCGGCTTTCTCGTGCCGTAATCAAAAAAGAGAATGCCCGTCTTAGCTTTGGCGGCTACGGTGTCCGTACCGAGCTTGGTTACCAAATAGCAGAAGTCGCACCCGAACCGCCCCGGATCAGCCGCCGAGACATGAACCGCGAGCCGATCGCCCCGGAAGCACTCCGCCTTATACTCCACGGCGACATCGACCATT
>Ga0172379_10006223_pt1 | contig 16128 bp, 15 predicted proteins | sample GrowelOW334metaG_FD_119756 | JGI IMG/M metagenome (GOLD analysis project Ga0172379, IMG submission 119756) | Groundwater microbial communities from an aquifer near a municipal landfill in Southern Ontario, Canada - Groundwater well OW334 metaG | ecosystem: Environmental > Aquatic > Deep... | reverse complement strand
TGAATGTTCCGATTGACGCTTTGGAAAAAATTGAGAAATTGATTCCGTCGATCAAAAGCCCGACCATCGTTCCTCTTGCCGATCCGAATATGGTGGCTGTTCATGCGGTAATTCCGTCCGATCTGCTCTGGAAAATTGTCGATCAATTGAAGCAAGAAGGCGCTTCGGGAATTTTATTATTACCAATTGAAAACATGATTTTATGAAAATCTTTGAGTTAAATAAACTGAATAAGAATGAAATTCAAGCGCTCGTAAAGCGTCCGGCGATTGATTTCTCAAAAGCATTCGGAGTTGTAAAACCGATGCTTGAAGATATCAAACGCAATGGACTTTCAGCGGCACTTTCATACGCAAAACAATTTGATAGCTATTCCGGTGAAAACATTCTTGTAAGTGAAGATGAATTTTCTTCAGCGAATAAAAATCTTTCAAATGAAATTAAAACAGCAATTCTTACTGCAGCAAAAAACATTCGCGCTTTCCACGAAAGACAATTTCCAAAAGCTTACCAAGTTGAAACCATGCCGGGAGTAAAATGTTCGAGAGAATTTCGGGCGATAGAAAATGTTGGGTTGTACATTCCCGGTGGAAGTGCAATTCTTCCCTCTACAATGTTGATGCTCGGAATACCGGCTTCAATTGCGGGCTGTAAACGCGTTGTCGCATGCTCACCGGCAAAAGATGGGAAAGTAAACGATGCGCTATTATTTGCGGCAAAGGTTTGCGGTGTAAAAGAATTTTATAAACTCGGCGGTGCACAGGCAGTTGCTTTAATGGCGTACGGATGTGAAGAAGTTAAAAAAGTTGATAAATTTTTCGGTCCCGGAAACCAATTTGTTACCGCTGCAAAACTTTTGGTCAGCATTGATGTTGAGGGTTGCGCAATTGATATGCCTGCAGGTCCAAGTGAAGTTTTGGTTATCGCCGATGAATTTGCGAATTCCTCATTTGTTGCGTCTGATTTACTTTCACAAGCGGAGCATGGCGCTGACTCTCAAGTTGTGCTTCTTGCTTTTTCAAAAACTTTTGCGGATTCCGTTTTGGCCGTAGTTGAAAAACAACTTAATGAGTTGCCGCGAAAAGAAATTGCCGCTCAATCGCTTAAAAACTCTTTCGTATTAATTTGTGATAATCTTGATGAGGCAATTTCATTCAGCAACAATTATGCGCCGGAACATTTAATTCTTCATTTAGAAAACGCTGAACGTTTTAAAGATAAAATTATTAATGCCGGTTCTGTATTTCTCGGAGAATATTCCACCGAGAGCGTTGGCGACTACGCAAGCGGAACGAATCACTCATTGCCAACATACGGTTATGCAAAATCGTTCGGCAGTGTAAGTGTAGAATCATTTATGAAATCAATCACTTTTCAACAATTATCAAAAGAAGGGCTGCAATGTATTGCGCCTACTGTTACAACCTTGGCAGAGACAGAAATGCTTTCGGCACACAAGAACGCAGTAATGATAAGGTTGAAACCATGATAGACAATCTTGTTCGAAATAACATTAAAAAATTAAAACCATATACTTGCGCACGCGACTTATACAACGACGGCATACTGCTCGACGCAAATGAAAACAGTTTCGGCTCAACATTCCAGGAACTCGAAGAACTTCATTTAAATCGCTATCCAGATCCGCATCAAGTTGATTTGCGGAATGCGGTTTCTAAATTGCTAAATGTTGATGCAAACAAACTTTTCTTCGGTGTCGGTTCGGATGAAATTATCGATCTACTTATCAGAATTTTTTGTGAACCGAAAGAAAATCAAGTGATGCTGCTTGAGCCGACATATGGCATGTATAAAGTCGCTTGCGATATTAATAACGTTGAAACGGTTGCGCCACTGCTTAACAATTCTTTCCAAATTGATTTTGCGGAAGTTGAAAAACATTATTCCGCTAAAGTAAAAATTATTTTTGTTTGCTCGCCCAACAATCCAACCGGAAACTTGCTAAAGAAAGAAGACATTCTCCAACTATGTCGAACTTATAAGTCAATCGTTGTTGTTGATGAAGCCTATATTGATTTTTCCGAACCTACCGCTTCTCTTATTGACGAAGTAAAGAATTACCGCAATCTTGTTGTGATGAGAACATTCTCAAAAGCTTGGGGACTTGCTGGCGTGCGCCTCGGTTTTTGTGCTGCAAATGAAGAAATAATTTCTTATTTGTTCAAAGTGAAAGCGCCGTACAACATTAATGCGTTAACGGGGTATGCGGTTCTAAAATCAATTGCAAACGAAAAGAAAAAGAAGAGTGCTGTTTCTGCAATAATCAGCGAACGGCTTCGTGTAGAAAATGAATTGAAAGACATTTCAGCTATAACAAACGTTTATCCTTCGGATGCAAATTATTTGCTCATTCGGCTTCCGAATGCAAAAGAAATCCAAAAGGAACTTGCGGAAAAGGGAATTGTCATTCGCGACAGAAGTTCGCAGCCAAAGCTGGATAATTGTTTGCGCATCACTATCGGAACAAAAGAAGAAAACGATGCGTTGCTTTCGGGATTAAAAATTCTTTTACAAAAGAAAGAAGTGAAGTGAAATGAAAAAAATTATTCAAATAAATAAAAATTACTTTGACCTTTCCAATCAGCTTTCCACAGGTTTAATAAGTGGTTTGCTGAAACTTTCCCAGCGTGGATTTGTCTTTCAAATTGATGACGATACTTTTCAAATTGAAAAATCTCTCGCACAAATATTTCAAAACGAGAACATATCTTTCGTAACTGAAACAAAACGTAAACCGGATTTTATCATCGCTGATAAAAATTTTTTAGAGGCAGTAAACGATATTCTTCTTCAACTCCGCACTGCAAAACAACACCGCAAAACTAAGGAAACAGATATTACTGTTTCACTTTCTCTTGATGGAAAAGGCGAAAGTAATATTTCAACCAGAGTGGGATTTTTCGATCACATGCTTGAACAAATTGCAAAACATGCAAATATAAATCTCGACATAAAAGTTATCGGTGACCTTCACATCGATGAACATCATACGGTTGAAGATGTTGGTATTACGCTTGGTTCAGCCTTAACTGAAGCGCTTGGAAACAAAGCCGGAATAAAACGCTACGGTTACTATCTTCCAATGGATGACACCATTGCAAAATGCGCGCTCGATCTCGGCGGACGAACGTACTTAAATTTCAAATGTAATTTTAAAAGAGAAAAAGTCGGAGATTTTCCGGTAGAATTAACGGAAGAATTTTTCCGCGGATTAGCTTCAACTTTAAAAGCAAACATTTATCTCCGAGCAAAAGGAAAGAATGACCATCACAAAATTGAAGCGCTCTTCAAAGTATTTGCAAAAGCTTTAAATGAAGCATGCCGAATTGATGAACGGGCAGAGGGAAGTTTGCCCACAACAAAAGGAATTTTATGATCTCTATAATTGATTACGGCGCCGGCAACGTTGCCTCGGTTGCCAATGCTCTTGAAACGCTTAATGAAAAGTTTGTTATCACAAGTAACGAAGTTGAAATATGCCGCGCTGATAAAATTATTTTCCCGGGCGTTGGTGAAGCGTCATTTGCAATCAAGCAGCTTCATATGTTAAATCTATTTTCAATGATGCGGATGATTGGAAAACCACTGCTTGGTATATGTTTGGGAATGCAGCTGTTGTGCGATTCTTCAAAAGAAGGAAACGTTTCATGCCTTGGCATTTTTCCAACAACCGGCGAGAAGTTCGATGAAACAAAAACGAAAGTTCCACACATGGGTTGGAATAAAGTGAAGCAAACAAAAGAGAGCAAACTTTTCACCGGAATCAAAGACGAAGAATACTTCTATTTTGCGCATTCATTTTATGTTCCTGTGAACAAATTTACGATTGCAACTGCGGAAAACGGAATTGATTTTTCCGCTTCGTTGGAGAAAGATAATTTTTACGGCGTCCAATTTCATCCGGAAAAATCGGGAGACGCCGGACTAAAACTATTGGAGAATTTTATAACCTTATGCTGATTATTCCCGCTATTGATCTATACGAAAACAAGATTGTTCGTTTAAGAAAAGGTGATTTTAACCAGGTTACTTTTTACGAACAAACTCCGCTTGCAAAAGCAAAAGAATTTGAACAACACGGATTTGAGTGGCTTCACATTGTTGATTTACTCGGCTCAAAAACCGGAACAATTTCTGTTGATAAAATAATCCAAGAAGTAAAAAAAGAAACAAGGTTAAAAATTGAATTCGGCGGCGGAGTAAGAAATTTACAAACCGTTTCGCAATTATTTGAAATTGGAATTGATAAAATCATTCTCGGCTCCATTTCGGTAAAAAATAAAATTAAATTTGAAGCAATCGTAAAAAACTTTCCTTCGCAAAACTTTATCATCGCGGTAGATGCGCTAGACGAAAAGCTTGCGGTTAGCGGCTGGACCGAAGCAACTACAATTTCAATTTACGAACATATTGAGTACTGTTTGCAATTTGGTTTAACACATTTCCTTTGCACCGATATTTCAAAAGACGGTATGCTGACCGGAACTAATATTGACTTGTACAAAATGATTCTTGCACGTTTTCCAAACATCAACTTAATTGCCTCAGGTGGAATAAAAGATTTGGATGATGTGAAAAAAGTGAAAGAAATTAATCCCTACGGCGTTGTAATTGGCAAAGCTATTTACGAAAACAAAATTGATTTGAAGGAGCTTGCTCAAGTTGGTAGCTAAAAGAATTATTCCCTGCCTTGATGTAAAAGACGGAAGAGTTGTTAAAGGTGTAAATTTCGTTAATCTTGTTGATGCCGGTTCGGCAGTTGAGCTTGCAAAACGTTACTCGGATGAAGGCGCCGACGAATTAGTTTTTCTTGACATCACTGCTTCTGTTGAAAAAAGAAAAACTTTTGTTGAACTTGTAAGGGAAATTGCAAAAGCGATCCGCATTCCATTCACCGTTGGCGGAGGAATTTCCGAGTTGACAGATATTGAAAAATTATTGAAAGCCGGCGCAGATAAAGTTTCGCTTAATACTTCGATTGTAAAAAATCCCGGCTTGATTACCAAAGCCGCGAGACAATTCGGCAGCCAGGCGGTTGTTGCCGCAATCGATGTGAACGTTGTAAACAATGTCTATAAAGTATTCATAAAAGGTGGAAGAGAAGAAACCGAACTTGAGGGATTGTCATGGTGTAAAAGAGTTGAAGAACTCGGCGCGGGTGAAATTCTTTTAACTTCAATGAATAAAGATGGAACGAAAGACGGATACGATTTAGCTTTTCTTTCCGAATTAAATAAACTTGTACGAATCCCTGTCATTGCATCAGGTGGCGCCGGATGTGAAAATGATTTTCTTGAAGCATTCAGCAAAGCCACTGTTGACGCGTGTCTTGCCGCTTCGCTTTTTCATTTCGATATTTTGAAAATAAAGGATTTAAAAAGATATTTACAAGACAACGGAATTGTTGTCAGGTTATAATTAACTTCCGTAGAGACGGGGCATGCCCCGTCTCTACACAATAAACAAAAAATAGGAACACGATTAAGTGTATGAATAAGATTAAGATTAAAATCGATACGGAAGAAATAAATTTTGATAAATTAGACGGTTTGGTTCCGGCAATAATCGTTGATGCATCAACGAAAGATGTGCTGATGCTGGGCTTTATGAATAAAGAATCGCTTGAGAAAACTTTAGAGACTAATCTTGTAACATTTTACAGCAGAAGGCGCAAAACCTTGTGGACAAAGGGTGATACCTCCGGTAACTTTCTACGATTAGTGGATATAAAACTTGATTGCGATGGCGATACACTGCTCGTTTATGCAAATCCAGACGGAAATACTTGCCACACCGGAGATTATTCATGTTTCGGTATTGAAAAAAATCCTTCTCTTGATTTTCTCAACAAACTTTTCTCGCTGATCAAACAAAGAAAAATTGATCTTCCTGAAACTTCATACACAACAAAACTTTTTAAAGACGGCGCAAACAGGATAATTCAAAAAGTCGGTGAAGAAGCGATAGAAACCGTGATCGCCGCAAAAAACAGAGACAAGCACGAGATCGTTAACGAAGTTTCCGATTTAGTTTATCATTTATTTGTTATGCTTGCGGAACAGGAAATAGAATTTGCCGATGTTGTGGAAAATCTTAAGAAAAGAATGAAATAATCTCTTCTTCCCTATGTTCTCGAAAAAGAAAATAGTAATTTAACACCCAAAAATTTGAAGAATTCCCCTATCATCATTTCTTCATCACTAATTATTTTACACAGAAAGGACTAAACATTGAAACCAAATCAGGTTGTTACCATAAATTATATATTAACGGATTCCGAAGGAGAAATTATCGATTCCACATCAGAAGGAAAATCATTTTCTTTTTTAAGCGGAACGGAACAAATTCTTCCGAAGCTTGAAGAAGCCATCGGCGGAATGCTCATCGGAAGCAAAAAGATTGTTGCATTAGCCGCAGCAGATGCTTACGGCGAATATTTTGATGACGCCGTTCAAGTATTGCAGAGAAGCGAATTTCCGAAAGAGATGGAAATTAAAGAAGGAATGGAATTCGTGACTAACGCTCCCGATGGCAGTCAAATGCCTTTCGTTATTACCGAAATTACCAACGAACATGTTACGGTTGATTTTAATCATCCGCTTGCCGGAGAAGATTTATCTTTTGATGTTGAGCTTCTTGACTTACGCGACGCAACTGCAGAAGAATTGTCTCACGGACATGCGCACGGCGCGCATGGATATCATCATCATTGATGATCAAATTACAAAAAACAAATCCCAAAAATCAAACAAACAATTGTCAAAACAGTTTTTAATTTGAAGATTATTTGGGGTTTGTTTTTTGATTTTTGGGATTTATCGTTTGTTTTTTCTCTCCAACTCATAACGATAAATAACTCTTCCGAGATTTGCCAGGAACGGCAAACCGATTTCATCATATTCATATTTATCATCGTTAAAAATTTCATCTTCGTTAACATAAATAACCGCGCTTAAAAGAAACTCCACTTTGTTTTTTGAGTCAACGATGTATGCGTTATCGGTTAAGTAGCCGTATGATAATCCAACCTTATTATAAATTTTGATATAATCCGGGATAGTATCTTTTGTACCACCGTAAAGGAAATATTTAACATAGCTGTCCGGATAGCGGCTGTAATCGTGGTATTCGTTAAACTCACTTTCACGCGGCAGCATTGACATATATTTTTTCAAAAATGCGATATCTTCTTTTGTTAAGAGAAATCTTTTTTCTGCTGCGACCGAATTCGGAAAGAAAAGAGATTTTAACATTTCGTGCTGCTCTTCCAAAGCAAAATAATTTGAAAACGTAAAATCTTTCGGGTGCTGATGAATACTGTCTCCTTCGACAACACCTTTTCCCTGAAATAAATCTTCAACATCGTTTTGATATTGAGAATGATCAAACCGCAACGGTTGTTCGTAAAGAATTTTCCCATTAGAATAAAACGTAAAAGGATTTGTAAAACGATTTTCTTCCCTGGTTAAACCGCCGACAAAACGGTGATTAATCAATACATTGAGGTACTCTTTTCTCCAAAGCTTTTCGTTAAAATATTGTTGTCCGAGAAATTCATATAATCTGTTATACGCATCGTTATCGCTTACAATAAAAATCTTTTTTATATAATTTGCCAAAGATGGGAGCTTGTTTTGCGAAGAAGAATCATACTCAACTTTTGTTTGACCTGAATAGGCGCTGTCAATGCGGAGTGAAGTTTCTTTTGTTAATCCGTTAATTTGTAATTGATTTATTCTTTCAAGCGTTAATAAAGCGGCGGGAAGTTTAACTGTGCTTGCGGGATAAAAATATTTTTTTGCGGTTACGTGGTATTTATAGGTTACAAGTTTTGCTTCCCCGTTTTTTGCTTTATCTATTTTTGTGTAAATAATTTGAACGCGGTATTTTTCCGGATTTTCTAAAACGACCGGAAAATATTTTGCGTTTTCTTTTAAAAGATTTTCCAGAAATTTTTCGTCATCTTTTTTGTTTTGTGAAACACCTACAAAAACCAAAACGGAAAGAAAGAAAAGAACTCTTTTCATGTCACTCTCCTAAAAAAAATTAGTAATAATACCCTAACGAAAAATAAAAATAAACCGGTCCAAGACTAATGGGATTTCCGGGAAGATTTTTTACAAAGAGAAAACTTCTGCCAACTGAAAAATCTGCCGGACCAATTGGAGTATCAAACGACAAGGTTCCTCCTATGCCGTGCCGTAGATCTTTAAAACGTATTTGTTCTTGCTCTTTCCAAATAGAACCTAAATCGTATCTTATCAAAAAATATGTCGGAAAAAAAACTTTAACAGGTAACAAGAAACGATATTCAAAAGAAGAAGCTAGAATTTGTCTCCCGCGAAACTCATCTTCGCGCATTCCAAAAAACGAATACTGCCCGCCAAGTGAATATTGCTGCGTAAGGGGGAGAGTTTTATCTGCAAAACCCATTTTGAAACCAACCCCAATCGTATGAATGTTGTTTATTGAAAAATAACTTTTATAATTAAACCCGAAATTGGTATATCCGGACGAAAGTCCACTAACCTTTTGTGCCGTTTCATAATAAGCGGAGAGCTTTACTCCCTTTGAGGGATAGGGATATTTATCCTGCGTATCGATGTTTGATGAAACACGAAAACTGATGAAAGCGAATTGAGTTGGGTAATCGGGAAGGTTATATAAATTTTTTAATTGATTAATCTCATACTTTCCTTTAAAAATAACATTACCAAATTTCTTTACCTGCATTCCAATTGCGGCTGATAACCCATAAAAAACCTGTCTGTATTCGCCATAGCTTTCACGATCAAAAAATTTACTGCTTGAAGAAGGAGCGTCCCGGTAAACAAATACATCATTTGATTTATAATAGGTGTTAATATTGTAAGTAAGATAAGTATCAAATATCCTGTCGGCTTTGTGTTCGAGGGTGTAAGAGCGCCCGCGAGCTGATAAATAAAGGAGAAATCCGAGTTCCGATGCCGTGCCTAAAATGTTTGCGTCGCGGATATCAAGCCAGAATTGAGGTTTGTTTTCGGTATCGATTTTAAAACCTATTCTTGCCGTGTTTGAAATTTTTTCATCAACAATAAGTGTTAGAATCTTTTTATCGTTTTCTTTTTCAATTTGAACATAGACATTTTCAAACAACCCGGTGCTTCGCAGATTAGTTAATCCCTGCTGAATTTTTTCCGATTCGAAAACTTCTCCTTCGCGAATAGGAAATTCCCTTGAAATAATAGTTGGATTTGTATAAGAGTTTCCTCTAATTTTTATTTTCGAAACAATACCTTCGCTAAAGATTAAAGAGAGATGCTGAGAAGATTTATCAAAAGAAACTGAATCCAACTCTGCTAATGAGTAACCGGCTATTCGATAAAGCTCAAGAATTTCTTTGATAACGGAAAATGTTTTTACCCCGTTGAAAGGCTGTCCTTCAAGTTTTTTTAAAATCGTTTTTAATGTGTCAATTGAAAGACGCGTTATCCCTTGATATTGAATGGTTTCTACTGTTTTAACTTTTTCTCCCCTAAAAGTTATTTCGGTTTGATAGTTAGAAGTATCAATTTCTGCCGAAAGAGAATCATATTGACCGGCGGCATTCTTCTGATAAAGATAGTTAAGAATATCACCGCTTGAAAGAGAATCCTTTTTTCCAATTTCTTCTAAAAAATTTTTTCCTAAATCGCTGTTTTTATTTACTGTTACATTCTTAAAGAAAATATCATCTTGATGAATCCGCTGGTTGTAGATAGATAGAAGCTTCCTTTCAATTGCCTCAAGGAGAGGTTTGGTAAATACATATCCAAGAGTAATTAAAGAATCAACTTTACTAAAATCCGTAGATCCAACTCCTTGTAAATTTGGCGAAATGATAAAATCGGCATAACGGAGCTGCTCTTCATTTAATAGTTTCATCGGGATGCTTACTAATTGATCTGCAACAACCCAGGGCATTTGAAGGTCTTCTTTTGGATGAAGATCACCCGTTGTATTTACGGCAATCAATACATCGGGATGAAACTCTTTAGCGATTTTTACAGGAATATTTGCAACCAACCCGCCGTCAACCAAAATGAGAGTATCCATTTTTACGGGAGAAAGCAAAAACGAAACGCTCGAACTTGCTCTCATCGCCTGGCTTAATGATCCGCTGCTGAGAATTACCGCATCCCCGGTTTCTAAATTTGTACAAACCGCACGAAATGGAATTTCGAGATCGTCAAAATTATTTTGTACTTTAACCGGCGCTTGAAACGAAAGAAGATTTAAATAATTTGACAGCCGCTGTCCATCATTTACAGATGTTGGAATAATCGGTTTTAATCCTTTTAAACGAAGTGTGAGCACGGCTTTATCTTCAGAAATTTTTTGATCAATAAATAAATCTCTCCGGTTTGTTTTTGCATCAACGGAAAGAAGATAATTCCAATCTGCCGTTAGAGCAATAGAATCAAGTGTCTTGACCGAATAACCAGTTGCATAGAGCCCGCCGACAATGCTTCCTATGCTTGTTCCAACAATTAGATCAGCATGAATATTTTTTTCTTCTAAAGCTTTAAGAACACCGATTTGTGCAATGCCTCTCGCCCCGCCGCCGCTGAGAGCAAGGGCAACATTTGGTTGAGGTGTTGGAATGTTTTGTGTAAGAGAAAAGGGGAGCTGTTTCCGGAAGTATTCTGCTTTAATAATAATTTTTTGTTGTTGAGCAAAAACCGATGTCGCAAATATCAGCGGTAAAAGAATTATCTTAAAATTTTTCGACATCGGTTTTCCTTTTGTTGCTCCATTAAAAGCGAAGGAATATCTGTTGTTTATTTTTTGTTTTTAACTTTCGCATTTTGTTCTGCGGTTTCCAACATACGCTGCATAAAACCACTTTTCTTTTTGGGATTCTTCACAGGTTCTAAAATTTCTTGTTTCCCATAATTTGTTACATAATACTGCTGAGCAATTGAGAATAAATTAAAAAGAAAATAATATAAATTTAAACCCGAAGGAAACGACATAAATAAAAACGTCAACATTATCGGCATCACATAAACCATCGCTTGCTGTGACGGATCTTTAACGGTTTGTTTTTGTTGAACAAACGTGGTAACGCCCATAAGCAGGGCAAGTCCGCTTATTTGATCAATTCCGAAGAGAGGAAGTTTAAAACCTAAGTGATAAATAATATCCGGTTTTGATAAATCATGTATCCACAACATAAACGGTTGCTGTCTCAACTCAATAGCTGTTTGGAATAATCCCCAGAGCGCGATAAAGATCGGCATCTGAAGCAGCATCGGCAAACATCCGCCGGCAGGATTAATTCCGTAAGTTGAATAAAGCTTCATCGTTTCTTTATTCAGCTTGGTTGGATCATCTTTAAATTTTTCTTTTATTTCTGCAATCTTCGGTTGAAGCATTTGCATTTTTTTCATAGAATGCATACTGCTTTTGGTAAGAGGGTACGTAACTAATTTAATTATTAAAGAAAAAACTATAATTACAAATCCGTAATTCGGAATAAATAAATGAAGAAATTTGAACAACGGAAGCATTAAATATTCAGCAATTGGTCGAACAATAATTTTCAGCCCAATGAATCCGCCGAAATCGATTATCTTATCAAAATTCTTTCCGTAATTCTTAAAAAGATCGTAGCTGACCGGTCCTAAATAAATTAAAAATGATTCTGTTGAATTTTCGGTATTATTCATTTTCATTTTTAACCGGGCGGAATAATATTCTCTTATTCCTCCGTTTTGCCAATGATGGCTATTCCCTTGAATGTAAACGCCTTCAACGTTATCACTGTTTTCAGGAGCTATAATTGCGGCAAAATATTTATTTCTAATAGTTACCCAATCAATTTTTCCTCCGAAATCCTTTTCTGTTTTTTCACCACCGCTTGGCGCATCAACAATTATTTGCTCACCGCCTGAAAAAACACTTGCGTTTGCAGCGGCGGCTTCGTCAACAGAATTTTCTTCAACAAATCGCAAACCGCTATTCCAGACAACATCATACATTCCATTTATAATAATGCTGTTCAGTTTGGAAAACTCAACTGTAAAGCGCGTATCATATCGGCTGCCGTAAAAAGTAAAATTCTTTTTTATGTACCCGTTGTTTTTTGTGTTGTAAACAAAGGAGATTGTGAGTGAATCGTTTCCTGTAAGTTTTAAATCAGTAGCCGTAACGGAAGGGGTAAATGATAAATCGGCTGTAGAAACCGCTTTCCCCTCGGATGTAATAAAAGCTAAATCAAAACTGCTTCCCCTGGAATAATTGAGCAGTTGAACATTTTTTTCGTAATAAGGTTTCTCAGTAGAAGTTTTTTTGTATTGCCAATTATTATATTTTTTTAAAAAATATTTAGTGATCTTTCCGCCCTTTGTTGAAAGCTCAATAATAGCTTCATCATTTTCGACAACAATTGTTTTTTCCGCAAGCGGTTTAGATGAAAAAAAGGAACCAAGAGAAGCTGAATCCTTTTGAACTGGAATTTCTTTTGTTTCTTCCTTTTTTGCTTCGTCAACTTTTTGCGTTTGTTCCTGTTTAACTATTTCTTGTTTTTTTTGTTTTGCGGGAGGTGTGGTGGGCGTGTTTAAATAAAGCCACGCCATAAGAATAACTCCAATTAAGACAAATGCTATTGTTGTTTGTTTTTCCATACTATTCCTGTATTAAGTAAGAGGATCAAATCCTCCTTTATTAAATGGATTGCAGCGTAAAATTCGCCATGTTGCTTTTGCGCTGCCTTTAAAAACACCATATTTGGACAATGCCTGAATTGCATATTCCGAACAAGTTGGATAAAACCGGCAAGAAGGTGGAAACAACGGCGAAATTGCTTTCTGATATCCTTTAATAATAAAAATAAAAATATGTTTCATTTATCTTCGTTTCTAATTATAGCGCTTAGCATCTCTTGAACACCCGGTATAACGTCAACAACACCAATCGTTTTGTTTTCTTTTTGATTTAAAAGAAAAGGTGAAAAAACAATAAAAAGCTGTTTTTTCTTTTCTTTACAAAAGGAAGAAATCGGAAGTTTGTTTAAGCGGTAGGCTTCCCGAAGAAGTCTCTTTACACGATTTCTCCAAAACGCATTGCCCGCTTTTTTTGAAACCGCAACAGCAACTTTAGGAAAATCGGCATTGCGGTCTTCAACAAAAAAGTAAACAGCTTTAATTTTTTTATTGCTCGAAAAGGAAATCTTTCCGCTAGTATATAATTTTTCGAAGAGTTTTTTTTCTTTTATCCGTTCATTTTTGCCAAAAGAAAAGGGTTTCACAATTCATTACTTTTCATCACTTACGGTAAGTCTTTTTCTTCCTTTTGCTCTACGTCTGGAAAGGATTCTTCTTCCGTCTTTAGAGCTCATTCTTTCACGAAAGCCGTGTTTATTTTTTCTTTTTCTATTACTTGGTTGATAAGTTCTTTTCATTTTTTTCTCCTATTATAAAGGAAGCAAAAATAACCACTTATCGGTAAATAAACAACTATAAAGAGAATGAAAATTTCTACCCCTCAACTTTGCCTTTATACTTGGTAAGTCGGCTCCTTTTGAGATTTCACTGGTTTTTGAATAAAAACCACGTAAAAAAGAAAACCTTAAAGAAAAAATCAAGAAATAAAATTTTTTATTTCTTTTTCAAAAATTTAACTTGCAATCCAACTTTCATCTGTCTATTTTTTCGTAAGAAAACAACCACATGTGGGTTGTTGATAACATGTGGATAAATTGCTGTTGTGGAAACGTTTCACATTTTATCGCCTTGAAAAAACCGTCATCAAGTTTTCAATAAAAGTTACTAATTTAAAACGATTTGCGGTATCTTCTTTTTTTACAATGGGTTACCGGCGCGTGTTTAATGTTAAGAAATTGTTAACAATGTCGGTTTAATAAATTGATAGTGCTGTTATTCTTTAATTTTTAATTGATTTTGTAATTTTTCTTTGTGGAAAACTAATGATTACTCTTGATTCTTCATATTCAACTCAAACCCTAACCCCCGAAAGAATTTGGCTAAATTGTCTTAAGATTATAAAAGAAAATGTTAGTCCGATGGCTTATAGCACGTGGTTTCTTCCGATAAAACCGGTTGGATGTCAAAATAATATTCTAATGGTTGAGCTTCCGGGAAATTTTCATTGGGAATGGATTGAAGAGCATTATAAATCTCTTATAACTAAAGCCCTAAAATCTGCCGCCGGGGATGAAGCCAAATTAGAATATGTTGTGGTTAATGATTTTGAACAGGAACCCGAAAAAACAAAAGCCCACCAGAGTCAACAACCTGTCAAAAAACAAGAAAACTCTTTTTTCCCTCAACAGAAACCAGTTGAAAAAATTAAAAACTCATTAAACCCAAAATATACTTTTGATAATTTTATAAAAGGGGAAGGAAATCAACTTGCAAGAGCTGCGGCCGGAGCAATAAGTGAAAACCCTGGGGGCACTGCTTTTAATCCGTTTTTTGTTTACGGCGGTGTTGGCCTTGGCAAAACCCACTTAATTCAAGCAATTGGAAATGAAATATTATTAAAATTACCGGGGAAGAAAATTATATACCTTTCGTCCGATCAATTTACTGTTGAATTTTTAGATTCTATTCAAAATAATAAAGCAAATGAGTTTTCAGCTTATTACAGAGCTATGGACGTATTAATTCTTGACGATATACAATTTTTAATTCACAAGGAAAAAACTCAAGAATATTTCTTTAATATCTTCAATACCTTACATCAATCAGGAAAACAAATTATTCTTTCAAGTGATAAAGCTCCAAAAGATTTAAAAGGAATGGACGAAAGATTAATTTCAAGATTTCATTGGGGATTACAGGCAGATATTCAACCACCTGACTATGAAACCAGGATTGCGATCCTTAGCAAAAAAGCGAACGATTTTGGTATAGCTATTTCAAATGAAATTTTGGAATATATTGCTACAAACATTACTTCAAATATCCGTGAGCTTGAAGGTTGTTTAATTAAACTACTGGCGAACGTTTCACTTAACTCAAAAGAGATTACGCTTGAGCTGGTTAAAAAATCTGTTAGAGAAATTTCTACTTCCAAAAAAATAAATATCGGAATAGATATTATTACAAAGATTACATGTGAATTTTTAAGTGTTGAAGAAAACAAAGTAAGAGATAAAACAAGAAAGCAAGAAGTTGTGCTGGCAAGGCAGTTATCGATGTATTTATCAAAGGAACTAACAAAATCATCGTTAAAAACCATTGGGCTGCATTTTGGCGGAAGAGATCATTCAACCGTTATTCATGCATGCTCTACAATAGACTTACTTTTGCAAAAAGATAAGTCTTTTAAGGAAACGTTAGTTTCAATAAAAAACAAGATAGAATTAGCATGTTCATAACTTGTTTTTTTAACTCTTAAAAACTTGTTAACATTTAACGGTTGTAAACAAAAAGAAATATATCTGTTTGTTTTTAAGATTAAACTAACATTAAAAAAGTAATTGAATTTTTCTAAGTTGTTTTATTAAAAAGAGTTCGTTGGTTATCAACATATCAACACTATTATTATAATTATTAGTTTTAAATTTAAAAACTTAATAATTAATATATATACTGGCGTGCAAGTTAGAAATTTGAAAAAAGCTTAAAAATAAAGTTTAATTTATTTTGAAATAAATTAAGGAAACTCTATTTTTAGAATGTGTATTCATATCTGTTAAAAGAAAGTTTGCTAACGTTTGTGAATTAAATTAACGGTTTAGAATAACTAATTTTATTAAACAAAAAGTGTTTTATAAAAAATCACTATCGAGGAGAAATAATAAATGAAACAATCCATTTTCATTGTCAGTCTGTTTTTTGTCGCTTTTGCTATCGCATTAGGCATATTCCTTTTAATTTTTGGAGATCCTTCAAACTTTAAAGACGGTGCAGGGAGAGAAGTACCGTTAAATCTTTTAGGAACAATTTATACAGGCGGTCCGCTTGTATCGTTGCTCATTACCTTATCTATCATGGACGTAGCAATTATTGTTGAGAGAGTACTTTCTCTTAAAAAAGCTGCCGGAAAAAAAGCTGTTCCTAAGTTTTTTGCCCAAGTTCTTGAAGATGTTAAAGCCGGTAGAATTGATGAAGGCTTAGC